>Ga0247727_10002433_pt1 | contig 42609 bp, 53 predicted proteins | sample WisWelCaveWW1625_FD_202498 | JGI IMG/M metagenome (GOLD analysis project Ga0247727, IMG submission 202498) | Biofilm microbial communities from Wishing Well Cave, Virginia, United States - WW16-25 | ecosystem: Environmental > Aquatic > Deep subsurface > Groundwater > Cave microbial mat | place...
GCATTGCGCTGCGCATTGCGCTGCGCATTGCGCTGCGCATTATCTATTGATAGTGCGCGAGTTAGTGATGTTGTGTTTTTAGAGGTTTGAGGTGTTTCGTCTTTAGAAGAAGCCCACCGCTGTGTAGCTCTAACACGCGCCGCAAGGGTCCTCGCAGAGCTCCCGACGACCCAGGGTTGGGACGTCTTCCAGTCATGCAGGAACCTGCCTCCTGGTGGTCCATCGAGCCATCCGATACGGACGAGTTCGGACGCCAGCCTGCCGACCTCTCCTGGCCATCTCGCGAGCAGTTCCAGGTCCTCGTCGTCCTTCCCCGATAGGTCCCCGGTGGGGGCCTGCGTGGTAGCGAAGTCCCACAGACGGTGGAGGCCCAGGACGCCGTCGACGCCGAGCGCGCGGGCGAGTTTGAGGGTCTTTGGATGGTCTGCCCAGCCGCAGATGACTTCGTACCTGTCTGGCAACGTTGAGCGCCTCCTAGGTCACTTCCTCAGCTCCTCGGCGGCGCGGCGCGGAATGCGTCGCACTCCGGGCGCAGCCTCGCGATCTCCGCATTCGCGGCGTCGAGTTGCTCGCGCAGTGTAGTATTCGCCTTGTGCAGTGCCTCGATCTCGGCGTTCCGCGCGTGCCAGGCGGCGTAGAATCCATCCAGCCGGTCGCACATGTCGGAGGCGTCCCTATCCCACCTACGAGCAGCGAGGTCATCGGCGTCGAGAGATTCGGTACAGTTATCGCATGTAAACTCTTGGGTGCGATCTGCGCCACACAGTACGCATTCCAACTTCATGGCTCACCCTCCGGCATCGGGACAACGAGGACGCGCTTGCCTACGGCTCCAAACTCCCCGCCAGGTTCGTGCGCCCAGACCTCCCTCGCGTCCAAACCGTCCTCGGTGAACACCTGCCACCCCACCCACGGCTCCCCCCCTACGGCACAACGAGGACGCGGCGCGCTGGATAAAACTTCCCGCGACTCATTGTGCTGTAGCCTTCGTTGACCCACGCCTCGAAGGGCTCCTCCACCGGCTTCCGGTGCGTGGCCTCGAACACCGCCAGGGTGATGAGGTCGGCCTCGGGCTTCTCCAGGCGCTCTCGCACCTGGGCGACGAGGGTGTCAAGCTGCTCCTCCGTCGCCCACATGACGACAGGAATCTTGCGCGGCTCGGTCATAGATTCACCTGCACTACTTCCACCTTCACAGCGCGGGGCACTCGCCATCCGTGAGGCTCGGCACGAAGATCGGCACGATTACGGATGTACCCATACCTCTGCTCGATGAACTCGCGGGCTTCCCTGCGAGTCCTGAACAGGCGCGGGTCGTCGTCCCACAGGATAAACCTCTTCCACCCATCTAGGCGGTTGTGGCTGGCCCACCACACAACCCAGAAGCTCATGGCTCCACCATCTCCCACTCGATCAGCGCGGCGCGGGCGGCGTCGTATACCCCTCCTGACATCACATCGAACGCCTCCCCCGTTTCGTTGCGAATCAACGTCATGTTCAGGTACAACTCCCGCACCACCTCCCGCGCGCGGTCGCGCTCGGCGAGCAACGGTGTGTTGTACTGCGGCACGGTGTAGTGCTTGACACAGCGGATTCTGAGAAGCGACTGGACGCCGCGCAAGAAAATCTTTGACTCCTCTAGCGGGATTGTCAGCTCCTTGAACAGGGCGTCGATCATGGCGTCTTCGCCGATCCCCTTGCAGAGGTGACACTGCCGAGCGCACTCCTTTGCGATCTGTTCTTGCGTCATGTCCATCTCTACCTCAGCGCCCCTTGAGGGGCGGGCGGGCCATACCTTGTAACTGTGCGACCGCCGCTGAAGCAGCGTTCGCGTTTCAACACGCCATCCTTGGCAAGCGTCGCGAGAATCCTTCTCGTCCACTTGAGTGGAAACCCCGTTCTCTTCGCTAGCGCCGCTGGATGGTCCGGGCCTGAAATCACGGCGACGATTAGCGTCACGATTCTCTGTCCTTCACTGAGTAGTTCCATGGTCTCCTCGCAAAACCGAGAGCGGCGGGCCGGGCAACCTAACATCCCGGTTGACGAAGCAACGATGAAGAAACACGGGCTGTCGAGCTTCGCCTGGAAGGACCGCCGCGCGTCCAGGTAATCGAGGGCCGCTTTCTGGACTGCCGGGATCTTGGACGGTGTCACGCCTGGCAGTTCGCCTTGCTTGCCCTTGAGATTCCTGGGCTGTGCCTCTGGGTCCGGATCGACTCGCTTCCTACTCATGTTCCGTTTCTCCTTTTGCTTCGGGTCAACACGGGGCGTCAAATCTTTCAGGCGATCATGCGATCCAAGAGCTCGAACGCGGATTTCTGGAGCTCGACAACCGTCGGTTGCAGTTTCGTTTTGGCTGCGTCCCACGCTGTGTCCCACGCTACGGCCCTCGCTGCGTCCCACGCTGCGGCCCACGCTGCGGCCCTCGCTGCGTCCCACGCTGCGTCCCACGCTGCGGCCCTCGCTGCGTCCCACGCTGCGGCCCTCGCTGCGGCCCTCGCTGCGTCCCTCACTGCGGCCCTCGCTGCGGCCCACGCTGCGTCCCACGCTACGGCCCTCGCTGCGGCCCACGCTGTGTCCCACGCTACGGCCCTCGCTGCGTCCCACGCTGCGGCCGCTTTCGTGCGTGCGCGGTCAATGGGCGCCTGCGCAGCGACGAGCCCTGTAGTGTCAGTGAGCTCATGGAGAGTCCGTAGAAGGGCTGCCGGCTTCTTGATTCCAGCGAGGTCAAGCCAGGCTGGCGTGTGCACACGGATCATCCAATCCGTCAGCATCCAGCCACGTACCTCGTCCTTGCGGTCGCCTGCGGTGCCGATAACCCTATGGATGTACGGCTTGAGTTTCTGCCGGCTCTTATCGTCAAGGTCGTCGTTCCACCGACGCAGGAAGGCGCCTAGGACCGGGCTCACACACGCCGGATGGTCCGAGTGCGACGTGCCGGCCATCCAGGCGACGGCCTCCATGAAGCACACGCCTTGCTCTCGGCTCGTATGGTTCCCCTTCGTCAGGACAAGCGTATCGAGATTGCAGATGGCCTCTTGCGCCTTCACGATCCACCTCCCTCAAGCGTGACGGGGTTCGCGACCGGGCTCGGTTGCCGGCGCTTCCCTCGCGAGAACTCCGCGTGATCTGGACAGGTTACGAAGTGAGAGACGTAGCAGTCCTCCGCGCGAGCGACCCGGATCGTGCCGTCAGGGTCGCGTCCCACCATGCGGTAGACCTGAGCGCGTGGGTCGAGTGGGTGACGCGTGCCCTTGGAGTCGAGACCCACGAGCATCTCGCGGCCGCAGTTCGGGCCTCGGCAGTTCATGCCGCTTCCCCTGCTCGCGCCGGCGTCGGGAGCCGCAGCTCGCCGTCCACCAGGTGGAAGAAGCGAGCCTCCGTAATCCCGGCGGCTGGTCCGTTCCATGTCGCCGCCTTCTCCTCGTAGCTGTCGTCGGTCTGAACTGCCAGCACGAACCACTGACAGCCGCAGGACGCGAGCATCTCCATCACCTGGTGGTGGGTTTTCGGCTCCAGAGCCTCGAAGTCGTCCACGACGACGACCCCGAGACCGGAGTACTGCGCCGCCGCAATCGCGAATGCCGTCTCGAACCGGATCCGCTCTGACCGAGAGAGGAGCGAGGCCTCCAGCGTCCGCCCCTTGAGCGTCACGAGCGGGTCGCCTTGTACGTCCAGGACCGGCCGGAGGTCCGCCTTGAAGCCGAGCGGCTCCAGGAGCGCGTTGACATCTGTGTGGAATTTCGCGAGCCCCCCACGGTTCACCGCCTTGCGTAAACCCGTCGGCCCGAGGTGCTCGAGCAGCGACGTCAGCGCCTGGTACTCCTGTTCCGCTGCAGACTTGGCCTTCCTGCGGGTCTCCGATTGGATCCGTTCGCCCAGGTACTGCGAGAGCGCGAGGAGGCGAGCGTTGCCGGTGGAGATCCGCGCGGACAACTCCCCTGCTCGCTTGGCGGCTTCTGGGTCTCCAGGCTGCCCCGCCTCCGCTTCCGCCTTCGCCAGTGCAGCGCAGGCGTCCTCCCAGTCCTTCCGCGCCTCGATCAGGCTCGCCGTCAGGCGGGCGTGCTCCTGGTACTGCTTGGTGAGCCGCGCCCGCTCGGCCTCGATCTCCGCCGTCTTGAGATTGTCTCGGATCTCGTGGAGCTTGGCGCGGAGGACGTCGGAGAGCTCCTGCGACTTCTCGAGGTGCTTGGTCTGGTTCTCCTTGAGTGTCTTGCGTGCCGTGGCGGTGAGCTTCTGGTTGCACAGGACGCAGGAGCCCGCGCCGTCCGGTTGGGAGGCGACGAGCGTCAGGACCTGCTTCGTCTTGGCGACGTCGGCTTCCGCGGTCGCGAGCTGCGAGGAGAACTTGCTCCGGCGATCCCGGTTGTCCTCGTTCTCCGCCTCTGCGGCAGACAGGTCCGCGCCGAGCTTGTCGATCGCCGCGCGCATCTCGTCGGCCGGCTGGAAGGCGTCGAGCTGGCCGCGGACGCTCTGGCCTTTGGTCACCGCTCGCTCGACTGCCTTCCGCTCGAGCTCCAGGCCGCGGACCTTGGGCGCCGCGGCAGTCACCGCTTCGTCCCGTTCGGCCGTGAGCTCCTCCAGCCGCTCCGAGATCTCCGTGCGCATGACGTCCAGGTCGGCGACGGACAGGACGGACGCGCTCTCTAGGCCGTCAGGAGCGACCGGTTCGGGGACCTCACCAATCGCTTTGATCGTGCGCCCGAGGTCGGTGCGCTTCTCGAACGCCCGCTTGTGGACCACGTCGAGGCCGGCGGTGTCGAGCTTCCCGTGGTCCTCGCCCAGGAGGTCCTTGACCGCCTTCCGGATCTCGGCGGGGATCTCAATCTCCGCCTTGGGCGCAAGGTCCAGGATCAAGCGTTGACGCTCCTTCGGAGCCAGCCGGAGTAGCTCGGAGCCGTAGAGCGAGGCGCGGGCAATCGGCCCACGGATCCGTAACTCGGCCTCGACCAGCGCCTGTTTGTTGGACCTGGGTCCTTCGGCGTCAGTGCGGTCGATTGTCACCTCGGCGCCGTCAGCGATGGCCTGCAGGCGAAGCTGCCACGGCTGGTCGGGGCGGCCGTCACGCGAGCGCAAGGCGGCGAGGTTCTGCCCGCTCTCGAACCCCGCGCACGTGCCCGTGAGTGCGAGCGAGAGCGCGTTGCGAAGCATGGACTTCCCAGCTCCGTTGGGCCCGACGATGACGTTGCCGGCGTCGGAGAAATCGGGCGTGACGAGCTCGCGGAATGGCCCGAGATTCCGGGCGCGGAGGCTGCGGAGGATGACGCGGCGGGTCATGGGAGCGCTCCCCCTGGCGCAAAGCCGGCGAAGCAGCCGTCTTCGATGACAATCTCGTCGCGCTGGCCCTCTGAGTCGTAGTAGAAGAGCCGTCGGCCCGGCGGGAGCCTGAGCTTGAGATCTTGTACGACGGCCTCCGCATCATTCGTGACGGAGGGATGCTGGTCCCAAGGCCCGATATCCCGGATCACGAGCGGGTCTTTCTGCAGGAAGTCGTCCTCGACGATCGCGTAGCGCGCATGTCTCATGGTGAGCCCTCAGAACCGGCCGAAGCCGGACTGCTTGGCCTTGGCGGCAGCGGGGGGGTCTGGCCACGGTCGCTCGGGTTCGATCTTGTGAGTTGGCGCCGCACTCTCCGGGCGCGTGGTAGCCGCTGGTTTCGCCAACGGGGCGGCCGCACCCTGCGGGCGCGGGTCGTCGAACGGCCGCGAGTCCTCCTCAAACTCGGGGATGCGGTCGTCCTTGGCGGGTCCGGACCCCGCCGTCGTCTCGACAGGAACTCCCACTCCGCCACGCTGCGCCTGCATCCTCGCCGTGAGGTCCTTGAGATCCCTCGTGTCCCCGCGTCCGTCGTGTCCAGGCAACTCGAAGTAGTCCTCGCGTTTCGCCTGGCCGTCCCGGAGCGCCGCGAAGATTCCCCGCAGGTCCGCCAGCTCTTCCTCCGTGATGAGGTCCAGCGCGTGCGCGAGCTTCGCCTCGATCATCTCTCCAGTCACGCCGACGTCGCGGAAGGCGGCGACGAGCCGCCGGATGGTCGCCGGCTTGTCCTGTTTGATCTCACCCTTCGCCGCCTTCACGAGCGTCTCCCGCGCGACGCGGAGGGCGTCCTCGATCACGTCGGGCGGGAGCATCTTGAGGATCGCGTTGCGCTCTGCGACGGCGCCGTTCTTCGCGACGAGCTCGCGGTAGTCCCGTTCGTCTGGAAGGATCCACACGGTCTGACCGCTCCGCTTCCGTTGAACGAGATTCTTGAACGTGAGCGAGGCGACGACGCGAGCGTTCGTCTCCAGGTCCACGGCCCACCCTTCGACGGTTGTGCGTTCGTCCGTCGCGTCCGTCACCCTGTAGCCGTACTGGATGTTCCCCCAGCACCGGGCAGACTCGCGGGCGAACTTGACCGAGGGTCCCTCGACCTGAGTCTGCCCGCGGGGGAAGACGTACCGCACGCCTTCGGCGAACGTCGGGCGCTCGCAGGCGCGAACGATCTTCCCGTAGCAGTCTCCCTCGTTCCTCGGGTTGCGCATCGCCATGACGTACGCGGCTTGGATCTCGGCCATCTCGCGCCCGGCCATCTGAGCGCCTGCGGTTCGTGCGAGCGCCGTGTTCTCCGTGTCGGCCTCGACGGCGAAGCCTGCATCACGGGCTCGGTCCTGGGTCTTCTCCTGTGCCATCGGGTCGTCTCTCCTCCCGGCGCTCGCTGTCGCCGGCTGTTAGCGCTTCACCGCGCGCATATCCACGTAGCTTGTGGCCGGGACCACGTGCTCTTTCTTGTGCACTACCGCGCGTCGCCAGAAGCCCAGGCCGTTGGGTAACTTCCCGCGTCCGGCATCTCCTAGTGCCTGCGCAAGCCTCGCCTTCGCTCCGTCCTTGAGCTGCTGGCCCTGCTTCGCCAGCTCGCCGCCCTTGAGATAGTTCAGGTGCCACTCCGCAGCCTCGGGAGGCAGCTCGATCTCCGCGGCGGTGACGCCAGGAAAGAGGCGCTTGAGGATCCGAGCGTCCAGCGCGGAGGCCGTCGGCTGGGTCTTGTTCTCGACGTGCTTCCAGAATGCGGCCTCGACCTCGATCAGCTCGCCGACGAAGTCGCGGTCCGATTCGTACTCGAAGAATTTCGTGTGGAGCACGGGCGCGCCGAAGAACACCGCGACCACCCCCCAGGCGACGCCCACGACCTCCATCTCGTGCTGGAGCTGGACGTTCACATGGACCGGGGCGCCGCCCTGCCACTCCTCGTCCTCGAAGCCGGTGGTCTTGATCTGTAAGACGCCACGCCCCTTCGTCGGATGGCCAATGAACGCATCGGTGTGGCAGCCCATCCATGGGATGCGGTCGTGGAGAATGAAGCCACCGCGTTCGACAACCGCTCCGGTCTCGCGGGCGTACTTCGCGCGCACGTACGGCTCCAAGGTCTCGCCGAGGATCAGATACTCCTCCTCGCGTTCGTCGGGCTGGACGAGGCCGACCTTCTGCGCCCAGACGTCAACCGGGCCGCGGTACGGACTGACGCCGCAGACAGCTGGCGCGTCGGAGCCGCCGATGATCTTGCGGCGCTCTACGTGGAAGCGAGCGCGATCGTGCTCGGCAGGCGTCTCGTTGCGACCGATCGCGGCGCGGACCCGTTCCATCTCTATCTCCCGCAGGTGCTCCTCATCCTTGCGCCGGTAGTACTCGTCGCGTTCCTCTGGCGTCCACTCTCGCTTGGTGGTGGTCATGGTGCCTCCGCTGAATCAGAGCGCAGCAACCCGAAGGCACGCTCGACGAGCACGAAATCCTCGTGCTGGCCACCCTTGTCCGGGTGAGTCTTGGTCCGTGCGATTCGCGCGGCCGCAGCAAGCACGTCTCCGTTCTGCTCCAGCAGCACGTGGGTCGGGATCCCACTCCACTTCGCGAGGATTCCTGCGGCGGTGTCCTTCGTCATCGCGCCATCAGACGGTCCAGGCAGCGCGCGATACCCTCGGTACTGCTCGCCCCGGCGTGCGATCCCGTAACGGTCGACCTTGCGGAGAGCCTCCAATCCGAGCGCGATCGCGCGGACGTTCGACGTCCAGTCCGTGAAGGCATCGCAGGCGTACTTCAGGGGGCCGTGCTTGGAGTCGAACGAGAGAATCACACCCTGATCGGAGGGACGGGCGGACGCCTTGATCCAACCGTCGAGCCTGAGATCCTCGTCACGCACGTTCATCAGCAGGAGGATGTTCTTCGCCCTCAACACCCCAAGCTCGCGTTCGAGAAGATGGAGCGTTCCGCCCCACGGGGTCGAGAACAACGCGCGGGTTGGCGCTTTGGTTCTCTCCCCCGGCCACTTGTCGATCGGTCGAACGCGCCAGTCCATTTACGGCACCGGATCCTTGACAGGTGACCCAGCAAAGAACCCGACTTCGGCCGACCATTGCCGCCCCAAGCCCTCCCCGTTCGCGAGGTCCTGGTCGATATCGCCGGCGCGGCCATTGAGGACCTCGACGACGTCGTCGGTGAGCTTCATGCGGAGGTGCCGCTCGCGGGCCTCGCGTGTGTTGAGGTTCACGCCGGCTCCAGGGTGTCGAGGCAGAGGTCGCAGTACTGGCCGTCGCAGGCGGCGCCGCAGTGCTCGCAGATCTCGTCGCCGATGGGTGAGCACCCGCCTTCAGGCACGAGCCACGAGCGTACGGCCTCCACAACGGCGCTGTGGATGTTCGACGCGGTGAGCCCGCTGGTGTCCGGCGGCAAGCTGTTCACTGCCGCTTCTGCCGCTGCGAATGCGGCACCCTGAACCTGGGCGTAGGTCATCGTCTGTTCCTCCGTAGGCCGAACGTGACCGGGGCGACATACCTGGTGTCGAGGTAGCCCTCGATTTCCTCGCGGCGGTACAGCACGCGGCGGCCGTCTTTCACACAGCCGATGCGGCCCTCCGCAGTGCGCCGCTCAAGCGTGCTCCGAGAAATCCTGAGCAGCCTTGCAGCCTCGTCCACGGTGAGGAACCGCGGGGAGAGGTAGGAGGTCACTGTCCAGCCGCCGCTTCGTCGTCTTCGAGCCAGGGGAACGGAAGCGGAATCTGATAGCCGCTCTCTTCCTGGAACCGATGAGCCAGAGCGTTGGCCTTTCGGCACGTACGCTCGCCGATCTTTGCGGTTTGATCGACCGTGGTCCTGGCCTCATCGAGGCTCATGAGACGAGGCTGGATCCATTCGTGGTGGAGCTTGCCGTCTTCGTCCATCGTGGGGACGTTCTCCACCACCCGGCGTCCGCTCGTGTTCTTCCACATTCGGAGGACGAGCCGTGCCCGGTCGCGGATCAGCTTCTTGCGGTTCCCGATGAGGCACTTCGAGGAGATGTTCTTCTCGAGGTAGACGTAGAGGTCCTCGCTCCCGAAGCGGGATTCCATGTTGCCGATCAATTCCTTGATCCGTTCGTCGATTCCGCTCATGCGAGCTCCTCCGTGATCTTCGACAGCTGCTCGATCAGTCTCTTGATCTGGCCGCGGACGGCGCGCTTACGTTCGGCTGTCCACTTCGCTGCGATGCGGGAGATGCCGTGCTTGTTGACGCTGAGCGCGAGCGTCCCGAGGTCTGCGATGAGCCGCGCCCACTTCATACCGGGCTGGCGATCGACTTCCTCTTCTACCGTCGGAGCCTCGGCCTTCCGGACTTCCCGCACAGCCTTCGAAAGCGTGATCTCGCCGGCCTTCACTCTCACGAAGAGTTCGGGGGCCTTCTCTTCGAGGGCGGACGCCTGGTCCACGTACGTGTGGGACACGCCCACGGCTGCGGCTGCCGCATCTCTGGCTTCACTTCCGCCACTATTGGCGGGAGTGTTCGCCTTCTTTCCAGGCGCCGTCTTGCCGTGCTCCCGCTGTCTCTCCTTCGCTTCCTTTTTGAACTCGGGGAGCAGCTCGGCCGCGACCGTGGCCAGTTGCGACGGCGTCAGGTGCCTCCGTCTCAGGTTCGCGGAGATGACGTAGGCCGTCGCAGACGAGCCGTTGCCCTCCCACTGCACGGACCTCGGCTCGATCCCGAGCTTGTTGCAGGCCCGCCAGCGGTTGCGGCCGTCGAGGAGAACCTCACCATGGAACACGATCGGCGCTTGCTGGCCGTGGGCCTTGATGTCCTGGACGAACGATTCGAACTCCTCACCCTCGAGGAGCGGGAAAGCGCGGGCGGCAGGGTGGACTTTCACCGTACCCACCTCCCCGGCGAGATCTCCTGCACGATCACGGTCGACCGACCCGCTGCCTCTCTGGCAAGCGCCTTCGCGGACGAGTGCGACATGAGGATCCCGGCCACGCGAGCGAGGAACTCAGGGTCAGGGTCGAGATCGCCGAGGATCGTCAGCGCCGAAATCGGGACGTCGCCGGGCTCCGCGGCCCAGCGGTAGACGGTCGAACGCTTCCGATCGAACCGCCCCGCAACGTCCTCGGCCTTCCGCAAGCGGAGGATCCGTTCCAGAGAGCCACCGATCTGCTCGGAGAGCGACAGGCGAAAGTCGTCCAAGGGCGACGAGGTCTCGCTGGAATGCGTTGGACGGCCGCTGGACTGCCCGGGGATTCCTTTCGCCTGTGTGGGGTGACGCATCGTCGTATGACCTAGGCGACGCGGCGGCGGGAGCGCTTCGAACGGAGATAGCGGCGGATGAACCGGCGGAGGACGGCGGACGCCCCGCCGTCGGACTTGGCAGCCGCCCGGAATGCGGTTGCGGTTGCCTGGTCTTCCTTGAGGCCGATGAAGCCGGTCTTGGGGCCGAGTTCTGAAGTGTGGTTTAACTTCATGCGGCCTAATCTACGCCAGGTTAAACCGCTGTCAAGGGAAAAGTTTAACCAGTTAAAGTCGAGGTTTAACTAAAGTGTCGCGGCTAGAATGGTTTAACCGTGGAAGAAAAAAGCGGACGTCTGGAAGGATTCGTCGGGTTCAAAGCGACGGCACTGCGAGCGCCTGGGCTACATCTCGACGAATCCGGTGCCCCGCCTCGAGCGGCCCCGCCTGGTCCAGCGGACGGTCCGGGAGGGACTCACGGAGCACGAGCTCGCCCGCCTGTTGAAGGCCGCGTGGGAAGACCCCGACCGCCGGGCTCCCGCCGTTGCCCTGCTCGCTGCCCGAGCTGGCCTCCGGGCGTCGGAGATTGCCCAGCTCCGTGGGACCGACGTCTACCTCGACCGCGGGTACCTGCGCGTTGAGGTGCGGGGCGAGCGGGCGGACCGCACGAAGACCGGGCAGGCGAGGACCGTTCCGCTGTCGGATCCGGATCTCAGGTCGGCGCTGGAGGAGCTGCCACGTGGCGGCGCTGGCCCGCTGCTGGGCGTTCGGTCCCGAGACGGAGGCAGGGTCTCCTATCGCGAGCGTGGCGAATGGCGGGCCTTGCAGGGGCTCCGCAGGTTCATCGCCTGCGTCACAGCTACGCCACGAGGGAGGCGCTTGCGGGGACTCCACTGCCCCTGCTCCAGCGTCGCCTCGGGCACCGGACGATCCTGACCACGATGCGGTACGTCCACGTCCAGGACCCGAGCGACGCGGCCTCACCACCTCAGACAGCCCACAGTGGAAGACGGCGAATCGCCCACACTCGTAAAACGCGCGCGGTTCCGAAGTAATTCGGTACGGAGGGATGGCCGAGTGGTTGAAGGCGCCAGTCTTGAAAACTGTCAAGGCCGTTTGCGTCACGGTGGCCCAACATGCCTCACAAGACGTCATCTACCGGCGATTCTATAAGTTAGCCGGAGGTCGCCTTTCGTCATGGTACGTCACAAGGCGTCAGGATGGTTCACCGCGACCCACCAGGAATCGCCCACCGTAGGGATGGCGGATCGCCCACGCAGTTCGTTGGTTGTGGTCGAAATGTGATCACCTGGCCAAAGATTTTACATCTGAAGGTTGTATTTGCCCCGGAATCTGTCCCCAGCGTGTGGCCCGCTGGCTCCACCACGGCGCCGCTTACACGCGAACATTCCAGGCCCGAATGCTCGCGCCAAAACGGCGGGGTTCAGATCCTCGTCAGGAAGAGCATGGCGGAGTCGATCAGGACATCCGCGGCCTTCTTCTCGATCCTGATCACCTTGGCCTCCCCGAGTGCCAGGAGCCCCTTCCGCGCCTCCTCGAGCGTGAAGAGCACGTCCTCCTGGCTTGCCAGACCGACCTTCGCCTTCTCGAGGGCTTCCGCGACGTTCTGGGCGATCCCATGAGCTGCGGCCTGCTCCTCGGGCGTGCCCTTGAGCAGAGCCTTCAGGGACTCGCCGACGTCGCCGGTGTCCGTGCCCGGGCCGAAGATCTCGGCGAATCGCGCGAGCGCGTCTTTCAGATTGTCCATGGGGTCACCTCTTGTTCGTTTCGTAGACGGCGTAAGCCTCCACGTTCGCGCGGCAGGCGCTGATCTGGACCCTGGTCTGGGCCTCGGCGTAGCAGTCGCACAACTCTGTGAGGTGGCGGATCGACTTCTCGTCCCTGGCCTGGCCCTGCTTCGCTTCCTCACGGGCAAGGAACGCGGTGCAGTGCGCGGCCGCAGCTTCCGGCGTCTGGAGGGAGCGGATGTTCTCGACCGTCACGGGGTCGAACATCGGGACGCAGCCGCAGATGGCGACGAGAAGGGAGAGTATCAGGGCCGGATAGTGCGCCAGCGCAAGGATGCGGCCCTTCCGGCGCTCCTGGCCCGAGGGCGAGTCGTCCAGGTTCTTGATGCCGTCGGCGGCCCACCGCTTGGTCTCCTGGTGGTGCTCGGTGAGTTTCTCACTGACGGTAGCCAGCGGGCCCTCCTGGCTCCAGCCGCAGGTGGCGCAAAGGGCGCGGCTCATGAGCCACCTCCAGCCGTGGAAGTCTTCCCGCCAGTCCCGGTTGCGGAATGCGAGAACTGGTTCACGAGGGCGCCCAGGCCAGCAATCAGGCCCGTGAGGAGAGCCGGCACGAACGTTCCGATCCAGTCCCCCGTCTGCGAGACCTTCTCCAGCGCCGGGTTGATGATGCCGATGAAGACGGCACCGAATACGGTGATAGTGCCGATGTAGCCCCAGACCTTCGGGAACGGAGTCAAGTCCATGTCGTCTCCTTCCGCGCGATTTTCGCGTGTTAGACCATGAGCAAGAGAGGATCCACCGGCGCCGGCTGGCGTACCTCGAAGTGCAGGTGCGTCGGGGTCTCGATCGAGATGTTCCCGGTCCTCCCCACGAGGCCCAAGACTGTGCCTTCCATGATCGAACCCCCTTCGACCACGAACAACTCGGAAAGGTGCGCGTAGCGCGTCTCGATCGTTCCTGGAAGCGCGAGTGTCACGCGTAGGCCGTATCCCTGGGCCGGGTCGTCAGGGTTCTCCCAGCCAGCCTTGATGACGTGGCCGCTGTGGGTCGCGAACACCGGCCAGCCTGGAACGGCCAGGAGGTCGATCCCCTTGTGCTCCTTCGGCTTGCCGTCGGGGCCGATCCTGGTCAGGCCGAACGATCCGACCTTGCCTGTTGCTCCTCCCTTGCGGATTGGCGTTCCGCCGTGTGGGGAGGCCCGACCGAGGAGCGGATGGATCACTCGTACCTCCTGTGCTGGTCGAAGTCGATCCACTGTTTGCGTGGCTTCGACGGCATCTTGAGTGTGTGGCTCGTTTTCTTCGGCGGCCTCCATGCGCAGTCCGCGCAGATGGTTCCAGCGGGCGCGGGCTCGTGGCACAGGCGGCACTCGTGAGTGGTGCCGGGGGCAGGAGTCGAACCTGCCGTGCTCGGGTTATGGGCCCGAGTAGTCCCCACGTTCTCTCCCCGGTCCTTCATCGCTTCATCTCGGCGAGCCTCTCCTTGATCCCTTGGATGCGCTCGCCCTGGAGCGTCTGCTCGTTGGAGAGCGCTTTCGTCTCGGCGCGCACCTCGAGGAGGGGGTCGTAGAACACGAGCTTCCCGAGGACTCCGACGACCGCGACGAGCGCAACAACGAGCCCCGCAAGCACGGATCGCGGCAGACGCTTGATGACATCCTCTACCGGTGGCACGTCCAGCTCCCCTTCGGAGAAGGCTCGCACACGTAACCCGCCGCCGCGGTTGCTTCGAGCAGCCGCTTCTTCAACTTGTCGAGGTCCTTGGGTTCACCGAGCGACTCCTCGATCCCCACGATGAGGGTCGCCGACTCCTGGACGAAGTCGCGGGCTTGCTGGCGTTGCTCCATGGCGTAGATCACCGCGGTCGTGAGTAGGACGGCGAGAATCAATCTGCCGATCCTCCTCATCGGAAGTCCCTTCTCGATTGGCGACACGACTCCCCCCTCTATGGTTTCCCGAACCCGTAGCGTTCCAACCGCCGCTTGATCTCGTCGAACTGTTTCTCGTTGCGCGCTTCCATCGCCGTGACCATCGCCGTCAGGTTGTGGACGCCCTGCTCCACCGCAACGAACCGGTGCGTGATCGGCTCGACGGTCTCCAGGTGTTTCCGTAGCGCGGTCTCGTTCGCCTCCATGCGTTTCTCGAATAGCCTCTCAAGCGCGTCCTGTCGAGCCTCCACGCTCGCGAGCCGCTGCCTGTCCCCGCCCCACGTCGCTGCGCCGGTGCCGAACAGGACAGCGATACTCAGCAACACGCCAGCGATGGTGCCGACGGTGGCCCACCGAAGACGTACGCCGTTCCCAGGGCCAGTCATTAGTGCACAAACGTCAGCGTCAGGGTCCCGCCAGTTGCGGTATCCGTCGCTGTCCCGCTAGACAATCCCACGTAGATCGTTGTCGGCGAGAGCATGAAGCTGTCGGCACCAACCGTGACGGCCTCGAACAGTCCCGCCTGTAGTTTGCCCGAGGCGAAGTTCTCGTCGAAGATCTGGCCCGTCGTCGGTGTTGCGCTTCCGAATGCTCCACCATCCCAGAGCTGTACCCGAACGGTCCCACCGGCATTCGTCGTCCCCTGCACAGCGCCACCGATGACTGGATACACCCCGGACCCAACCGTCGTGGTGACAAGGCCGGTCCCGTTGAGCGTGAACGAGACTTGATGCGTCGTGTTGCTGCTGTAGGGTCCGTTCCTCACCGTACTGGTAACGCTCGTGTCGCCTGGGGCGGCGAGCAACAGATAGACCGGGACGGCCAGCAGCAGCAGCCATCCCGCGACCGCCGCAACGATTCTGAGTCTCGACTTCATCTGTGTCTCCTCTTCCTGCGTCCGAACGCGCTGACCGGAGCGACCGGGTTATACGCCTCAAGCCCGATCACTTCGCTACCTGTTTCGTACGCCCCCATGTTGACCGCCGCACCGCCCGAGACGCCGCCGATCCGTCCAGTGCCGAGGCATGGCGACCCTGCCTGTAGCGCGTAGTCGCCGACCGGCGGAGGCGAGCCGGACAACGGGCCGACGAACAACGGGTCGGTCGTGATCGAGTTCGCGTCCGGGAGCGGCGGATCGACCAGTCGCCAGTTCGCAAGCGTGCAGGCAGCGCCAACGCACCCGGTTGCGTAGTTGTTGTTGATCATGAACGCGGCATGCTGTGAGGTGATTGCTCGAAAGGCATTGTAATTCGAGAGCAAGTCGGCAGGCATCGTACCCACGAGACGAATGTCTCGGAACGTCGCGCTACCGTCCGACGACTTGCGGATGATGTTGTTGTAGACGTCGATATCAACTAGGGCATCGGTGTAGCCGACGCCAGCGAATCCCGCCGCGAACGTGTCTGAGGCCTCGTAAATCGTGTTGTTGTACGCGTCGACGTTGCGGTTCGTGTCAGAGTCGAGGGCGGTAGTGTCGATGTTGACGTTCACGCCAGCATTGCCAGAGTTGTGGATCAGGTTATTCTTGACGACGTTGTCTCGTACCGCGCAGTTCCAGTCGTCTACTGAGCCGGCTGGAGTGGTGTTGCAACGCGAAGCGGTCGTGAACGCGGTGAAGTTCACACCAGCCAGCTCGTTCCCGTGAATGTAGTTCAGGTCGTACGTATTGCCGAACCCCGCCTCCTTGTCGTCGATCCCGTTGTCGCATGCGCTGATGTTGTTGTTGTGGACGCGAGTGCTTCTCACGTCGAAGAACTTCACGCCGCTTCCACGCTGGTCCACCGTACGAACGTTCGAGATGGTGTTGTTCCGGAGGATAACACTCTCCGATACCTGCACGCGGATCCCGTCGTAGTTGCCTCCGCCGCCAGGACTGTCAGGGTCCTCGCCCTTGTTGATCGTCATGCGCTCGACGATGCAGCCGATACAGTCCTCAATCCGTACGTCGCTGCCTGCAGCGAGCGTGAAGCCGTCCCAGGTGATGTAATTCCGCCCGATGACGTAGGCTTCGGCCGCATCCCAATCGTTCTCCGCGCCGAGTGTCAGGGTCGCCGTGATCGTGGTTGCGGTGTTTGCAGAGATCGTACCTGTGCTGCCGTCGGAGGTGTTGCGGATGCCGTAGCCCACGAGCGCGTTGGTCGTGAAGCTCTTCGTGCTGTCCGTGAAGGTCGTTGTGCCTTGCGTGGTCACGGTGCCGGTTGCAAACGAGCTCCCGTTCCCAATCGCTGGGTTGTTTTCTCCAGCCGGATAGAACGAGTACCAGTCGCCAACCGCCCAATCGCAGACGACCGTACACCCGCCACCAGAAGGAGCGGTGGTGACGAAGGTGGCGATACCTCCGCTGCTCGCGGTATTCGAGGTCACCGTTGCCGACGATCCAGGGTCGCCGTCGGTCCGATTCCGAATCGTTAGGCCCGCGAACTGATTCGTCGTGAGCGTGTAACCTGGCGAATCTCCGGAGAACGTAGTGGTGCCGCCTGTGGTGACCTGGCCGAGACGCTGCGGACACGTAGAATCCACGGTCACCGTGTGACCAGGGAAGCGGCGAAACGCAATCGGCGCGCTCGCCGTACCAGAATTCACTGGAAAGAACGCGGGCGTGATCCCACCAGAATCACAAGCGTTGATGCCGAGAGGCTCCGCATACGTCCCGGCCTTCACGTATACCGTGTCGCCCGCGACGACCTCTGTACCCAGCGGAGAGGTCGCACGCTGGAGCGTGAGCCACGGTAGCGCAGGGTTGGTCCCGGCGTTCGAGTCGGACGCAGAGCCGTGGCCCTGGTCCACGTAGTAGGTCGTGGCACGAGCGAGGGACGCGACGAGCCAGAGAGTGCAGGCAATCGCCTTCGCGAGCCTAGGGCGCCGCGTGTCCTTCGGCCTCAGCCCGTACTTCGCGCACTTGTGGTTCATCACGCGCGCAGACACGGACAAGACGTCCGCGGCGCGCTGCTGCGGTAGCTGATCCTCTCGAATGAGTCTCGTGAGCCACAGCCGTTCTACCGCGTCGAACACACTTTCGCCTTCCCATCGCTCGCGTTCGACGAACGCTGCGAACTCGGCCCAGCGGAGGCCGCCCAGCTCCCGCTCGGTCGTGTGCGTCCCGACGGTCGATGTCGGCTCTGGGCGTCGTTGATGCGGGCGTTCCGTCATGGCATGGCCACCACGCACGAGGGCGTGTTCCGCGGGTCGCACCACCACCACTCCCCGCGCTGGTATTGGACGGCGTTGCTCCAACCGACTGAGCAGGTCTCTGCGCCTCGACAGAGCAGGTCGGCGCGCCCGAGGACATCGTACTGGCCGTCGCAGCGGCAGACGCGGAACTCGTAGATGTAGACCTTGTTCAGATGCGGAAACGGGCGGGAGTCCCACGGAGGCTCCCACCACGGCGTCGGCGCCCACGCGATGCAGCGGTCCTCATCGTCCGTGCCGACGCACCCGACCGCCATGCGCTTGCCTTGGTATGTGACCGTCCCCGCGGGACTTGTCCGGCGGACCTCGAAGGCCCAGCGCCGCTCCTCGCCGGAGGGCACCGGCGCAGAATCGCACGACAACGTCTCATTGCACCCGCACGGCTGGTCTGGTGTGTGCCACATCCCGCACGGGTCGCCGACGATTCCGAAGCCTGGCGAAACGCTGCACGTCGCCTCGGTCGCCGCCGTCGGCGGCTCGGCCGATTCGTCCCACGGCTCGAGGCCGAGCGCTGCGGAGTCAAAGCGCTCGCCGGACGTTTGGTTCGCGCGAGATGCGATGAATCCGAGCAGGATGGAGGCAAGACCGCAAAGCACGAACACGACCCAGCGCCAACGACCACCTGGAGCGAGGCCAGGCCGCGTCATACTGCCCTGCGAAGCCTGATCTCCGCCCCGAGGATCAGCGCCGCGGCGGCCAGGTCATCGGACGCGTGCGTCGCATCTCGAAAGATCTTCAGGTTGAGCATCTCGCCCGCAGCGCACCCAGTCACGTCGAGGTTCGTGATCGTCGCCTCATTGAGCGTGCTCGCCGACCCGTTGGCGGCGTCCGTTACGGTACTCGGTGTGTTGTAGGTTGGGTCGTTGGCCTCCGTGGCGGCCACGCACGTTGTCGCGACCTGCCACACGACGCTGCCGGTGGTCGCCGTCGTGTACCACTGAATCACCACGTCTATCTGGCCGACCCAGGTCGATGGCAACCGCTTCCACAAGTAGGAGTTGTTCGTCGCTGCATCTGCGTAGCTCAACGTGCAGCGCCATGAGTTCGTCCCGGCACACGCCGGAGTCGGCGCGCTAGCGGATGGCAACGACCAGATACGAGCGGCGGTGCTGGCGTTGCATGTGCACCCCATCACGTAGTCTTCATCCAGGGTGGTGTTGGTCCACGTGTTCGTGGCGCTGCACCATTTGGGCGCGGTCTCTGCAGCCGCATCGGTATCATAGAAGCACTCGCCGACGGCGCACGTCCCCGGTGGCGAGGTCCCGGCCTTGCATGCCTTCGTGGTGTTGGCGCCGCTCGCGTCCCAATTGCCTAGGATCGTGCGGGAGCCGTTGATCGTGGTTTGAGCTGGAGCGGCCAACGCGAACAGAACCGCTGGGATCAGCAGGAGTCGTCTCATTGGGTTATGCACCTTCCGCTTTGCGCGGCAAAAAACGCCACCGTCATGTCCCCCGTGCTCGGCGTCACCGTCACGGTGTTCGGCTCGACCCTGACCGGTGGCGACGATGTGTCGTAGCAAGCGACGCCGAGTTCAGTCGAGAGGCTTGTCGCGGCACCTGGAATGCTGATCGAAGTCTGGGAGCTGAAGGTCTCGTCGCCGCGAACCGGATTGCTGGACCGTGCAGCGCCGACCACATCCACGACGCACCGACCGGTCTGAGCGGCCGCGAATGCCACCGTAACGCTGTAGGTTGGTCCTGAACCGACCGTCTCCGTGTCGGCCTCGACCTCCACGTTGGTCGCATTGAAGCAGTGCGCAGTCAGGTGGTACGACGCGAATGGATGCGCCAAGACCACCGACGTCTGCGAGGTGAACGATTGCGTGTACGATGTCGCTGCGGTCTCCGATGCCACGGTGATGCTAGCGTTGCTTCCGTCCGACATCCCCTGCACGGTAGTGATCCCACGTGCAGTGATCTGTGCGTCTGGAGAAGAACCAACGGTGCGCAACGCGTAGGCGCTACCACCGCTCTTCGCGTTCGACGCCTGCAGCTGCGTGCCCCAGATCTGAAGATACGCGGTCGCGGTCGCCGCCGAGTTGTTGATCGTGACCGATGCAACGCTCGCCGGCGCGCTCGCACCAGTGGACTGCTGCTCCATCAAGACCGAGCCACCAGACACCACGACGTCCCCGTCCTGGTTGGCGATGCGGTGCCGGATCATCACACCAGCGACCTCATTCGTGGGCGAGTAGTCGATGTTGTAGCGCACGCGGATGGACGGTTCGATCACTCGAATCTTCACCGTGTCGAGATCGGAGCCGCCTATCGAGTAGACCAAGAACCCAGCCACTAGGTCCTGGGACGATGCTCCAATGTTTCCGTCCGCCAGCACGTCGATCGCATCCGAGACGGATTCGATGTAGCTCCCGGAGACCGGTCCACCTTCAAAGAAGTTCATGCTGACGTGAATGCCGGTACTCTTCCACGCTTGGTACGTCAGTCCGTCGAGGTACGGCTCCGAGCCAGTGGAATCCACCTGAATCGTGTTGTGGTGAGAGAAGATCTGCCCGTTAGCCTTGACTGTCCACGCGTCGTGCACCGAGCGAATGATGTTGTTACGGACGATCAGCGTGCGGTTAGGCTGCCCGGTGTTCCCAAACACCTGAAGCCCGTCGTGGTTCCCTTCGATGATGCAATTCTCGACGATGACGTCATCCCACTGACCCTCGTCCGCTCCTCCGGTGTTCGCCTGCCCGATAGACAGCGCGGGCTCCGGAGCATCACCACCGGCACCGCTGGCACCGCTGAGCTGGTTGACAAACCTGAGCCCACGAATCAGCACATGCGAGATCAGCGCCGTCGGAGCAGCTGGGTCGTAGACGTTGAACGTCCCAGGATCGCCATCGGACACCACGGCATTCTTAAGGAAGACAGTCGTCTGGGGGTCGAGCCCGATCAACGCGGTGTAGGACTTCTTGAGGAAGAACTCGCCAGTGTAGACCCCAGGCATAACCAGCACGACGTTCCACGCCGTCTCGGTTCCTGCAGACAGAAGATTCAGTTTGGTCTGTACGACGTCACCTGGCCAGATGACGAGCGTCGGGCCGTTCCACGTACTAGCCGCTGTGCACACCTTGAACGAACCCGTGTCCGTCTCATAGTAAGTCTCGAACGACGTACACGTGCCCGGTCGGCTCGCAGCCGTCCCCTGCTTGTGCGGCCTGGCGGCAGAGGCGGTCGTGAAGTCCACGCTTCCAGCAGATCCCACGTCTATATTCGCCGAAGCACTCCACGTCGTCCCGTTCGAGCGAAGATACGTCGCGTTGGCCCCAGGCGCGATGCTGCTGAACGTCGCGGCATCTCCGCTCGTGACCAGAGCATTCGACGTCCAGAACCCAGTCCCGGTTCCACCACGGACCGTTGGTAGCGTCCCGCTGGTGAGTTTGCTCGTGCTGAGGTTCGGGATGTCTCCAGCTACAAGCGCCGCCCATACTGGTGCGAGCGACGCCGACCCCGTGCCGGTCTGAGACAAGAGGTTCTTGGTCGTCGTGACGTTCCCGGCGAGCTTCGAGAGTGAGTTCGTGCCGCCCGAATACAAGATGTCTCCAACCTCGTACGTCGTGATCCCTGTCCCGCCGCTTGCGACCTTCCAGGCTGCGGTCGCCGGAGTGACCTCGAAGCAGGCGAGAGCGTCGTTCCATCGGACAGTCGGGTCCGTCCCGGTGCCTTGGTTGAATGTGAACGGGATGTCGGCGTCGGTGCCATCACCGATGCTGTTCCCTGACATGACATTTCGCCATGCCGTGTTCTCTCGGACGTAGTGCGTGGTTTGCAGTCCACCGGCCTCGTTATAAAACTCGCTCCCATTTGCCGCCGCCACGGTCGGCGGCGCTACGCCGCCACTGACTAGGAAACTCGATTGCGCCGATTGCCTCAGATAAACGACGCCCCCTCCAGGAATGGAGAGATCCGAGGTCAAGTGATTCATCGATGTGTTATCCGTGACCACGATCCGCGCCGCCCCACTCGCTGCCGGGATGTTCACTCCGCCTGCCGCCACGCTTGCACCGTTGAGGATGTTCTCCGAGATGACGATCCCTTCACCAAGCGTCCCAGCAGGCGATCCGCTGACGAACACCTTCACATCGCTCCCGTTGGCGTCCGTCGCGTAGACCTGATTGCCGATGATGCTCACCCGGTCGATCTGTTTGCTCACACCACCAATCGGCGCGGCTTCGACCACGATCCCATTGCGGTTACTGTAGAGCTGGTTTCCGGTGATGTTAACTTCGGACGCGCCGCCGTAGACTCGGATGCCATCGAATCCATTCTCGCTGACCGTGTTCCCGCTCACGGCGACCTTGGAAGGCGCGGACAGGTTGTAGCGCACCTGGATGCCATCCTGCGTGTTGCCTTGAACGGTGTTTCCGGCGATCGAGAAGTCCGTGCTGTCCTCGGCCTTGATGCCCTGCTCGGTGGAGGCCGTGACCGTGTTCCCGTTCACGCTCATGCGCGGACCGCGAATCCGAATCCCATCGACAAGGCAATTCCGCACGACGTTCCCGCTGATCGTCGTATCGCTACCCTGAGCGCGGATACCGTTTTCCGCCCCGTCCACGGTGTTGCCGGTGATCGTCACATAGCGCGTCCACTCACTCGTGGACTGGTTGCCGCTCGCGAAGATCCCGACGCCGTGATTCGACGGCACCTGGTTGACGTTCCGCACGAAGTTGCCCACGACTTCGGCGTGCGAGACGTGAATCCCGATCTCGATACCGTGTCGGTCGGCGCCGTCCACCGTACAGCCGATCACCTTGACGTTCGTGTCCGTGCCGCTCGTCCCGTTGTCGATTCGGATGCCATCCTCGCCCGAGTCAACGACGTGGACGTTCTCGATGAGGTAGTTCTGGCCGGTCCCTGGCGTGATGTCGATTGCGCTGGTCGTGCTCGCCGCCGTGTCGCCGTCGTGGTCGATGTACAGATTCCTGACACTGACGTTGCCGGCGTTGGCGCCATTGACGATCCCCGCGTTCGCCGGCCCAGTCTGGACGAACACGATCTTCGAGCACGGCCCCTCGCCTTCCAGGATCGAGCCAGCCGAAAGGGTGAGCGTGCTCGTCAGCCGAAACGATCCGCAGGAGAGGTGCGTGGTCGTATCGGCCGCGACGGCGCCAGTCCAGTTCGTCCAAGGATCCCCGCCCGTCCCGGTGCCCACGGTGGCGTACTCGTGCGCGAACCGGACGCCGTTGATCCGCGCCGCCGCTACTTCCGGCGTCGTGAGCAACCCCGGGCCGACCGTCGTGTCGGAACAAAATAGCGTGTCGCCCACCTCATCCCACCGGAGCGCCGAGTCGCTCCCGAGGAGCCCGCTCTTGTGCAGGATGATCTCTCCCTGGTTCCCGGGAGCAGTGACGAGTCCCGCCCCTCCAGTGCCACCGGAGCACGTCCACCTCGGCTGCAACTGTCCAGTGCACCGGCAGACCTCTCCAGAGCCGCAGACGACCCGGACCTGGTTCGTCACGGTACACGTTTGCCCCTGGACGACCGACGGGACGCATGCGCCGCTCTGAGCCAGCAGGGCGGAGCCCGTAAGGGCAAAGACCACGAGCGCGAGGGCGAGTCGTCTCATCGTCAGCTCGTCGGCAGTGGGAACGTGTTGAGGTCCTGCGGGAATGCCCCACAGCGGGAGAAATCCACCCAGGCATTCCTCTGCGATGCGGTCGAGGCCCGGAAGATCATCCCGACTGCGAGCTGGGAGTTGACCGTCTTCCCCGGGAAGTTGTGGCCGAGCGATGCACGATGACTCGCGACAACCGTGCCGTTGACCTTGAGGATCGACTCCTTCTCTCCGTCAGGTGCCAGTGTCGCATCGGCGTAGTTCTCGATCATCAACGTCCGCCAGTTCGTCCCGAATCCGCCATACGTGATGTTGTCGGTGACGGTCTCGGAGCCACCCTCGGCGGTCTGGAACTTGATCGTCCCCGCGTTCGTCCCCTTCCCGATCTTCGCGTAGTGCCCCGCGGTCCCGGGCACGAGGCCGATCGACCAGGACGTCCAGTCCGCGTAGGCTTCAATCGACACGCGGAGCGCGACGCGCCAGGAGCGGAGGAGCATGTTGCAGAGATCCGCGCTGAGGATCCCGGTATCGGCAGTGCTGACCGGGATCTGGAAGGACGCGATGTCCTGCGTGGCTGGAACCCGGACCATGATCGTCCCGGTCGGCTCCACGAGGATCCAGCGGTTCTTGTTGAGCTCGATCCACCCGTTCACCACGTTCCGGATCCACAACCCGGAATCCGTCTCGAAGAAGTGGTCGGTCGCGCCGTGTACATTCCACTCGCTCGGGCCAACAGGAGCGGAGTTGACGCCATCGTGATTGTGGTTCACCTCGAGGGTGTAGTCCCGGCCGAGCGCCTCCTCAAGGTGGATATCGTTGTCCCGAAGGTTCGTGTGCAGCAGCTCGTTCGGCGGAGAATCGGCGTCGATCCTCGAATCCGAGATCACCGTGAACTGCTTCGATGGTGCTGGCACGTCTCAGTCCCTCAGAGAATCGCGTACCCCTCTTCCGTTCCAGCATTGACCCGGTTGTCGGACGTCCGCCCGATCGCGTAATACCTGTCCTTCTGCGCCTGTGTCCATGTTGGATAGTCACCGAGCGAATTCGGCGGGATGAACCCGTACCTGAGAAATGCAACCTCGACGAGCGTCACCGAGAGCAGCCCCGCGGAGTACTTTGGCGTGATCTCGACGACTCGCATGAGCTTGTTCGTGATGCCCCGCGTCCCGGTCTTCACGTCGAGCACGTTCCGCAGCGTCACCTTCGCCACGTCGCCGACCTCGAGGTTCCGCTTGGTAAACGGGCAGCTGACCACAATCTCCACCGGCGGCTTCCGCCTCCACCGCAGGAGCGTGTGCGTCAGGACGGAGGCGATCGCCGTTCCGTTCAGGTCCTCCCGGATCCCTTCACTCGTCAGATCCAGCAGACGGACCGCACCGGTGGCCGCCTGGTCGGCCGTGTCCTCGGCGACCACCTCATCCGGCAGCAGCGGATTGTCACCGTAGACCCTCGAGGACGGATCCCAATTGAAGCGGATTCGGACGCGGTTCACGTGAAGATCCGGACGCCGGCGCCAGCTGTCGACGCGGACCACATCGTCGTCCGTCAGCGTCGGGACCACAGCGCCGGCGACGGAGGGCTCCCAAGGGTAGAGCCCGATGCGGCCGTAGCCGTCGATCACGGCTGGCCCGATGAGCTGGAAGAAGTTCTTCGCGACCCAGCCGGAGCACGATTCGTCCTTGGTCCACTTGAATCGCATGCGGACGTCCACGAACCATGTGTCGCGGATGTCCTTGAGCTGGGCCACCGCGACGTCGGTCGCCCGATCCAGTCCCGCGCCGATCGGCGTCCCCGTGATCGCCGTCAGAGGGAAGTCGGTGTCGCTGAGCGAGAAGACGTTCAGCAGCACCGCCCCTAGGACGTTGATCGGATTCCCCTCGATGATCACCGGGCTGTCGTCCGTCGCCCCGGTCATGATCGGCACATCGAGGCCGCGCTTCACATCCTCGGCCGTGAGGCGGAATCCCGTGTGATCCTTGAGCCCGACGATGTCCGTGATCCGCCCACGGAAGACGCGCGGGTAGTCGTTGCCGATGATGTTCCGGTAGCCCGCATACACGTCGAGCCGACGGTTCGCGAGGGTCGCCAGCGGAGCTCCGGAGGCCTCTGTCGCGACGAGCTGAAAGATCCGGCCATCCGTGTTCAGAACGTCGACCGTCACTGATCCAACCGTGACGTCGCCGCTTGCGAGGTCGACTCTCTGGCCTCGGCCCTCCATCGCAGAGATTGCAACCCGCTCCACCCAGGGCTTCGCGCTCTTCACCGGACCGGTCGAGAAGGCATCCGTCCCGAGGCCCTCAATCTGTGCGACGTAGATGGGCGCCTGGATCTGTTGGGCAATCGCCGCCGTCCAGTTCGGATTTGGCTCGAACATTATGGCGACACCACCGTTTCGAGTGTTCCCTTGAAGGCCCAGCCAGGCCCATCGCTGGCCTTCTGCTCCTTGAACGGCGCCTTCGTCTCCATGAGCACGCACTGCGGGAAATACTCGACGTGGCGCATCACGCTCCCCACGCGGAATACGAAGCCGATCTGCCGCGCTAGGTTGACGTGCGTGGGATCAGGGATGCTGAGGATCGTAGCGACAGCCGTCAGCCAGTCGTCGTCGGGGTCGATGAAGATGACCTGTTGACCGGCAAGGAAAGTCGTGCTCGGGACGGAGATCGACGTCGCGTTGTGCGTCGTCTCGACCGTCGTCAGAGCGGACGCCTGGAGCGCGGAGTCGAACGTGACGGCGAAGATTCCTCCGGCCATCGCGTGAGAGGACCACGCCCATGCCTGCTCGAAGAACTCTGCTTCGTTCTCCCGCTCGAACGGTCCGAACTCGATCTCCATCGTGGCATAGGCACTGTGGACGACCGACACGGGCCGGCGCCCCATGCTGATCGCCAAGGCGCGGTCGACGGCTTGCTGCCGCTCGAACATCGTCCAGCCGAGCTTCACGGAATCGAAGTCAACAGTCTTGAGCGCGGCCGGCGCCCGGCTGTGGAAGTAGGAGAACTGAGGGTAACCCACGGCCTACCGCCTCGCCCAGGGCGACGCCACGTCGGTCGCATAGAGGAGGAGCGAGCCGCGCCGGACGCGGGCGTTGACCTTGTCGATCATCCCCTCGAAGTCCCCGTCCACGTTGACCTCGACCGTGATCTCCGGGGCCAAGCCCTCGAGGACCGACTTCATCGTCTCCGCGTCGAAATCTTTGGCCGCGTTGCGGATTGCCCCAGGCGGGGGCGCCCCCGAGGCGAGGAGGGTTGCGACGGCTGCGCCCCCGCCGAGACGTTCCGCTGCGAGGAAGTACCCTCCGCCCTGCGCGAAGCCGCCCGCAGCCGCCTCGATTCCGCGGCCGCCTTGGTCGCCTCGCAGGAACTCGAGAAAGCCTGGCGTGAGCCCGAAGCCTCCCGGTCCGGTGATCGACGTCACGCCGGCATCGCGTGCGCGAGCCATGAGTGCGCGCGCCTCGGGGGGCGGGAGCACGAGCTCCTCAGGGCGGAGACCGAAACGCTTCCCACCGGGCGTCACAGCCAGGACGGTGTCCGTTCCGGAATCGCGCCCCGGGACGATTCCGCCCTCGGCCAGGCCGCCGACTGCCCCGAGCCCGGCGCCGAGGCCAGCGCCTATGGCTCCCGCCCCCGCGGATCCGGCGGTGGCTGCGGCGAGGGCTGCTGCCGCGGCGGCCGGGGCGAGAAACGGACCCACGACCGGAATGGCAGCGATCGAGGCGAAAACGTTCGCATAGACGGCGGCCAGGGATCCGGCGAGTTGGGCCGCGTGTGCCTTCGCGATCGATGGCACCGCGAGCCTGTTCGCGGCCACTCGCGCCACAGCCTGCCTCACGAGCAGCGCGATCGCCTCTGCCGCAAGTCCGCGCAGGAGTCTCTGTCCGGCTTCCGCCACCGAGGCTTGGCCCGTGAGAACGGCCCCAGCGAGGTTAGCGAACTGATCCGTGGCGCCGGTGACGAAGTCGGCCCACTGAGTCCCGATGTTCTGGACGGCGGTCCGGAAGTGCTCTTCGACCCCGAGACTGAACTGCTCCCAGGGAGCCAGATCCGGAACGGCGGCCAGCAGCGTGGCGTACTTCTCGCGGATGGCGGCGATCTGCTCGAGCGTGCCGGTCTCGATCGCTAACCGCGCCTCGGCAGTGACGCCGGCGGCGTTGATCTCCTCGCGGGCGATCTCCTGTAACTGTGCGATCTCTCGGTCCCGCCGGTCGTTCAGCTCTGCGATCCGTGCCGCGCTGAGTTCCGCTTCGGTCCCTTGCCCGATCGACAGGCGGGCCTCCGCGATCTCGGTCGCCGTCTGCAGGGCTCCACTCTTGAGGTCGGCTTCGAATTGGGCCGCACGTTTCGCGGCGTCCTCGAGACCCTGGTCGAACCGCGGGAACTGCGCGCCCCCGAAGTCGATCCCTTCGAAGAGCTTCGCGAGCTGGTCATGCGTCAGGCCAGCCTGGAGCGCGATCTGGACGAGCTGGTCCGTGGCGATTGCGAGGGCGCCCCTGTCGGTTCCAGGGAGACTCTCCAGCGTGAGCGCAGATTCAAGGGCCGCGCGGAGGTCGGCCGCTTTCTTTTCGAGGTCGCCAAATGGATCCGCTCCGACCTTGCGCAGCTCCACGTCGAACGTGATGAGTCGGCGGGCCTGTTCGTCGAGCCCTAGCTCTTTCCGTAGGTCGGCGAGCTTCTTGCCGGCGTCCGTGGTCGCCGCTACCTCGATGTTGACCCGGATGCCCTGCTTCTCCAGTTTGGTGATCTGCTCGATGATCTCGTCGAGTACTACCCGTGCGCGCTCCGGAGGAATGAGGCCCTTTTCGGACTCCTCGCCGACCCGCCGGTATGCCTTCTCAAGCCGTCCCGCCTCGGCCCGCAGGTCCGCGAGGGGCTTGATGTCCAGGTCTTTGAGGATGTCGTCGAAGCTCTCGGCAATCGCTGGTCCAGCTTTCTGGGATACCGTCCGGAGCTCGTCGATCCCCGCCTTGGCCAGTTTGACGCGCTCGCCGAACACGGCGGTCTTCTTCGCCGCCTTCTCCCAGATCGCGGTGAACTGCTCCGGGTTGTCCCGCTGGAGGCGCAACACGACTTGGATGTCATCCCGGAGTTGCGCGAGCTGGGCGCGGGCTTCCGTCGTATTGGCGGCAATACCGATCTTGACCTTCGCAGTCGGGAAGAATTCAAACCGCTGAATCGACTCGCGCGCGTCTTCGAGCAGCTTCGTGTCGACGCCGAGACGTATGCCCTTCTTCTCCAAGACGCTCACGGCGCGGTCGACTAGCTCCACATCGCCCTTTAGGACTTTGAACGCATCGGAGGCGTCCGGGAGGGCGTTGCGCGCCTTGTCGATGAACTTCTGGATCCGATTGTCGAGGCCAGTGACCTGGAGGATCGCCCGGGTGAGCTCGTAGCTCAGTACCCCGACGCCGGCGGCGATGCCAACGAGCGCGACCTTCTGAGCCTTGCTGGCCAGCGACCAGGCATCTGTCACGGAGAGGGTCTTGAAGATGTCCCCTGTGAGTTTCGTAATCTCCTTGTCGGCCGTCGTAGCGTACGCGGTCAGATCCAGAAGCCCAGAGGCACCCCTCTTCGCGGCGCCGTAGAGCTTTGCTCCGATGTTGAGGGCGAGGACTCCAACGCCGATATTGACCGCGCTACTGACGGCATCGACGCGAGCTAGGTCCTTGGCGAACTCTTGGCTCGTCCGCGAGGCGCCTGCGGTGCTTTTGGCCAGGCCGGCCGCGGACACGGACGCACCGTCAAGCTCAGCCCTGGTGTCGCCGACCCGCTTCCGGAGATCCTCGAGGGCCTTCGACCATGCTGGCGTATCCGAGACGAAAGCACGCAGATCGTCGAAGCTGAAGTCGGCCTCTCCGACGTCCTTTGCGAAGGCGAGAACGGCGCCGGAGAGACCACCAACGACCTCGGTAGCCGTGATCCCTACGTCGACAAGCGCCAGAATCCCAGAGGCGAGATCTCGGATGATCGGCTCGAAGTCGGCTCCCTCGACTCCTTTGGTGAGGTCTGCAATCCCCTCCCCGATCGCCGCCATGATCTTCTGCACGGCCGGCGATTGGATGATCGAGAGCCCTAAGGTCTCTTGGAGTTCTCCCCAAGCGACGGTCAACAACCGAGTCTGCCCCTCGAATGTCTTGGCCTGAGCGACCGCTTGGCCACCGAATTTCGAAGCGATCAGGTCGATTGCCGCGGCGAGGCGTTCCGACTTCGGGACGTTCTCGTCGAGCCGAATCCCGACCTGTTGGAGACCGCGGAGGTTTCCGGCCGCGGCCTTCGCGAGCGCCTGGAACGCGCCCTCGACGTTGCCGGTCATCGTCCCGAGGTCGAGCGCCGCCTTCGTCGCACGTTCGAGGCCCTGCCCGCTCAGACCACCGATCGAGATGAGAAGCGCCTGGCCGCTCAGAATCAGGTCGTCTTCGATCCCGGTGAGGCCCTGGAGGCGCTGGGCCATCTCGACGATCGGCGGCAGCGCGTCCTTGACCGCGACTCCACGGTTCCTGAGCGCCTGCGCGACTGCCGCCTCGGCCTTCTCCTGCTCTGCCGCTGCCTTGATCGATTGCTCGACTCCCCTGCGAAGGTGTTGACCAAGCGAAACGAGTCCGAGAACGGATGCGACTCCGCTCACCGCCAGCAGCGGAGACTTCAGCCCCTCGATCGTGCGGCTGAGACCGCGGATCGCTTGGCTGGCCTCGTCCTTGGCCTTCAGGATGACTGCGATCTCTTTCGCCATTTACCGCCTACGATTCCGTTCCGCCTGGTCCCGCAATTCCTTTTCCTTTGCGGTTCCCGCCTTGAACACCTCGACGATCAGGAGCAGCCGCTGCCTCGCCGTCAGTTCGTCGGCGAAGAAGCTTGTGGGGTCGATTCCGTACTTGGTTCCGACGGCATGGAGGAGGACGAGGGCGTCCCTGTTCCGGACAAAGGGCTGAGCTGGTCGGCTTCCTCCCTGCTCTGGTCGACGGCGCTGAATGCCGCGATGAGGGCGTCGAAGTCGATCTTGGACAGCGTGTCGAAGTGCCGCCGTCCCTTTTCCACCGGAGTCTTCCTGGTGAACTTCGGCCGGATGCTACAGATCGCGAGCTTCTCGGCCACGAAGACTGCATCCCGCGCGGCATCGCCGAGCGTCCGCACGACCGCGGTCTCCTGCCCGTCTTCGGTGGCCTCCACGAAATCCGAGAACGGGCGTGAGGCAAGAGCCGGAACGCCCCCCACGGCCTCGATGTCTGTGAGTGGACCTGGTCGCCGGAACTCGACGACCAGGCCGGAAGGCAACGTGACTTTCTTCGTGTCGGACATGCGCTCTCCTCTCGCAGGTCCCTCTCGGGAATCTGGGGAACACGACTACGGCGTGTCGTCGTTGTTGAACATCTCGATTCTGCAGCTCTCGTCTGCATCCGAGCTGAAGTACGCCTTCGCCACGAACGGCACGGTCGCCAAGTCGTAGCCCTGTAGGACCGGGGTATCGCCCTGGATGACCGCGACGGGCGCGGTGAATCGCAGTTCCTCCGTGACAGCGGTCTTGACGGCCTTCATCACGATCTGCCCGGTGGTCGTTCCGTTGAAGCTCGAGTACCAGTCCGCGAACGCCTCGAACAGCACGTGGGCCGTGAACTGCACCTCGATGACATCGCTTCGTCGAGGCTCACGGGCGAGCCCCGCAGCCCGCATCGTCCGCGTGCGGCTCACCGGGTTCTTGATCTCCACTTCGAGGGACTGCGCGGGCATCTCCGCACCGCCGGCCCAGGTGATGAAACACTGGTTGGGGATGAGCGGGGAGAACGTCGCTGGCGTCAACGTCGTCTCGGTCGCATCGTTCACGAAGGACTTGAAGACGAGCCCGAGGTCGTACGTGGCCACATCGTCCAGCGGGATGGACAGCTTGAGGCTCTCGATCTTGCCACCACTCCACCGCCAGACGAGGTTCTCTTCGAGAACTTCCTCCGCCGTCAGGCCCATGCCGAAACGATCCGCCGTGCCGATCCCGGTCGTGGCCGGGAATCTGTGCGTCCGGGGATCGGCGGCACCCGTAGTCGTGACCGAGCCGATCAGATGCTTGAACAGAAAGCCCTGACCCTGGTAGCTCGCGGCGAGTTGACACGGCCCTTCGCCGACGTAGCCGCCGTAGACGGTCCCGAGCGCGCTCTTGCTCCGGATCGTCTTGATGTCCTTGAAGAAATGGTTGGGCTTGACGTTCCAGCTGATGACCTCAAGCGCCCGCGTGACGGCCACACTGGTCCCCCAGGTGGTTTCCTCACCGAGACTGACCTGTCGCATTTGCGAATCACCCGAGGCGCCCACTCCCTCTTGCCCGTGATGTTGCTGGGGGCCGGCCGGATGGGCATCCGGCTTTTCGGGTGGCCTGCCCTATCCCCCAAACGTTCGCGTTTACGTCGTCACGCTTGTCCTCGCAATCGCACGTACTCCACCTTTACCTCGAGGAGCCATCGCCGCTCACCGCGGCCGGCGGCTTCCTCGGTCTCGAACGGCTCGAAGTTGATGCAGAGCACGTCGGTGATCTCGACAGAAGAGATCCCCAGGAAGTTCCCGCTACCGTCCTTCACTTCGAGTTTGTTCATTACCGCGGCGCCCAGATCGAGCATCCCGACTTGAGTAGTGTTCGCCACGAGCCAGACGCCGAAGAGCGCGTACTCCTTGACGTGAGTGCGCGCGGTGAACGGATCGCTCGCCTTCGCCCCTGGGACCGACTGCGCCGCAGGCAGGTCCTTCGGGCTTGTCTCCAGCCCGGTGACGCCAGCGATCCCGGGAGTCGCGAACAGGAAGGCGTTGAGCGCATCGAGGATCTCGCGTTGCTTGCTCATGAAAACACCGCGTACGAGTTACCAAGGATCGACAGCACGGCGGGCTCGACCTTGCGTGCCGTGGGATCCAGCGTCTGACGCTGCGGGAGCCGCCCAGGCAAGCCTGTCTCATGGAACCGGCCGTAGAAGCCACGCGGCCCGAAATCGATCCTCGCCATAACGTCGAGTTGCGTGCGACGCACCCGGAGCCGTACGCCGCGAAACAGAGGCCCGGCCTTGTACCCACGGGCGCGCCGGCGCTGGCCCTCCGGCGTGTTCGACCGCAAGACGGATCCGCCGCGGAGAAGCGAGGCTTCCTCAGCTTTCACGAGCCTCCCGGCTTGCCGCATGAGCTTGGCCTGCTCCGCCTTGAACGCGCGCAGCTCCCGGTTTCGCGTCGCCGCGTACGAGTCGATCCCGACGCCGTAGATGAGAAACCGACTCATGCCGCGACCGACCTTTCCATTTCGAGGACCTCACGGGCGTGCGGAGGCACGTCGTCCCACTTGAGCCCGCGGACTTGGCCTTCGCCGAGCTGCTCGTCGGTGACGTGGTAGAGGCCCTTCTGGGACTTGAACGTCTTCACCGCGACGATCTCGATCGCCGCTCGCTCGACATGGGCCGGGATGACGGAGAAGCCCGCGGTGTACTGCACGCGAACGCTTCCATCGCCGTAGTAACCAACGAACGGCCAGGCTCCGCCGATGCGGCGCAGGATGCCAGCCTTGGCGTTGAACGTGTAATCCTCTGTCGCGTCAAGTACGGTCGTGGCATCCCACACGCGCGGGAGGAACGGCGAGACGTGGACCGCGGCGATCGCCGCGATCGGGTACCGGTCGAGGTTGATCGTCTGCGCGTTCCACCCACGCGCGCTGTGGAATTCCTCAAGGACCTCCTGCGTGTACTTCTTCCCGCAGAAGGAATGGACGTACTCCGTCACCGCCGGCAGGAGGGCGTCGATGAGCGGGTGATCCTTCGTCCCGAGCTGAGGAAACGCCGCCAGGACGTTCGCGCGGGTCGTCAGGTAGGGTCCGCTCCCTGAGGCGTACCCGCTCTCCACCTGGTCCTGGAATTCATCCGGAGCAACCACGTGGGTCGCATGGGAGATCTCCAGGATGTAGAGCGTGACATCGGCCGTCGGGGTGTAGTAGATCCAGTATTTGCCAGGGAGCGTGGCAGCGCTGATCTCGCTCGCCGTGAGGACTTCGGAGGCCGCGACGAGCGTGTTCCCGCTCTGGCGCCGCAGCACGAGCGCGAAGTTCGCCTGGATGAGCCCGGTAACTGGAGCCCCGGCAGTCGTCTTCACGTCGAAGCTGTGTCGGACTTCTTGGTTGAGCTGCGCCATCCGCTTTCCATGTCAGCGGGGAGGCCCGACCTCCCGTCTCGCCCCTGACGATTCAGGCGACCGGGCCTCCCTGGATTCCGCACGGAGCGTCGGCCTCGCGAGCCTCAGCCCCATGCGGCGCTGGATCAGTCGACGATCGCGCTCGGCGGCGTCACCTGCCGATAACGCGGGCCTGCGAGCAAGAACTGCACGGCCGTGATGTTCGCGGCGTTGGACGCTCCGGTGCTGATCCGGAGGCAGTCGAATCCGCCGTTCACATCGAGCGCCGCCGCGTCGACCTGGAAGATCACGATCTTCCGTGCCACGCCGGCATCGGTGGTGTAGGTGGCCGCTGCGGTCCTTGCGACGAGCGCATCGCTGGTTGCACAGTCGAGATCCGACCAAATGGGTACGGCCGGGATTGCTTTGTTGCCGGTGCCGGCGACCGCGGTGCACTGCTCCGGCGTGAGCAGGACGGTCGCGGCGTTGCCCTGGTTGATGTGAACGATGATGAAACAGCGGGTGTAGTCCTTGAGCGAGATGACATCGCTCGTCCGGCCCGCCGCATCGGCCGCGGGGCCGAGCCCCTCGACCAGCTTCGCTCCTTCGACGAGATGGAACATCGGAGTCTCCTGTCGGCATCGGCGCCTGGCCGCGGCCGGGGTTACGCTCTCGTGTCGAGCTTCACGAATGCGGATGTGGTCGTGGTTCCCTTGTAGGGGGTGAGCGCCGCGGCCATCCACGTCTGGCCATCGACCGCGAACATGAACCGGAACGCCGTCTGCGCCGATTCGAACTTGACGTGGATCGACATGGCTTCCTTGATCCCGCCGGCCCGCAGGCCGGACAGGTATCCGGACATGTCGGCCAGGATCACGTCGCCCGTGGTCCCGAGTGTCGCGCAGAACTCGACCGGGACGACCGGCCGCCCTTTGAGGGTGTTGTTGTCGGGGTTGTAGAGCCTCGAGTACCCGCCGCCGACGTTCTCGGTCCCGGCGACGTTCTGCACGACGAATACCATCTCGTCGAGCTGCGGCTGCACGTCGTTGTTGATGAGCCACACGGCGGAACCGCGGAACGCCGGATGCAGGCGGTTCCACATTTTCGTCACGTTCCGGTTGTTGAACGTCACCGCGGCCTGGCCCGTCTCCTTCGCGACGGAGATCATGCAGCCACTCGACATGATCCCCTTCGGCTGTCCTGCGCCGGTGCCGTTGACGATCGCATCGCCGACGAGGAAGCTGATCTCGTCTGCGGCGGCCTTCGATACCCACCGATCGAGCGCGACGGCGTTGTTCGCCATGAGCTTGTCGGTGAGGTAGCAGAGGACTGCGAGCTCCTGGGGCTCGACCTTCACCTGCCGCAGCTTCGGCTTGCTCGCCGTGATGGTGTCCGCCTCGTTGATCCAGTAGCCCTGGACCCCGCCATACCGCGAGCCGGTCGCCCGCGAGGTCTCGGCATTCGCGAGGAACGTGATGGATTCCCCGCTGACCGGATAGCTGTCCGTCATCCCGAGGAGGTTGTTCTGCCCCTGGTTCATCCTGTCCCAGATCGAGGCGGAGAACTCGGGGAGGACTGCGAACCCGCCCTCCGACGGAATGGCCTGGGACATCCCGCTGGCCGCGGCGAGTCGCCGGAGGGCGTCCTCGCGGGCGCGAAGATCCGCGCCTGGCATCCCGCCGCTCACCATGGCTACGGCCTGACACTGGTGACCCAATGTCGGGAACGGCCGCTCGTCGCTCGTGATCTGCGGCCTGTCCACGGAGGGTGCCTGGCCGGCGAGCGTCGGCGGAACGGGCTCGCGGTTCGCCGTGAGCGATTCGACCACGCCCCGGCGGTGCTCCTCCTCGGTGATCTCCACCGCCAGGTGGTCCTTCTCGGCCTTCAGGGCCTCGAGCTTCTTCAGCTCCTCGTCGTTGATCTCCCGGCCCTCCGCCTTCGCCGCGGCGAGAATCGCATCCGCTTCCGCCGGGATCTCGGAGTGGAAGCGCTGCCGCATTTTCTTCAGGTCCTTCATGTCGCTTCTCCTTGCGGCCAGCGGCGCCTTGCCGGGCCGGGCTGGTTTCACTGCATTGCCGAAAACGAAAAGGCCCAACCCCCGCGCCCCCTGTACAGGGGAAGGGGCTGGGCCTTCAGTTCCTCCCGACTACTCGAGCGGATCGCGAGTCCCGTCCGAGCACACCGTTCTGACTCCCATCGCCGCGACCAGGGCCCGCGCCGTATTCGTGCGCCCTCTCGCGTTCTGCAGCCGTTGGATCGTCTCCTCGAGCGTCGCGACGCGATCGGCCATTCCGAGTTTGACGGCCTCCTTCGCGCCGACGATGAACCCCTGGCCGAATCCCTCGCGCACGTCCTTCGACGTCACCCCACGACCCTTGGCCACGGCTCCGACGAAGCTGGCATACGTCTGGTCGATCCTGCCCTGGAGGAGCTCCTGTGCCTCCTCGGAGAGCGGCTCGAAACGGTTTCCGGCCGTCTTGAACTTCCCGGCGTAGATCACCGTGTTCTTGACGCCCATCGCCTCCCAGGCGCCCGACTCGTCCTGGTGGACCATCCAGACACCGATCGAACCGACTTCCCCGCTGGGGCTCACCACGATCTCGGAAGCAGCGGCCGCGATCCAGTACGCGGCGCTCGCGGCCATCGTGTTCGAGACCGCGACGATCGTCTTCGTCTTCCGGGCCGCATACACCTCCGCGGCGAACTCCTCGACGCCATCGACGAACCCGCCCGGGGAATCGATCTCGAGCACAACGGCGGAGATCGTGTCGTCGGCAACGAGCGCGCGGAGGTCCTTGACGACCACCTGGAGGCTTGTGCCACCCGAGAAGTCGCTCAGCATGTTCGCGCGGTTCGAGATCAGGCCGATAATCGGGAGCACGGCGACGGCTCCGGTCCGCTGGCTCACAGACCGTGCAGCGGCACGCCGGGGCTCGTCGTCAAACGCTCGGATGCCCGCGGCGTGAGCGTCCAGAAAGGCGAGGATCTCGTCGAGCTTCTCCGGGCGCATCGCCCAGGGGATCTCCTGCAACGCACGGTAGACACGGGCCGTCCAGATCTTCGGCTTCATCTCAGTGCCTCCCGCCGCCGAATCGCATCCCGCCTGGCAGCACGAGCGGCCTGATCTGCCTTTGGATCTCGGGGTGCTGCGCGACGCAGTACTTGCACATGTAGCCTGCGATGAGCTGTTCCCCTGCGGGATTCTTCGAGAGCAGTTGCACGATCGACTCGTGGCCGATGAAGAACAGTCCGCCGCAACCCTGGCAAGGCTGCACGAGGGCCGCGTTGAACGTCGAGACCACGAGGGGCTGCACGAGCTTGACCGGCGCCTCCACGGCCTGCTCGGTACCACCGTTCGTCGGTTCCGTCGATGGATCGTTCATGCTGGCCTCACTCGACGCAGACGTTGAAACGCGGAACGAAGACCGGCAGGCTCTCGCCCTGCGGAACGGCCGCCCACTCGGAGCTTTCGCAGACGAGCGTCACGTGCGGCTCCGCCGCCTCTGGGCCGAAGGCCCTGACGACTGTCACGTCATCGGGCGTCATGGAATTGCACGGGCACGCGTCACCACGGAGGAAACGGGCGAGGAGTTCCGGCGCTATGTGGATAGCTCGCTGACCCATGTTATGCCACCGCCTCCTCGACGCGCGCCGCGATGACCGCGCTGGCGCCGTTCCCAGGGACAACCCGTTCGGCCTGGGGAGCCGGCTCGTCAGCGAACCGGAAGTTCGCCGGCATCCAGAAGCGGTCACCCTGGCCATCTTCACGGGCGTTTCGGTTCTCGCGCTCCCGGGCCTCGTTCGGCGAAATCTGCCCGCTTTCGATCGCCATCTTGTTCCCCTCCATGCGGGTCTTGTAGTCCGCCCGGAGGAGCCCGTCGATGTTGTGCTCGACGTAGTAGATCTCCGGAACGTCGATCAAGTCGCGGGCGATCGTGGTCTCCCACATCTCGTACCAGTCGAGTAGGGACATACCGAGGAGCTGGATGAACACCTGCTCGACCCCCGTCCCCCACGATGTCTGCTTCTCGGCTTGCCCGAGGAAGTGTGGGTGGATCCCGTAGTACCTACCTATGTCCTCCACCTGGGCACCGAGCAGCTCGAGCGTCTGCGCGTCGCGGTTGCTCATGGTGAGCTTCTCGATCTTGAGCCCACCCTCACCGATAAACACCCCGCCGGAGTTGAACGGGCCGCGGTGCGCTTCCTTGAGCGACGCCTTCACCCGCTCGCGCGTTGCGGGCTCCAGAACCTTCTCGGAGGTGAGCGCGATCCCGGGCTCGCAGCCGTTACCGAACAGGCTCGCACGCTGGGTTTCCGCAGCGACGAACACACCGATGGACTGCCGCGCCTCCTCGATCCTGGAGATCCCAACGACGCCGTCCTCGGTCCGATCCCGCAGGTGGAACACGCGGCCCTGGTCGAACGTCTTGGTCCCGCCCCAGCGATCCTGGACGTGGTAGACGATCGAGAGGTCCCGGCGCTGCTCGACCCTCACATAGTCCGGATGCCACGGGATGAGCTGGTCGACACTGCCGCGCGAGCCCGGGACCTTCTCGGCGTAGGCGTTGCCTCGGAGAACGACGTGGGAGGTCATCATCCGCCGGAACTCGAACGCCGTCTGCCACCGGTTCGGCATGTAGTTCAGGACGTCCCAGAGTGGGTGCGAGCGGGCCATCTCCCGGCCGCCGTCTGACTGCCTCCGATACACCGGCAGCGGCACCTTCGCGCAAGACCCGGAGATGATCCGGTTGCAAGCGTTCACGCTCGACGCCCGCATCGCGCTCGTCGGGGTAATCGGGACGCCCGCCTGGGTCATCGCACGCGCGGTAGCCGGCCCGTACCAGAAGTCGTCATGCGGCGGGGGCGCGGCCATGACGCGACCGATGAACCGATCCGCGAATCCCATCACAGACCCCAACGGAGGCGTGCGAGCAGCCCCAGGAAGCAGAACACGCCGAAGGCAATCAGGCCGGCGCGGACATCGAAGAGCGCCACGCCGGCGGTGATGGATGCGACGCCAACGACGATCAGCGAAGTCTCCAAGGACGGTGATGCGCTCTTCACGAGGTTCCGCCGACCAGGCCACCAGGCCAGGAACCACGCCCACGCCTGATGCGTCTCTGGCCTACCCAACGGACGCCACCCACGCGGTCGGTGCCTGATTCTGCCCTGCCCGCGCTCGAGAGAGAGCCATGAGCATTGCCACGATCCCGTCGATCCGACGCGTCCGCTCCGACTTGTCCGGCTTGATGTTCTCTGCCGGGTCGATCTTCGCCGCGACGTTCGAGAACTGCCACCGGAGCACCGGGTGGCCGCTGTGGAGGATCAGCGGCGCCGGCGCCCCCCCTGGGCTCGTGTGGCAGATCAAAGTCTCTGCGTCCTTCATCGCCGGCGACATGGACTTGTACCCCTGGCCGAAGCGCACGGCCTCAAGGCCGATCTGCTCGCAGCGATTCGTGAGGTACATCGACGCCCAGAGGTCGAACACGACCTCGCGGATCTGGTACCGCTCCTGGCACTCGAGGATCCGGGCCCAGATCGCGTCGTAGTCGGCGGTCTCCCCAGGAGTCGCCGTCACGAGGCCATCCCGAACCCACGCCTCGAGGTGCTCGCGTTCCTTCGGCCCGCGGATCTCGTGGTCGGAGATCGTCTCCAGCGGGACGAAGATCCACGGCCACACGGCGTACTTCCCATCGTCCAGCGGCCACACGCCGACCACAGCCGTAGTGTCGCGCGTCGACGCCAGATCGACGCCGAGGTAGCACGGGCGCCCTCGCATGGCCTCCGGGTTCACCGTGCCCGCGCACAGGTCCCACTTCTCGACGGGGAGCCATGCGGTATCGCCCGAGGTCCAGAAGTTCACCCGCTTCCGGAGGAACTCGTTCCGCCGCGCGGAATTCTGCTCGGCCTTCTTCGCCTGGGCTCGGAGGTCGTGGAGGAATACGCTCACGCCAAGGTTCGGATTCGCCTTCGGCCACACGCGTTCGTCGAACGGGTCGTCGCTCTCGTCGAGCTGGCAGATGAACGCGAAGAGGGTGTCGTCCTCGTACACGCCGTGGAGGACCTTGATCGCATCGTCCTCGACCTGGCCGCAGACTCCGCTGCGGTCCTTGCCGGCCGTCGTGATCCCGAGGCGCAGGGGCTCGCGGCGAGCGCCCATCCCGGAGCCAAGGACGTCCCACACGCCGCCCGTCGGGTGCGCGTGCAGCTCGTCGACGACCACGCAGTACGGGCCGAGGCCGTCGAGAGTGTCCGAGTCGGCCGAGACCGCGCGGAAGAAGCTGTCGGTCTCGGACAGCGCGATGTTGTATCGGCCGCCGGCGGTAGGCTTCCTCGGGAGGTCGAGGCGCTTCCGGAGCTCGGGGGACTTCCGCGCCATCCAGTAGCCGGCCCGCCAGCAAATCGCCGCCTGGTCCTTCGTCGTCGCAGCCGAGTAGATTTCCGCGCCGGCCTCGAGCACCGGCCGCTTCGTTCGTGGATTCTGCGACGCCCCGCCGGTCAGCAGCATCACGAGCGCGATCGCCGCCGCGAGTTCGCTCTTCCCCTGTTTTCGAGCCATCGTCACGTACGCATCCCGCACGGCACGGATCCACCGGCCATCGATACACCGCTCCCACCCGAAGATCGAAGCGACAACGAACGCCTGCCAACCCTCGAGGAGAAACGGCTTCCCAGATCGCTCTCCCTTGGAGAATCGCAGGTTATGCTCGATCCACCAGCACGCGCGCAGCCCGCGATGCCGGTTGAACCGGAGACCTCGAGCGGGGCCATCGCGCAGAAGCCTCCCGTGCCGCTCGACCGCGAGACGTTCGTAGCGGCCGCAGATGCGCGACCCATCGAGGGTGGACGACATATAGGCGTCGAGAACACGCTCAAGCTCCTGCGGTGCCCGTGGGCTCATCGTCCAGCTCGGGGGGATAGTCGCCGACGATCTGGTGCTCGCCGGACGCTCGGATCTCGCCAGTCGACCGCAGTCGAGCGAGCGCCGCCGGGGTCATCCCGAACTCGCCGGCGAAGTCCCGCAGCCGCCGCGCCGCAGCGTTCGCGGTGATGACCGCGGGGTTCCGGATCCATGTGCCGTCCTTGCCGGGAACGTCCCGCCCGGAATGCCCGACGATCCGGCGGGCGATCACGACCGCGGACGCATGGGCCTCGACGGCTTCTTGCGGGCCAGCGGGCGCTGGAGCGGCGAGGATTCGACGCGCCTCACGGAGCTCGAACGCGATCGCCCGCTCAGCGTCGGAGAGCTCGCCGACGGCCTGGGCGTACCCCGCGAGGACGTCGCGATCGAGCCTCGAGATGTCGCCACGCTGGCGGAGGCCGCGAGCTACCCGTCGGAAGACCGCCTTCGCGTTCCGCGCGAGGTACGCCGGCGGCGAGAGCGCGATGGCTACCCGGTTCGCACGTGTCTCCTGTTTCGCCTGCTCGCGGTTGCCATGGCGGTCAGGACGGAACGTCCCCCCGACGAGGTGTATGTGACGGGGCTTGCGGTTGTGGCCGCCCGAGCGGCCCTTCTTACCGGCCATCTACAGGGCCCCCCAAGGCGTCAATTTGCCGCCGGGGTGTGCGCGGTGGGGCTGCACCGGTCTCCATGGGATCTCCCGAACTTTCGATCCCCCCCCGCCTCGACTCAGCGTGGCACGCGTTCATCCACCTGCTTCTCCGCGTTGTGACACGACGCGCAGAGCCGCTGCAGGTTCGGCCTCGCATCGGTCCCGCCTGCTCGCTTCGGCGTGATGTGGTCGACGTGATCGCTCGAGGATCCGGCGCGTCGACAGCGACGGCACCACAGCTCCTCGGCGAGGACCTGAGCGCGTAATCCGCGCCAGTGTGCGCCATACCCACGAGCCGCCGCAGTCCCCCGTTCCGCATCGAATCGCTTCTGTTCGGCCGAGGCGTGCGGCGGACAGAACCGTTCGCGCGTGAGGCTCGCGCAGCCTGGTGAATTGCATGGGTGCGGGGGCCTAGTTGGCATTCGCTTTCCACGCCAACAGGAATAGCACGGGTTTTCAGGGAGCCTCGGGAACCTGTTTCACGCGTGAAACAGAATGGGACGCGATTCTGCGGGCCAGACGGAGCCTTCGCAGGCCCACGAGAAGGGACCTCTCGAACGCCTTCCGCTCCTGCTCCGTGCAATGCGAAACCAAGCGCCAGACGGCGATTCTGCAGGGGTAGCAGGCTCGACTTCGAGGGCCAGACTCCCTGGTTCGACAGCACACGCAGAGACGGCGGTGGACGGAGCTCATCCGGAATTTTCACGCGAGGGGCTTGACAAGATCCGCGGGTTGGTGTTCAGCCGAGAGTTCCAGGAAACAGATCAGCCCCGCGTGAGCGTGGGCTCGAGTCCGCCTCAGCGCCCAGAGCTTGCGCTTCCCACGCTCGCCACGCAGGGCCCAGGACCAGACTTCGAATCGCCTCGACGCACACGCCAGGAGCTTCCCGAGTCGCGGCTCTGCAAGGCACTTGTGCGCGTGAGCAGCGAGAGTCGACGCGGGGCAGGCCTGCACGTACAGCGTGTGGTCCGCGGCGATCGCCTCGATGTCGGCGAGGCCGAACAGGTCTTGCCGAATCCCGTGGGGCCCGGCGTACTTGAGAAACCGCTCGACGACCTGTGCCTCGTAGCCGAGTTCACGCAGGACCTGCAGCGAGCGTGCGGTTGGGCTCGTGCTGCTCACTTGGCCGGCTCCGGCTCGAGCTTCGGCTGACGGGCGGTCGGTGGCGTACCGCCCCGCAAGTAGTCGAGCCAACCCTCGGCGCGCCAGTGGTCCTCGGTGCGAGCGAGGCAGTCCTCGAGGTCGAGGCCGAGGGCTCTGTAGGAGTCGGCGAGTTCGGTGCGTCGTAGGACGGCCCGGGTCTGACGGTCGAGACCATCGTTCCCCGAGTTCATGGTCGACCGGTCCCAGAGGCGGTTCAGGTCCGGGGCGACGTCGGTTCTGGTGGTTCTCAGATCTCGCTGCGGAGGCCGAAGTGGCTGTGGTGCGGCGAGGCAAAGCACGAGCGTCCCATCGATCATGCGGTCGTTGCCGTTACGTCTGAGCACGACAGCGCGATCCCCATCGAACGTCTTGAGCTTCATCAACGACTTCACACGTGGCTCTAGATAGTCCAGCTCAATCGCGATTCTGTGTGGAGCCGTCACGACGAGATCAATGCGTCCAGACTTCCCATCGCCGCGGTCCGGAACTTCGAACTCTCGTTCAACCGACCAGCCAAGGGCCAGGAGCTGACGCTCGACGGACTTATGCATCTCCGTGGAATCTCCGAATGGTCCTGGGAGACGGCGGACCACCCTCCGGAGATCTTCCAGTCCCGGAGAGAGGGTTCCGCGGGGTTGCCTTTCCCCGTGCGCGCTGACGGGCGAAAGTGCGACTGACGTGGTTTCCTCGCGCGCGCGAGGGGTTCTCCCTCCCGTACTCCCGACCTCCCGGAGAGCATTGCGCTGCGCATTGCGCTGCGCATTGCGCTGCGCATTGCGCTGCGCATTATCTATTGATAGTGCGCGAGTTAGTGATGTTGTGTTTTTAGAGGTTTGAGGTGTTTCGTCTTTAGAAGAAGCCCACCGCTGTGTAG
>Ga0247727_10002434_pt1 | contig 42595 bp, 44 predicted proteins | sample WisWelCaveWW1625_FD_202498 | JGI IMG/M metagenome (GOLD analysis project Ga0247727, IMG submission 202498) | Biofilm microbial communities from Wishing Well Cave, Virginia, United States - WW16-25 | ecosystem: Environmental > Aquatic > Deep subsurface > Groundwater > Cave microbial mat | place...
CCTGGAAGGCCGTCTCCATCTCCGTGAACGCCACGTCCATGTCCCAGACGCCGTCCGTCACCACCTCGCGCGTCACCACCGGGTTCGAGAACAGGCCGATGCGGCCGTTGCCGCACTGGATCACGCGGCCCGTGAGCCAGTCGCTGCGCTCGCTCGCGACATAGATGACCGGCGGCACCACGTTCTGCGCCGAGAGCCGCGCGTTGTCGGGGCTGTAGTTCATGACGGTGCTCTTGCCTTGCAGGCTCTCGGTCATGCGCGTGAAGGCGACCGGCGCGATGCAGTTCGCGGTCACGCCGTACTGCGCGAGCGCGTTCGCGCACGAGGTTGTGAGGCCCACGATGCCCATCTTTGCGGCCGCGTAATTCGGCTGCGCGGGCGCGCCGAACAGGCCCGAGCCCGACACGAAGTTGATCAGCCGGAACTTGCCGCCGCGGTTCTCGCGCCACCAGGCCGAGGCGTGGCGCGTGGTGTTGAAGGTCCCCTTGAGGTGCACGGCGATCACGGCGTCCCACTGCTCTTCGGTGATCTTGAAGATCATCGCGTCGCGGATGATGCCGGCGACGTTCACCAGGATGTCGAGGCGGCCGAAGCTCCGAAGGCTCGTCTGGATCAGCTCGGCTGTCTCTTCGAAGCTGGTCACGTTCGCGGTGCTCGCGACGGCCTTGCCGCCGGCGCGGTTGATGCGCTCCGCCACTTCTTGCGCGGGCCCGGCGCTCGCGGCGCTGCCGTCGAGCGCGACGCCGAGATCGTTGACGACGACGGCCGCGCCCTCGCGCGCCATCGTCTCCGCTACCGCCGCGCCGATGCCGCGCCCGGCCCCGGTGATCACCGCCACGCGCCCGTCGAGCTTGCCCATGCCGCCTCCCGCGAAGGCGCGGAGGGTAGCGGCGGCCCCCCGGCGCCGCAGTATCTTGGCGCGCATGCTCTACGACCCCTACTCCCGCCAGATGCAGGAAGACCCGTTCCCGACCTACCGGTACTTCCTCGAGCACGAGCCGTGCACGCACAACCCCAAGATGGACTTCTACGCGCTGTTCCGCTTCGAAGACGTCTGGCAGGCCACGCTCGACTGGAAGACCTACAGCTCCTCGCTCGGCCCCTCGCTCGAGAACCGCGGCGAGCTGCCGGGCGAGCTGTTCTCGATCATCGGGATGGATCCACCGAGCCACACGCGGCTACGCAACGTCGTGTCGCGCGGCTTCACGCCGAGGCGCATCGCCGCGCTCGAGCCCGAGGTGCGGAAGATCGCCGCGCGTTGTCTCGATCCGCTCCGTGACGAGAAGCGCTTCGACGTGCAGCAGGCCTTCTCGGTGAAGCTGCCGATGGACGTGATCAGCGCGCTGCTCGGCATCCCCGAGGAAGACCGCGACCGCTTCCGCCACTGGGTGGATCTCGGGCTCGCGCGCGACCCCGAGACGGGCCTCCCGCCGCCCGAGGCGGCCGAGTGGATGGGGAAGTCGGGTGAGTATCTGCTCGGGCTTCTGAAGGACCGGCGCGTGCAGCCGCGCGAGGATCTGATCACGGTGGTCGCCGAGGCCGAGTACAGCGAGCCCGACGGCGCCGCGCGCCGCCTCTCGGACGCGGAGGTCATCTCCTTCATCAACCTGCTCGCGGCGGCCGGCGCCGAGACCACGGCCAAGCTGATCGGGAACATGATCGTCTACCTGTTCCAGCAGCCGGACCAGCGCCGCTACGTGTTCGAAGACGCGCAGGCGCGCCTCCCGAATGCGATCGAAGAGGTGCTGCGCTACGACGCACCGAGCCAGTTCCAGGGGCGTGTGGCGCTGCGGGACGTCGAGGCGTACGGCGTCACCATTCCGAAGGGCGCGCGCGTAGCCTTCGTAACGGGCGCTGCCTGCCGCGATCCTCGCGAGTTCACCGACCCCGATCGCCTCGACGTGACGCGCAACGCCGACCGCGAGCTGTACTTCGGCTACGGCCAGCACGTCTGCATCGGCAAGTCGCTCGCGCGGCTCGAAACACGCATCGCGATGGAAGAGCTGCACGCGCGCTGGCCCGACTGGAACGTGGACGAGGCCGGCCTCACGCGCACCTACCAGGCGCACGTGCGCGGCTTCCAGAACGTGCCACTCGTCGCCTGAGGGCCGTCACGAAGGGGACGTTCCTTTTCCGTCACTTCCTTGGTGGCATCGAGATCGCGACCGTCACGTACTGCCTGCGCTGAGCGCGCGACGCACGGCCGCGAGCAGCGCGCGCCGCTCGGCCTGCGTGCTGACGCGCCGCCGCGTGAAGTCGGCACCGGAGAGCTTCACGTCTGCGAACAGGCCGGCCGGATCCTCGTGGAAGTGCAGGAAGGCGCTCGCGCCGCGGTAGAAGGTGCCGCGATTCTTCTCGCGCAACAGCCCGAGCCTGCGCAGCTCGCGCAGCAGCGCTTCGAGCTGATCGAGTGCGGCGGGCGTGGCATGCCTCACGGGCGCCCCTGCACCAGCTCGCCGAAGAAGTCGATCAGCAGCTGGCCGACCTGCTCCGGCTCCTCGTGCAGCAGCCAGTGGCTCGCTTCGGGCAGCTCGGTCACGGCGCCCTTGCCGAGCAGCTCGGCCGTCAGCTCGGAGGCCGCGCGCGGCATGTAGGCGTCGCGGCCGCCGAAGACGTAACGCACCGGGACGGGCGGCTTGCCGTCCTCCGGGAGCGGCTGCCGGCGAAAGTCGCTGCGATACACGTCGATCATGCTCGACATCGCATTGTCGCGTGCCCAGGCCGACTGGAACACCGCGAGCGTCTCGCCCTCGAAGGTGCCGGGCCGGCTCGTGCGCTGGAGGTTGCGCGTCGGCAGCCACCAGCCGCCCGCCCGCGCCACCAGCTCCGGCAGGAACGGCAGCTTGAAGAAGCTGCGGAACCAGGAGATCGAGTCCGGGTCGTCCTGAGGTCTTGCGCGCTCCCACGCGAAGGGATGCGGCGACGAGAGAATCAGCGCGCGCCGCACGCGCTCCGGGTGCTGGAAGACGAGCGTCCAGGCGACGCCGGCGCCGACATCGTGTCCGGCCACGAAGGCGCGCTCGATGCCGAGCGCATCGAGCAGGCCGAGCACGTCGCGTGCGAAGGCGTCGCCGCTGTAGGCGTCGCGGCCGGGCGGCTTGTCGGAGCGGTTGTAGCCGCGCAAGTCGGGCGCGATCACGCGGTAGCCGGCCCGCGCGAGCAGCGGCATCACGCCGTGCCAGCTGTACCAGAGCTCGGGGAAGCCGTGCAGCAGGACCACGGGCGGCCCCGCCTCCGGGCCGGCGAACACGACGTGCAGGGAGACGTCGCCGGTCCGCACCCTGCGCGACTCGAGGGCGACACCGCTCTGCGCCTCCGCGATCGCCACCTCGTCGATGGGCGCGCGGTCGCCCGAACGCCAGGCCGCCCAGCCGAGTCCGGCCAGCAAGATCGACAGCGCAGCGAGCCAACGCAGTGCAGTCACAGCGGCTCTCCCGCTCGCGAGCATACGCTGCTCGTCTCGGGCGGCGCACCTGTATGTGTTCTCCTAGGCTCGGCCGCCGATGTCCGGCTTCATCTACTCCCGGAGCGCTGACGTCTACACGCCGACCGAATGGGCCGGAAGCCCGTGGTCGCGCGATCGGCAGCACGGCGGGCCGGTGTGCGGTCTGATGGCAACCGCGGCCGAGGCAGCGGCGCAGCAGTCGGGCATGCGGGTGGCGCGCATCACCGTGGATCTCTGCCGCCCGACTCCTCTCGCCCCGCTGCGCCTCGCATGGCAGTTCCTGCGCCGGGGCCGGCGCCTGGCGCTGATCGAGGCGCGGCTCTCGCACGGCGACGTCGACGTGGCGCGAGCGACGGCGCTGCTGCTCGCGCCGAACCCCGAGCTGGCGAGCACCTGGCGTCCGGACGAGCCGCCCCCGCCCGGGCCCGAGGGTCTCGAGCCGATCCAGTTCATGCCGCGGGAGTACCTGACCCATGTGCCGCCAGGCTTCCACCGGAGCGTCGAGGTGCGGCTCTGCGACGACGAGCTCGGGCCGGTGGTGTGGGCGACCACGCCGCTCGAGCTGCTGGCCGGAGAGCCGACCTCGCCGCTGGTGCGCGCGGCCATGCTCTCGGATCTCACCTTCGCGCTCAGCGGCCGGCTGATGCTGCGCCGCGGGCTGATGCCGCTCGATCCGCGGCGTGTCGCGCTGATCAACGCCGACGTCACGCTCTATCTCGACCGGCCGCCGGAGGGCTCCTGGGTCGCGATGCGGCGCGGCGCGGTGCACGACTGCGAAGGCATCGGCGTCGCCGAGGTGACGCAGCACGACCGGCGCGGCCGCTTCGGCCGCTCGATCCAGGCGCTGGTCGCGAACGGCTAGATCGCTCAACCGCCGGCCGCACGCTGGCGTTGCAGCGTGATGCCGTGCTTCTCGGCGAGTCGATAGAGGGCGGCGCGGCTGCGGCCGAGGGCCTGGGCGGCGCGCGCGATGTTGCCGCCGTGCTCGGCCAGCGCGCCGAGCAGCGTCTCGCGCTCCTCGTGCCGGTGGCGCTCGCGCAGCGCGTCGACGCTCGGGCGCAGCTCGCAGAGCACTGCGCCCACTTCGTCGGCGCCTACTTCCGGGCCGGTCGTGAAGGCGAGCGTGCGCTCGATCACGCGCCGCAGCTCCGCCACGTTGCCGGCGAAGGGCGCCTCGCGCAGCGCCGCGATGGCGGCCTCGGAGAGCCGCTGCTGCGGCCGTCCCAGCTCGCGTGCGGTCTCGGCCGCGAAGTGATGCGCCAGCTGCGGGATGTCCGCGCGCCGATGCCGCAGCGGGGGCACCTGGATGCTGAAGCGCAGCAAGGTCGCGAGCAGGATGGGATCGAAGGCCTCCACCGCTGCGCGCGCGGCGAAGCTGACCGGCGCCGTCGCGAACAGTCGCGGGCCGAGAGCGCGCCCGCGCGCGATGCGGCTCCAGTACGACTGCGCCTCGGCGGAGAGGCGTTCCACACCGCACAAGATCACCGCTCCCCGCGCCGGCAGCGCCTCGCGCGGCAGCCCGTCGTTGCCATCCAGCTCGAGCAACGGAGCCTCGGGCGCCGGGCCCGCAGCGTGCAGCGCACGCGCCGCCTGGCGCCGGCCGCTGCCTGGCTCGCCGGCGAAGAGCACGGGCACGGGCAGGTTCCCGAGCCCGCGGACCTGACTCCGCAGCCGGCGCAACGCCGGGCTGCTTCCGATCAGATGCTGTTCGAGACTGGTGGCCATGCATCGCCCCCCTGGAAAGCAGCGCGATGCTACGGCGCAGGGGGGCCGCTCGATGCATCAAAGAGAGCGAAAGTGCGTCAGTGGGCCGCGTCTACGGCTCGAGCTTCAGCACCCGCAGCGAGTTCTCGTACAGGAACTTCGGCCAGACGTGGTCCCGGAAGGGCACGCCCTTCATCTCCGTCATGATGCGTTCGATCGAGATGCCCATCGGGTGGTAACCGGCGTACAGGATCTTCTCGGCGCCGCGCGAGTTCGCGTAGTCGATGATTGCCTTCGGGTAGTGCTTCGGCGCGAACGCACTGGTCGCATAGTGCAGGCCCGGCCACTTCAGCATCAGCTTCACGGCCAGCGCCTCCCACGGCTCGCAGCCGTGGAAGGTGACGATGCGCAGCTCCGGGAAGAACCAGCACACCTCGTCGAGATGCTCGACGTGCTGGCAATGCATGGGCACGCGCGGGCCCGGCACGCCGGCGTTCAGGAAGTAGGGGATGTCGAGCTCGCAGGCCTTGGCGTAGAGCGGATAGAACTTCTTGTCGTTGATGGGAACCTGCGGCTGGAGCCCGGCCGGGAAGGTCGAGAGCGCCTTGACGCCGAACTCGGCGTGCAGGCGGGTGACGAGCCGCACCGCCTCCATGCCGAGGTTCGGGTCGATGTGCAGCGTCGGGAAGAAGCGCTTCGGGTGCTCGGTGAGTGCGCGCCGGCCGAGCTCGTGCTGGGGATCCGTGGGCACGCGGCGGATGCCCCACTGGTCCATCGTCTCGACCGTGACCTCGAGCGGGTCGCGTCCCTTGCCCCAGTCGTAGGGCACGCCCTTGAACATGTACTCGACCGGGAAGGTGCTCTCCTTCGAGCCCTTGTCCCTGGCCTGCTTGCGCAGGAAGTCATAGGTCTTGGCGTAGTCCGCGACCGGAAAGCCGAACATCAGATCGATGATCGGCTGGCTGCTGGGCATCGGCATGCGTTCTACTTCCCTTCGACGTTTCGATTTCGGGGACGTTCATTGACTGGATCAACTCGCCGAACGATCGGAGGCGTCCGTTCGTGTCCGTGAGTCAACTCAGTCAATGAACGTCCCCGTTGCGTCTACCGTTGCGTTTACTTGCCTTCGAAGTCGGGCTTCTTCTTCTCGGCCATGGCCTTGTAGCCCTGGGCCATGTCGTCGGACGTGAACAGGGGCGCGGCGCTGGCGGCCTCGAAGCGCAGCGCCTCGGCAAGGCCGCGCTCCGCCTGAAAATTGATCGTGCGCTTGATGCCCTGCACGGCGAGCGGTGCGTTGGCGGCGATCTCGTCCGCGAGCGCGCGTACGTGCTCGAGCAGCTCGTGGCGGTCCACCACCTCTTGCACGATGCCGATGCGCAGCGCAGTGGCCGCGTCGATACGGCGCCCGGTGAAGGCGAGCAGTCGCGTCCAGCCGGCGCCGAGCTCGGTGACGAGGCGCAGGTCGCCGCCCGCGTCGAGCGAGACGCCGGCCTTCGGCTCGGGCAGGGCGAACTGTGCGTCGTCGGCGGCGATGCGGATGTCGCCCATCAGCGCGATCTCGAGGCCGGCGCCGAGGCAGTGGCCGTGGATCGCCATCAGCACCGGCTGCGGCAGGTTCGCGAGCACGTGGAAGCGCTCGTGCACCCAGCGGAAGCGCTCGTAGTAGTTGCGCGTCTTCTCGGCGGGCGAGCGGCCGGTGATGCGGTCCTCGGGCATGCCGAGATCGACGCCCGCGCAGAACGAGCGGCCCTCGGCGCGCACGATCACCACGCGCACGTCGTCGCGGAAGCGCAGCGCGTCGGCGTGCGCCGCGATCTGACGCGCCGACTCCCAGCTCCAGGCGTTCAGCTTCTCGGGCCGGTTCAGCACCAGCGTGGCGATGGCGCCGTCGAGCTCGAGGTCGATGTAGGAGGGCGTGCTCATTCGAGTGTGAACGGTCCCTTGCCGAGCTGCTGGCGGATCGGCGTGAAGTCGGGCTGGCGCAGCGCGCGGCGCTGCCAGTTGGCGCCGTCGACGACGAGCGTGTGCCCGCTGACGTAGGAGGCGTAGGGAGAGGCCAGGAAGGTGGCGGCCCAGCCCAGCTCGCGCAGCCGCCCCGTGCGTCCCGCCGGGCTGCTCGCCTCTTCGCTCGCCCGGTCGCCGCGCCCGGGCACGGCGCGGATGTTCGCGGTCTCGTCCTCGTGCGGGAACAGGCCGGGCACGAGGCCGTTCACGCGGATGCCGTAGGGCGCCCACTCGACGGCGAGCGTCTCGGTCAGGTTCTTCACGCCGGCCTTGGCGGCGGCCGAGTGCGCGAAGCCGGGGCCACCGGTCCACGCATAGGAGGCGCCGATGTTGACGATCGCGCCCGCCGTACCCGCTGCGATGTGGCGCCGCCCGAACTCGCGCGAGCAGTAGAAGGTGCCGTTGAGCACGATGTCCACCACCGTGCGCCAGCCGTTGGGCGAGAGATCCTCGGCGGGCACCGGGAAGTTGCCGGCCGCGTTGTTCACGAGCACACCGGGTGGGCCGAGCTGGGCGGTGACCGCATCGAAGGCCGCCGCGACCTGCGCCGCGTCGCGGATGTCGCACGAAACCCCGATCGCCTTCCCACCGACCGCATGCACGGCAGCAACCCCGGCCTCGCGATGCTCCTCGCGGCGCGAGAGGATCGCGAGCCTCGCGCCGAGCCGGGCGAACTCGAGTGCGATCGCCTTGCCGAGGCCGGTGCCGCCTCCCGTCACGATCACCGTCTCGCGCTCGAAGCTGCCGAGCGGGAGGGCATGGGCGCCGAGCGGGGGCGGCTCGGGCAGGGGCATCGGGGTTCTCCTCGGCGGATCGCGAAGGGCGCGAGTATCCGGGGGCTCCGAGGGTCCGTCAATTCAGCGGGCAGTGATACTCTCCGGCGCCGTGGAGACTGGCAGCGCAGAGCTCGAGTGTCGCATCGACGGGCGCGTCGCCGTCGTGACGCTGAACCGCCCCGCGGCAAAGAACGCGCTCACGCTCGAGATGAAGCAGGCCCTCGTCGCGCTCCTGCCGCGCCTCGCAGACGATCCGGCCGTCGGCGCGCTCCTGCTCACCGGCGCGGGCAGCGCCTTCTGCGCGGGCGGCGATACCAAGCGCATGGCGCGCGAGGGTGCGCCGCCGCAGCCCGAGGAGCGCAAGGCGCAGCTGCGCTGGGAGCACGGCATTCCGCTCGCGCTGCACCGGATGCCGAAGCCGACGCTGGCGGCGCTGCCCGGCGCGGCCGCGGGTGCGGGCTTCTCGCTCGCGCTCGCCTGCGATCTGCGCGTGATGGCCGAGAGCGCCTTCGTGACGACTGCCTACGTGAAGCTCGGGCTCTCCGGCGACTATGGCGCCAGCTGGTTCCTGACGCACCTGGTCGGCCCAGCGCGCGCGCGCGAGATCCTGTTCCTCGGCGAGCGGCTCTCCGCAGCCGAGTGCCTCGCGCTCGGTCTCGCGAATCGGGTGGTGCCGGACGCCCAGCTCGCGGTCGAGGCGCTCGCGCTCGCGCAGCGGCTCGCGGGCGGCCCGCCGCTCGCGCTCTGCGCGATGAAGGACAACCTGAACCGCGCCCTCGGCGAGAGCCTCGAGGCCATCCTCGCGCTCGAAGCCGAGCGCATGGTGGACGGCGCCAGCAGCGAGGATTACGTCGAAGCCGTGCGCGCCTTCGAAGAGCGCCGCCCGCCGGTCTTCAAGGGGAGATGAATGTCGGACGCCGTGAAGCTCGCCTTCGACGGAACCATCGCGATCATCAGCTACGACCGGCCCGAGAAGCACAACGCGGCCGACGACGCGATGGACGCCATGTTTTTCGGGATTCTGGCCGAGCTGCACCAGCGGCCCGGCCTGCGCGCGGTGATCTGGCGTGGCGAGGGCAAGTCGTTCTCGTCGGGCCGCGACACGGCGCAGCTCGGCGTCCGCAGCGAGGACATCAGCGACTTCGAGTTCATCGAGCGCGGCCACCGCGGCGCGCAGCTGCTGCTCACGCTGCCGGCGCCCACGCTCGTGGCGCTCAAGGGCTGGGTGATCGGCGGCAGCCTGGAGCGCGCCCTGCTCTGCGACATGCGCATCGCCGGCGAGAGCGTGAAGCTGCGGCTCCCCGAGATCGCGCACGGCGTCGTGCCCGACTCGGGCGGCACCGCACGCCTGTTCCAGATGGCGGGCCACGGCCTCGCGGCGGATCTCGCACTGACCGGGCGCGTGATGGGCGCGGAGGAAGCGCTGCGCCACGGCGTGGTGTCGCGCGTCGTGCCGGACGAGAAGCTGGACGAGACGGTGCTCGAGATCGCGCGCGACATCGCGAGCGCGCCGGAGCTGACCGTCAAGATGTTCCTGCGCACCCTGCGCCGGCTCGCGAACCCGCTGGTGCAGCACTCGCTCGCGGAGGAGTCCGTGGCGCAGAGCCTGGTCTTCGCATCGGAGGACTACCGCGAGTTCAAGGCCGCGCGCGCCGAGGGCCGCGCGCCGCGCTATCGCGGGCGCTGACCATCCGCTCACTCATCTCCTCGTCGTCCGTCGCGGCGTCCATAGCCTTGGCCACAGGAAGCCGGCGCGCTCGCGGTAGGCGGCGTAGGCCGGGTGATACTGGAGCAGGCGGCGCTCCTCGACGCGCGCGCGCCAGCTCTGCAGGCCCGTGAAGAGCAGTGCGCACGCGATCGCCCAGGGCGCGGGCCAGGCCAGCACGTAGCCCCACACCGCGATCATCTCGCCGAGGTAGAGCGGGTGGCGCACGTAGCGGTACAAGCCCGAGCTGGCGAGCTCGCGCACCTCGGCGAAGATGCTGAAGGAGCGGCCGAGGCTCAGCATGCTGGTGACGGCGAACGCCTCGCCCGCCGCCATGATCGAGAGGCCGAGCGTGGCGCCCGTCGTGAACAGCGGCCGCCACAGCTCGTTCGCGCCGGCGCCGAGCAGCGCGCCGAGCGTCGAAACGACCGCGCTCGGCGGGTACTGCGCCAGCGGCAGGCCGGAGCAGATGAGCGGCAGCAGGATCTCGACCGGCCGGCTGGCGAGCGCGAGCGCCGGCCGGCGGCGCCAGTAGGCGCTCCAGAACAGCACGAACAGCAGCGTGACCAGCAGCCAGCGCGCCTGCTCCACACCTAGCGCCGCGAAGCCGGGCCAGAAACGAAGCTGCCGCACGATCATCACGGCGAAGACGACGAAGCCCGTCCAGCGGCCGATCGGCTCCTGATGCCGCCGCAGGGTCGCAGCCAGCGCTTGCATCGCTGCATTCTTCGCAGTCCGAGGGGGCCGCGCAACGGGCTCGCTTCCGCGTGCATCCATCGCCCCAGCCTCTAGGTTCCCGCTCGCCGCCGGTCACCCTCAAGCGGGCGGGACGAGCTGCCGACGAAGCGTGGGACGGCTTTCGCGCCCCGCCAGAAAAGACAGGAGCCAACCCGTGTTCCGACGTTCGCTGCGTCCGATCTTCCTCCTCCTGATGCCCCTGCTGGCCGCCGCGCCCGCGCTGGCCGTGATCGACATCGACGAGGTGAGCCTCGAGATCGTGATCGCGCGCAGCTCCCTGGTCGCGGACGAGATCACCGCCGTGCTCCGCGTCACCGGGACGGATCTCAACACCGGCACGAGCACGATCACCCTGCCGCAGGCGCCGAACACCCCGATCCCGCTCGACGACGACGGCCCCGACCTGATCCTCGAAGACACCTTCGCGAGCGAGACCGAGCTCAACACGGTGCTGCCGAACGGCAACTACATCCTGCGCATCAACAACGGCGCAGTGGTGGCGACGCTCGTGTATGCGCGGCCGGTGGTGCCGTCGCCGGCCATCTCGCAGCCCGGTCCGGGCAGTGTCGTAGCGCCCGGAACGGTGGAGCTGCTGTTCACGAAGTGCGCTGCCTGCAACCAGGTGGGCGATTCGGTCGAGGCGGTGCTCGAAGACGACCTGGCTGTGGTGCTGGCGCAGGAGACGCTGACCTCGGCCAGCGAGGAGTGGATCCCGCCCGACGGGATGGGCGGCGACCTCCTGCTGCCGCAGGACTCGGGCTTCGTGGGCCGCGTGACGCACACCGCCCTGCGCCAGGACAACGTCGTGCCCAACCCGGCCGACGACGACGGCCTGCTGCTGTTCAGCCACAGCTTCGTCCAGTCCGACGAGATCGACTTCCGCACCGGCTTCGAGCCGCCGGTCGGCGACTTCTGTCTCGCCGCGAACCATCCGGCGCCGCCGCCGGGCTGCGAGATGCTGAGCGACCTGTCGCTCCAGATCCTCGACATCAGCGGCATGAACACGATTCAGGTCGATGGCCACGACGTGGACTACGACGTGAACGTCGGGGCGGGCGGCGAGCTCACCGGCTCCGCCACGGCCGACCTCGACGACATCGGCCCGAACGAGACCGGCCCCGGGCCGATCAAGGGCAAGCTGAGCGGCAAGGGCGACGGAGAGTCCAGCTCGAAGCTCTCGTTCTCTCTCGAGGGCGACGCGCCGGCGGCGAAGCTGAAGGTGAGCGTGACGGAGACGCTCTCGACGTTCACCGGCGAACGACAGCGGCTGCACCGCGCCTCGGGCTCGATCGACGGCGTCAAGATCAAGGAGGCGCCGCCCAGCATGAGCGTTGCGCCCCCGTTCACGCCGCTCGGCTGGGTGATCGAGTTCGAGCTCGATGCGAATGGGCAGATCCTGAGCCCAGTGCTGACGCTCGAAGGTGGCAGCAGCTTCATGCTGACCGGCACCAACAAGTTCAACCTCGCGTCGAACCAGTCGAGCCTGAAGCTCCAGTCGGACCCGAAGGGAATCAGCATCCAGCTGAAGAAGCTGGTCCTTGATCACGTGCCGAACCCGATGCAGATCACCGGGGGCGACCTCAGCTACCGCATGCTCGGTCAGAGCGGCCGAACGCCACTCCCGTAACGGTTCAGCCGCGGATCCAGCTGCCGTGGAAGCCGTGCGGTACGCGGCGCGGCAGCGCCACGCTGGCGACGGGCGGCTTCTTCATGTCGCTCGCGTCGAGGATGACGAGGTTGCTGGCGTCCTTCGCCTTTTCGTAGACGAAGCCCATCACGCGACGCTCGACGAGAGCGATCCGGAGGCGCTGCCGGAGGCGGTCGAGTCCGAGTCGGAGTGAGCGGTGGCCCGGTGCTGTGCCAGCCCCCCAGGGTTGCCCGGGAAGCGGGCAGTCTCTGCACGCCCCGCCTCATCCTCGAGCAGGGCCTTGCCTTCCCAAGGCCCAGGAGTGTCGCGCTCGCAGAAATCGAGGTGGCACGCGGCCTGCATCGTGCTGGGGAGCCGAGGGAGGAGTCTCATGATGCGCGGAGCCGCGTTCATCATCGCTTGGACGCTTGCCCTGGCAGGCCCCGCGCCCTCCGCATGGGCGCTCGCGGACGCAGGCACTCGCGCCCGGGCCAGGGCGTGCGACCCCACCCAGGAGTTCGAGGCGGCCAAGCGAGCCGCGGCGGCGGGAGATCAGGCCGCCGCCGTCGAGCACCTGCTGCGGGCCGACGCGATCCTGGCGACCTGTCAGGAGGATCCCGCGGAGGCCAGCCCGACGCTGAAGCCGGAGAGCCCGGAGCGTGCGTTTGCGCACGGCTCCGGGCCAGTCGGCTCGCTCGGGCGCGGCTGACGCGGGTCAGCGGACCTGATCGATCTCCGCCGGGTTGATCTGCTGGCCCGCGCGAGCCTTCTCGAGCAGGTCCTGGATTCGCTGCCTCTGTTCGCGGATCCGGTGCTTCTGGATGGCGAGGGCCGCGTCGCCGCGCGCCTGCGGCACGCCCATCCGGGACAGCTTCTCGGTGAGTTGGGCAGCCCGGCTCTCGAGCTTGCTGACCTGGGCACTCCGGTCGCTCGGGCTTCCGGAACCTTCGGCGGCGCCTACCGGCTGAGCCGAGACGAGGGCCCCGATCGCGAGGAGGATGAAAATCGGTCGCTTCACGGAAGATCTCCTTTTGCAGAGTGAAACTCGCGGCCTGCCCGACGGGGCGGCTGCGGTCGCTCTGATGGCTGAAACGGAACGGGAGAATACGGCGAGGCGACAGAATCAGAGACGGAGGGCGCAGTCCAGCGTGTAGAGCGGGTGGGGGCGCGCCGCACTCCCGGAGAGCGCGGCGCGAGCTTGCCACGGCTCGAGATCGAACCGGGCGGTTGCGAAGGCTAGGAGGGCGACAGGCGAAAGAGGGCTCTTCGTCCAGGGGCCCGGAGAAGCCTTCACCGCAGCGGGCGGGGCACTCTGCTCGCAGCACCGATCCACGTTGCCAGCGACCACGAGCTGCGCGCTGTCCTGCCAGCAGCAGGGTCCCCCGCCCTCGGTGTTACAGCCTCCGAGACCCAGCGAGAGAAGCGCCAGGAGTCCCAGCAGCGCGATCGCTCTTCTCTTCACGGCCCGCCTCGTGCGGCGTAGTCTGGCGTTCGTCCGTCGCTGGGCGAGGCTAGCGCCCACGGCGCGACGCGCCCATCACGCTCCGCTCCTTCGTCTCAGTGTCGATGTGACGGAGGCGCCGCCTCGAGCTCGTCGCCCGAGGGGAAGCTCCGGATCTCCTCCTGCTCCTCGAGCTCCCGCCGTGACCGCGGGTTCGACTTCTCCATCTCGGCGACCTCCTCGGGAGTGATGCTCGGCAGGTGGCGTACGAAGTGGACCAGCTTCCACGACGCCTCGTCGTCGTGCTGCGCCTCCCCGCCCCAGGCGGGCATGCCTGTCAGCCGCACGCCGTTCTCGATGATGTAGAAGAGCTCGCCGTCCGAGAGCGACTGCGTCTTTGACGCTGTCATGTCCGGCGCCTTCGGGTAGAGGTTGCGTCCGATCGGAGTATCGCCACGACCGTCGTTGCCGTGGCAGAGCGCGCAGTGATCGGCGAAGTGTTCGCGCGCTTCCGCGAGCACTTCGTCGGTCTGCATCACGGGGTTCACTGCGCGCCTGGCAGCGGGTGGAACCGAGAGGTGTCGCAGCTGACGCGCCACGAACGCCTCCACGGCCGTGGGCTCGTCCCGAGCGCTGAAGCCGTGGCGCGCACCGACCGCGCTCAGGACGAACCAGCCGCCCACGGCGACGATCGCGGCCAACGCCAGCCCGAGCTTGATTCGCCTCCTCACCGGCGACGCGGCTCGATCGCCGTCACCACGTAACGCCCGGCTTCTTCGCGCACGCGGAAGTCCACCTGCTGGCCGGCCTCGACGCCGGCGAGGAGCGACGGATCCACGTGGAAGGTCATGGTCATGCCCTTCATGAAGCCGGGGATGTCCTCGTGGTCGAGAGTCACCTCACCCTTGGCCGCGTCGACGGAGACGACGACGCCGTGGCCGGGGTGATCGGAGTCGCCGCCGCAGCCCGCCAGGGGCAGGGCCAAGACGAGCAGCAGGGCGCAGAGTCGTGTCTTCATGAGACCTCCCTTCGCTTCCAGATCGCGAACAGCGCCGGGTAGACGAGCAGCTCGAGCGCGAAGGAGCTGGCGAGCCCGCCCACCATCGGCGCTGCCACGCGCTTCATCACGTCGGCGCCGGGGCCGTCGCTCCAGAGCAGCGGCAGCAGGCCCGCGCTCATCGCCACTACCGTCATCAGCTTCGGGCGGATGCGGCGGGCCGCGCCCTCGACGATCGCCTCCTCCAGCTCCGCGGGTGTGCGCAGCCGGCCCTCGGCCGCACGCTTTCGGTGCGCGAGCGTGAGGTAGAGCAGCATCACCACGCCGGTCTGCGCGTCGAGTCCGGCGAGGGCGATCACGCCGACCCAGACGGCCACGGAGAGGTTGTAGTCGAGCCAGAAGAGCAGCCAGACGGCGCCGATCAACGAGAACGGCACGGCGAGCAACACGATCCCTGTCTCGACCGCGGAGCCCGTGTTCCAGTAGAGCAGCAGCGTGACCAGCAGCAGCGTGAGCGGCAGCACCAGCGCGAGGCGCGCCCGCGCGCGTTCGAAATACTGGAACTGTCCCGCCCACTCGACGCGCGTGCCGGGCGGCAGCGTCACGCGCTCCGCGACGGCGAGCTTCGCGTCTGCCACGTAGTCGACGATCGGGCGCCCCGTGACATCCACCGCGACGAAGCCCACGAGCCGGCCCGCCTCGCTGCGCACGAAGGGCTGCCCCATCTGGAACTGGATGTCCGCCACCTGGCCGAGCGGCACCTGCGCACCCAGCGGCGTCGCTACCAGCACCTGGCGCAGCGCATCGACGTCCTCGCGGAAGTCGCGCGCGTAGCGCACGTTGATCGCGTAGCGCTGGCGGCCCGCGACGACCTCGGAGACGTTCGCGCCGCCCACCGCCGACTCGACCACCTCGTTGACGTCGCGCACGCGCAGGCCGAGTCGCGCGGCGGCCTCGCGGTCGACGCGCACGTCGAGGTAGAAGCCGCCGGTGAGCCGCTCGGCCTGCGCGCTGCGCGTGCCCGGTACGTCCGCGAGCGCGTGCTCGATCGCGACCGCCGCCTGCTCCACCGTCGCCGGGTCGTCGCCGAACACCTTGATGCCGAGCTGGCTGCGGATGCCGGTCGCGAGCATCTCGGTGCGCGTCTGGATCGGCATCCAGAAGATGTTCGGCATGCCGGCGTAGCGGAGCTTCTCGTCCATCTCCTGCACGAGCCGCTCCCAGCTCATGCCGGGGCGCCAGGCGCTCTTCGGCTTCAGCGTGATGATCGTCTCCACCATCTCGAGGCCGGCGGGGTCCGTGGACGTCTCGGCGCGGCCGATCTTGCCGAACACGCGCAGGACCTCGGGGAACTCCATCAGCTCGCGGTTCATGCGCTGGATCACGCCCGAGGCCTCGGTCATCGACATGCCGGGCGGCGCCGTTGGCATGTACAAGATGCTGCCCTCGTTGAGCGGCGGCATGAACTCGCTGCCGAGACGGAAGAAGGCGGGCAGCGTCGCGGCCATGAGCAGCAGCGCGCCGAGCACGACGGATCGGCGGCGCCGGACCACGAAGCGCACGACGGGCACATAGAGGCGTACCAGCGCGCGGTTCACGGGATGCTCGTGCTCGCCGCGGATGCGCCCGCGTAGCAGGATCGCCGCGAGCGCCGGCGTGAGCGTCACCGAGAGCACGGCCGCGAAGCCCATCGCGTAGGTCTTGGTGAAGGCGAGCGGCTTGAAGAGCCGGCCCTCGGTGGCCTCGAGCGCGAAGATCGGCAGGAACGAGACGGTGATCACCAGCAGCGCGAAGAACAGGCTCGGCCCCACTTCCTGCATGGCGTCGATCAACACGGCGTTCCGCGGGCCGGGGCGCCCGCCGCGCTCCCATTCTTCGAGGCGCTTGTGCGCGTTCTCGACCACGATGATCGAAGCGTCCACCATCGCGCCGATCGCCACCGCGATGCCGCCGAGCGACATGATGTTCGCCGTGAGCCCCTGGTAGAGCATCGGCACGAAGGCCAGCAGCACGCCGACCGGGATGGTGAGGATGGGGATCAGTGCGCTGCGCGCGTGCAGCAGGAAGGCGAAGATCACGAAGGAGACGATCGCCATCTCCTCGAGCAGCGTGCGGCGGAGCGTGTCGATCGATCCCTGGATCAGCTCCGAACGGTCGTATGTCGGGACGATCTCGACGCCCGCGGGCAGGCCGCCGCGTAGCTCGTCGAGCCGCAGCTTCACGGCCTCGATCACGGCGAGCGCGTTCTGCCCCGAGCGCATCACGACGATGCCGCCCACCGTCTCGCCCTCGCCGTCGAGCTCGGCCAGCCCGCGCCGCGTGTCCGGGCCGAGCCGCACTTCGGCCACGTCCTCTAGATAGACGGGGGCGCCGTTCGCGCCCACGCGCAGCGGCACGCGGCGCAGGTCTTCCACGCTCTCGACGTAGCCGCGCCCGCGGATCACGTACTCGTGCCCCGCCAGCTCGAGGCTCTGCCCGCCGACCTCCTGGTTGGACTCGCGCACGGCGTCCACCACGTCGCGCAGCGCCACGCCGAGCGAGCGCAGCCGGCTGGGATCCACCAGCACCTGGTACTGGCGCACGAAGCCGCCGAGCGACGCGACCTCGGCGACGCCGGGCACGCTCTCGAGCGCGTAGCGCAGGTTCCAATCCTGGAGCGCGCGCAGGTCGGCGAGGTCGAGCCGCCCGCTGCGATCGACCAGCGCGTACTCGTACACCCAGCCGACGCCCGTCGCGTCGGGCCCGAGCACCGGCAGCACGCCGTCGGGCAGGCTCGCCTGGACGCCGCTCATGTACTCGAGCACACGGCTGCGCGCCCAGTAGAGGTCCGTCGCGTCGTCGAAGATCACGTACACGAACGAGACGCCGAAGAACGACTGCCCGCGCACCGAGCGCACGCCGGGCGCGGCCAGCAGCCGCGTCGAGATCGGGTACGTCACTTGCGCTTCGACCAGGTCGGGACTGCGGCCGGGCCACTCGGCGTACACGATCACCTGTACGTCGGAGAGGTCGGGGATCGCGTCGAGCGGCGCGTGGCGCAGCGCGTATCCGCCCCACAGCGTCGCGGCGGCGACCAGCAGCAGCGTGATGCCGCGGTTCGCAGCGCAGAGTGCGATCAGCCACGCCACGGGGCCGCGCGGCTCCGCCGGGCTCACCATTGGTCGAGCGCCGCGCGCAGGCGGCTCTCCGATGCGACGAGGAAGGTGGCCGAGGAGACCACGCTCTGGCCCTCCTCGAGACCCGACAGCACCTCGACCTCCTCGCCGACGCGCATGCCGACCTCCACCGGCTGCGGGCGCAGCCGGCCTTCGCCGAGGTCGAGGAACACGAAGCTGCGCTCGCCCGCGTGCAGCACGGCCGACAGCGGCACGACCAGGCGCTCGCTCTGCAGCGCTTCGAGATGGACCGTCGCGAACATGTCAGGGCGCAGCGCGAGGTCTGCGTTCGCGATCTCGATCCGCAGCTGCGCCGTGCGCGTGCTCTCCGACACGCTCGGGCTCACCCAGGCCACGTTGCCTTCGAAGCGACGGCCCGGCAGCGAGGGAACCTCGATCGCCGCGCGCATGCCCGGGCTCACGAGCGCGATCTGCTCCTCGTAGACCTGGGCTTCGATCCAGACGGGGTCGAGCGCTGCGATGCGGTAGAGGCGCTGCCCCGGCTCGATCGCTCCTCCCGCCACGACGTTCTTCTCGACCACGTAGCCGGCGGCCGGCGAGCGGATCGGGAGCTGCTCGAGCGGAGCGCCACCCCGTGCGATGGCATCGAGGTCCGCCGGCGCGAGGTCCCAGAGGCGCAGGCGGTTGCGCGCCGCCGTCACCAGGTAATCCGCGCGCTCGGGCGCGCCCGTCGTGCGGGCACGGGCCTGCGCCTCGATCGCGAGCAGGTACTCGCGCTGCGCGGAATACAGCTCCGGGCTGTAGAGCGTGAAGAGCATCTGGCCGCGCTGCACCTCCGCCCCCACGGCGGCGACGTGCAGCGCGCCGATCCAGCCGCGCACCTTGAGTGACACATCCTGAAGAGCGGTCTCGTCCCAGGTCACGCGCCCGGTGGCGCGAAGCTCGGGCTGCATCATGCGCTTGGCAACGAGGGCTGTGCGCACACCGATCCGCTGGAGCCGCTCCGGCGCGACACGGAACTCGCCCGGGTGCTCGCCCGTCGGCTCGGCCGCCGGCGCCGCAGGCGAATCGCCCATGCCGGTGAGGCGCAGGCCCTTCGTCCCCACCGTGAGCGAGCCCTCGGCCTCCGCCATCGGTCCGCCCTTCGGCTGCGCGCGCAGCTCGACCTGCCAGCTGCCGCCCATGTCGAGCTCGAAGTGCGCCGAGTAGCGGCCGTCGCCCAGCTCGGAGACGTGCGCCGGCCCGCCCATCGCCGGCATCGCGCCCATCGCGTGCATGTGCACCTTCACGTCGAGGTCGGCGCCCTCGACCGGGCGGCCCTCGGCGTCGCGCAGCTCGATCTCGAGCCGGTTCTCGCCGACCCGCGACGTGCCGGGATCGAGCTCGGTGCGGATCTCGAGACCACGCGAGCGCACGACCGCGGCCTCCTCGTCGCCACCGCCTCCGCCGCACGCAACGAGCAGCAGCAGCCAACCAACGCGTTGCAGCTTCACGGCTGCCCTCCTTCGGGAAGCGCGCCGAGCGCCCGCGAGAGCTCGGCGTGGCGGCGGCTCACTGCGACCTGCGCTTCCTCGTGACCAAGCTCGGCGTCGCGCAGGCCGCGCTCGGCGTCGATCACGGTGGAGAAGTCGCTCTGCCCCGTCTCGAACGACGTGCGCGCCGAATCGACGCGATCGCGCGCCGCAGGGAGCATGCGGTCCTGGAAGATCGCGAGCGCGTGATGCGCCTCGGTGAGCCGCGCCAGCGCGCGTTCGACGGAGAAGCGCACCTGGTCGTCGAGGCCGGCGCGCGTGCTGCGCGCCGCTTCGAGCGACGCCTCCGCCTCGTCGAACGCGGCGGCGCGGCGCGCGCGGCGCAGCGGCAGGTTCAGCTCGAGCCCGAGGGTCGGCTGCAGCTCGCTCTCCGCCCAGAACGAGTCGTAGGCGCCCATCACGCGCAGGTCGGGCAGGAACTCGCGCCGCGCCAGAGCCACGGCGGCCTCGCGCGCGCGCACGCGCGCCTCGGCGGCGCGCAGCTCGGGCCGCTCGGCCAGCGCGCGCGCGAGCAGCGCGTCGCGCGGCGCATCCGCCGGCGCCCGCGGCTCGAGCGCCGCGGGCGGCGCCGGCAGCGGCAGCTCGGGCGAGCGGTGCAGCAGCGCGTTCAGCTGCTCCTCCGCGACGCGTCGATCCGCGCGCAGCGTAATATCGCGGTGCAGCAGCTCGGCTTCCTCGAGCTCGGCCTCGAGCGGATCCTGCTGCGCGCCGCTGCCGGCTTCGTAGCGCGCGACGGCGATCTCGCGCAGCTCGGCGAGCAGGCCGCGGTGCGCGTCGTTCACCCCGAGCTTGCGGTCGATCAGGTACAGCTCGTCGAAGAGCAGCGAGGCGAGCGTCGCGAGGCGCAGGCGCACGGCGGCGTGGTCGCTCGCCGCGGCCTCGGCCTCGGCCAGCGCGATCTCGCCGCGCAGCGTGAGCTTGCCGGGGAACGGCAGCGCCTGGGAGAGCGCCACGCGCTGGCCGGCGTCCACGCGCGATGAGCCCAGTGAAGCGGGCGCGAGCGAGTACTCGAGCATGGGGTCGTCGAGCGCGGTCTCCTGCGGATAGCGCGCGAGCGCCGCGCGCCAGGCCCAGCGCGCCGCTTCGATGCTCGGGTTGCGTGCGAGCACGGCGGCGACGAGCGCCTGCCGGTCGAGCGTGGTGTGGCCGGCGAGCGGATCGTCACTCGCAGCTCGAGCGGGCGCCGCTCGGGACCAGGCGTCTGCGAGCTCTCGATGGCGGGTCGTGAGGCTCGGCCCTGCGCAGCTCGCGAGGAGCGGCGCGAAGAGCACGAGCACGCGCAAGGCATGCATGTGGAGTACCTCGAGGGCGAGCGCCGCCGGTGGGCAGCGCGGGGATCAGCCGTCGAGAGGGCTCAGAGGCGCAGTACGAGGCTGCGCGGTGCGATGCGGGGGACGGTCGCGTGCGGCGGGTGCGTGGGCAGTGAGCCTGTGAGCGCCGGCAGCGTCAGCGCGCAGCACGCGGCCGGGGCGGGCGTCGCTGCCTGGGTCGAGGCCGGCGCGGCGGGGCGCTCCGGGCAGCAGTCGCCCGCGCCGAGCCAGGTGCAGCCCGAGTCCATGGTGGCCGGGCAGCACGCCATCTCTTGCGCGCCGGTTGCTGCGGCGCCGCCGGCCGCGGCGAGGCCGGCCGCCAACACCAGCAGCAGGACGAGGCTCGCGGGCTTTCGACCGGGGATCGGCATGGGATGGGGTGTACGTGCTCGCAGCAGGAGTGTCAAACCGCTTCGGCAGAACGGGGACGTTCGTCAAGTTGTCAAGTTGTTGCCCGGCCTCGCCTTCGAACAACTTGACAACTTGACGAACGTCCCCGCTCCGGGCGTTTCGGAGCTACGGGCGCATGGTGTAGGAGCGCGGGCCGAGCGCGTGGCGCAGCTCGGGCTGGATCTCGTCCACCCAGCGGCACAGCACGGGGCGCGTGCGGCGCGGGTCGATCAGCTCGTGCACGCCGAACTCCTCGGCGCGCGGGAATACCGACTGCGCCGCGAACATCTCGTCCTCGAGCTCGCGCCGGCGCGCCTCGGGATCCGCTGCGCGCTCGATCTCCTGCTTGAAGGCGAGCTGCACGCCGCTCTCGACCGGCAGCGCACCGCTCATCATCGAGGGCCACGCCACCACCGTGCAGCCAGGTCCGTAGTGGATGCCCTGCGCCACGCCGAACGACTTCCGCAGCACGATCGCGAGCCACGGCACGCGCGACTGGAGCACCGCGAACATCGCCTCCATGCCGTAGCGGATCGTGCCGGCTGCCTCGGCCTCGGGGCCGATCAGGAAGCCGGGCTCGTCCACGAAGCTCACGATCGGCAGATGGAAGGCGTCGCAGGTCTCGACGAAGCGCCGGAGCTTTCGCGCGCCGTCGGCCGACATGCCGCCGGCGTAGATCATCGGGTCGTTCGCGATCACGCCCACCGGCTGGCCCGCCACACGCGCGAGGCCCGTCAGCTGCGTGCGCCCGTAGCCCGCCGACAGCTCGAAGAACGAGCCGCGATCGACCACGTGCTCGATCACGCGCCGCACCTTGTACGTCTTGCGGCGCTCCCGCGGGATGGCGGAGAGCAGCGCCTCTTCCATGCGCTCGCGCGGATCGTCGCAGCCCGCCACCGGCGCCAGCTCGTAGACGCTCGCGGGCAGATAGGAGAGGAAGGCGCAGATCTGACGCAGCGCGTCGTCCTCGTCCACCGCCACGTTGTCCACCACGCCGCTTTTCGCGTGCACCTTCGCGCCGCCGAGCTCTTCCTTCGTGAGGCGCTTGCCGGTCGCGCGCTCCACCAGATCGGGGCCGCCCGTCAGCACCACGGCGGTGCCCTGCGTCATCACCGAGAAGTGCGAGGCCGCGAGCCGCGCAGCCGGGAAGCCCGCGCAGGGCCCGAGCGCGGCGCAGGCCACGGGCACAGTCGCGAGCGCCTCCATCGCCAGCACGTTCATGGGCGGCGGGGCCGTGAGGTCGTAGCCCGAGCGGCCGCGCGAGCCGTAGGCGCCCGACACCGAGGCGCCGCCGCCTTCGATCAGGCGCACCAGCGGAATGCGCCGGCGGATCGCGAGGCCGTCGGCGTACTGCGTCTTCTTGAGGCTGGCCGGCGAGTAGGCGCCGCCCGAGATCGTGAAGTCGTCGCCCGCCACCACGGCCGGGCGACCGCCGAGCCGCGCCGTGCCGACTACGAAGTTGGTTGGACGGAAGGACGTGAGGCGGCCCGCTTCGTCGCGCTCGGCCTCGCCCGCCGTCTCACCGACTTCGTGGAAGCTCTCCGGATCGACGAGCTTCTCGATGCGCTCGCGCACCGTGAGGCGCCCGCGTGCATGCTGGCGCTCGACCGTTTGTTTGCCGCCGAGCTCCTGCGCTGCGCGGCGCCGCGCCTCGATCTCGTCGGCTTCGTCCTGCCAGCTCATGGCGGCGGACGATAGCGGAGGGGTAACGTGGTCCCTCATGCCGAATCTCGAAGAACTGAGCGGGGAAGTCGCGGCGCTGCGCGTGCGCGTCGAGACGGCCGAGGCCGTGCAGGCCATCCAGAACCTGAAGGCACGCTACGCGCAGCTGGTGGACGAGCGCTACGTGCGCGGCAAGGTCGCGCCCGACGAGAGAGTCGCCGCAGTCGCCGAGCAGATCGCAGCGCTCTTCACCGAAGACGGCGTCTGGGACGGCGGCCCCGCGCTCGGCGTCTCGACCGGCCGCGCAGAGATCGGCGCGCGCATGCGCGCGCCGACCCTGCTGTTCTCCTGGCACTTCTTCCTGAAGCCGCAGATCCAGGTGGACGGCGACCGCGCCCGCGCACGCTGGGACATCCTCTCACCCTGCACCACGAAAGACGGCCGGCCGCACTGGATGGTCGGCTTCGAGGACGACGAGTACGCGCGCGTGAACGGAGCATGGCTCCACACGCGCATGAAGCTCACCACCGTCTTCCTCGCGCCGCACGAGACGGGCTGGCAGAAGATCTTCCACTGAGCCGGCCCAGTTTCCGGGGACGTTCATTGACTCGGTTGACTTCCAGACGCGACCGGACAGAGCCGGAACGTCACAAAGCGTCCGCCAGTCAACCGAGTCAATGAACGTCCCCGAGGTCCTCACGGAGTGTCCGCCCGCACTGCCAGAAGAACACCGCGCTGGCGGCGCCGATGACGGCGGCGCCGAGCAGTGACCAGCGGATCGCGTCGTCGCCGAAGCGCGGAGCGAGTGCGTCGTTCGCCAGGCCTACGAGCAAAGAGCCGCCGCCGTAGCCGATCACGTTGGTGACGGCGAGCTGCGTGGCTGAGGCGGTGGCGCGCAGGCCCGGCGCCACCAGTCCCTGCACGAGCGTCCAGAGCGACGCCACGTAGAGATTGTTCAGCAGATAGAAGGGCGCGAAGGCGAGCAGGGCGATGTCGCGATCCTGCGCGAGCACGAAGACCACCGCGAACGGGAAGGCGGCGAGTGACACGATCGCCGACAGCCACGCGTACCACCGCGGGTCGCGGCGCGCGAGCCGGTCTGCGAGCAGACCGCCGCCGAGCGAGCCGAGTCCACCGGCCAGCGCCGCGATGCCGCCGAAGGCGAGACCGGTCGCGCCCGGCGACATCTCGAACACGCGGCGCAGGTAGGTGGCGCCCCAGCTGAGCACGGCGTAGCCGAGGAAGGCCTGGCACGCGGCGGCTGCCATCAGCCAGCGGAACGCGCGCGTGGCGAAGATCTCGGGCAGCACGCGCGCGAGCGGCGGCGCTGCGGTTCGCGCGCCGCCGTCCATGGCGCCGCGCGTCGGCTCGCGCACCGTGAGCAGGATCAGCAGCGCGACCGGCAGGCCCGTGAGGCCCGCGGCGAAGAACGCGGTGCGCCAGTCGAACCACTCGAGCAGCAGCCCGCCGCCCGCGAAGCCGAAGCCGGTGCCGACGTAGATGCCGAGCCCATAGACGGACATGGCGGTCGCGCGGCGCGCCGGCGGAAAGTAGTCGGAGATCATCGAGTGCGAGGGCGGCGTGCCCGCGGCCTCGCCCACCGCCACGGAGAAACGCAGCGACGCGAGCTGCACGAAGCCCTGCGCGAAGCCGCACGCCGCGGTGAGCAGGCTCCAGGCCGCGAGGCCGAGTGCGAGCACGTTGCGGCGCGACGCCACGTCTGCGACGCGCGCGATCACGAAGCCCGCGAGCGTGAAGGAGAGCGCGAAGTAGGGGCCGAGCAGCAGGCCCAGCTGCGTGTCGCTGAGCCCCATCTCCTGCTTCACCTCGAGGCCGACGATCGCGAGCACCTGCCGGTCCACGAAGTTCAGCACGTACGCGAGCAGCAGCAGGAAGAGCACCCAGTTCGCGTAGCCGCGCGAGGGCGCGGCGGCGGGCGCAGCGCTCATCCCTGCCAGGCCCCGAGCCGTTCGAACAGCTTCGGGATCTCGTCACGGTGGCGCACGAACTGGGCGAGCGCGAAGGCGATCGAGGTGGCGCCGGCCTCGACCAGCGGCGCGATGCCGGCGAGCGTCGCATCGAGGTCGACCGACTTGTCGGCGCGGCGCACGGTGGGCGCGTGCGCGCGCACGCCGAAGCCTTCGAACGAGCGGCCGGCGGCGCGGAACGCGGCGCGCAGCTTCGCGATGCCTTCGCGCAGCGCGTCGGGGCGCGAGTCCATCGGCATCCAGCCGGCGCCCAGCTCGGCAATGCGAGCCAGATTCCTCGGCCCGAGCGCGACGCCGAACCAGAGCGGCGGGCCGCCCGTCTGCACCGGCCGCGGCAGGCACCAGACGTCGCGGAACGAGACGCTCGGCGACTCGAAGGCCGCCGGCGCGTCGCGCCACAGCACCCGGCATGCGCGCAGGCCGTCGTCGAAGAGCTGCCAGCGCTGCGCGAAGTCGAGGCCCTCTGCCTGATACTCCTCCTTCTGCCAGCCCGTACCGACACCGACCTCGAGCCGCCCGCGCGAGAGCACGTCGAGCGTGGCGAGCGTCTTCGCGAGCAGCACGGCCGGGCGCAGCGGCGTGATCAGCACGCCGGTGCCGAAGCGCACGCGCGCCGAGGCGCCCGCCATCGCGGCGAGCACGGTGAGCGGCTCGGGCCACGGCTCGTCGAGTGGCAGCGGGAAGCGCCCGTACGGGTAGTTCTCGAGATGCGGCCCCATCACGACGTGATCGGGGATCACGAGCTGGTCGATGCCCGTCGCGTCAGCGATCCGTGCAAGGTCGGTGAGCGCGGCGAGGTCGTCGCCGTAGAGATGTCCGAGCGCGGAGATCGTGATGGAGAGAGAGGGACGCGACATCAAGCGGCCGGCGGGAACACCTTGATGTTTCCGATCTCCCAGTACGCGCGCAGGTTCGTGACCTGGCCGGCGTCGTTCACGCGGTAGGTGAAGACGCCGTTCACGATCGTGGTCGCGCCGTTCGCCACCACCGTGGTGATCGTGCCGACGTTCGCGCACTCGCTGCCGCAGGCGTACGAGCACGCGATGTCGAACATCACACGGTTCGGCGCGATGATGCGGTCCCAGAACGCGGCGATGGCGGCCTTGCCGCGGTGGCCCTGCCCGCTCGGGTCGAGCATCGACTTGCCGATCGGATCCTCGATGTGCGCGTCGTCGGCGAAGTTCGCGATCCAGTCCTCACGCTTCTTCGTGTGCACGTACTCCATCGAGCGCTGCGCGGCGGCGCGTGCGGGGTGCTCGTCGGCCATCGGTGTCTCCTCAGCGGGGCCGCACGCCGATCTCACGGCGCGCGAAGGCGAGCGAGGCTAGCACCGGGTCATCGACGGCAGCATGGAGCGCGAGGGAGAGCAACGAACACCTGTTCATGGCGATCAGCCCGCTGCTCGGAGCCGCTGCGACCCTACGGCTGACGGAGCCGGTCCGCGCACTGCTCGCGCGCGAAGTCCTCCCCGAGTTCTGGCAGCAGCCATGGCTGTGGGACCGGGCACGGCGCGAGGCGCTGAAGGGCCGTACGGCCTGAGCGGCTCGCGGCGGCTGGCCGTCTCTGCCACCTTGCGAGCCCATGTCCGACGACCGCTCCATCCAGCGCGTCCGCTCCGGCGAGAGCTGGGCCGACTTCTGCGACGGGCTGAAAGCCGCCGGCGCCGTGATCCTGCGCGACGCGTCGCCGCGCGATCCGCTCGATCGGGCCGAGGGCTTCCGGTATCTCACGCGGCTCGCGCGCACGGCGCTCGAGCAGCAGCTCGAGTTCGCGGATCCCGCGGCGCCCGTGTTCCGGCGGCCGTCGCACGAGACGATCAAGATCGGCGCCGACAATCCGGACAACCACTACCAGAGCGCGTCGATCTCGGGCGCCTACGAGTACGTGATTCGCGGCCGGCGCAACACGGTGCACTACCTCGGCATCGGCAGCTACGCGGGCGGCTACGGATCCTCCGGGCGCTCGGGCCAGACGGGGTACATCGACGACGCCACGCTCGCGCTGCGACCCGACGGAAGCTTCGAGATCGGCGTCTCGTGCGAGAAGCGGCCGGGGAACTGGCTGCCGATGGAGCGCGATTCGAGCACGCTGATCGTGCGGCAGACCTACCAGCGCCGTGCGCAGGAACGCATCGCGGACCTCACGATCGAGCGCGTCGGCGCGACCGGCCCTCCGGCGGGCCTCGCGCCCGAGGCGCTCGACCGCGCGCTCGCCGCCGCGGCCGCCTACGTGCGCGGCACGGCAACCCTCTTTACCGACTGGGCGGAGGGCTTTGCGCAGCGGAAGAACGAGCTGCCGCGCTTCGATCCGAAGCTGGCGGCCGCGGCGCACGGCGACCCCAACATCGTCTACTACCACGGCTACTGGGAGCTGGCCGAAGACGAGCAGCTCTGGCTCGAGGTGACACCGCCGGCCTGCGACTACTGGAACTTCCAGCTGAACAACCACTGGATGGAGTCGCTCGACTACCGCTGGCATCGCATCGCGCTGAACCACAGCGAGGCACGGCTCGAGCCCGACGGCTCGCTGCGGCTCGTGATGGCGGCGCGCGACCCGGGCCACCCGAACTGGCTCGAAACGGCGGGCCATCGGCGCGGAACGATGTGCTTGCGCTGGATCGGCGCGAAGACGCACCCGGATCCCGTGACGCGAGTCGTGAAGGTCGCTTGAAGCGTCGCCTTCTCGTCGGGCTCGCGCTCGCCATCGCCACCGCCGCGAGCATGGCGCACGCGACTCAGGTGCCTCTGCGCGGGCGCGATCCCTTCGTGTTCCGCGCAGTGCTCGACGAACGCCCGCGCATGCTCGTGCTCGCGCTGCGCCCCGACTTCTGGGTGGCCTACGACGCCGAGCGCGCCGCGCTTTACAAAGTCTGGGAAGGCGGTGTGAACTTCACCGGTGCGGTCTACGACTGGCTGCACGGGCCGCAGCCGACCAGCCAGGGGCGCGCCTTCTCGGTGAGCCCATGGGAAGAGCCGTGGGAGATCGCGCTCGGCGGGCGTACGCTGCCCGCGCGCGTGCGTTGGCGCGGCCATCGGCTGAGCGAGACGGGTGTGACGCTGCTCTACGACCTCAGCGCCGACGGCGCCGGGCCGATCCGCGTCACAGAGGCGCCCGACCATCGACGCGCTCTGGATGGTCCGCACGGCTTCGTGCGCCGCTTCACGACGGCTGGCGTGCCGCCGGGTGCGGAGGTTCGCCTGCGCATGCAGCTGGGCTCGCAGCAGCCGCGCCAGCCCTTCGAGACGAACGGTCGCTTCGAAGACGTGACGCCCGCCGCAGGCGGCGCGCTCGACGGTGTGCTGGTGCTGCGCGCGAACGCGACGACGAACTTCACGGCGTGGCTGGCCGAGCCCTCGATCCCGGCAGTCGTGGCGCCGTCCGAGATCGCGGCCGCCGACCTGCCCGTTGGCCTCGCGCGCATCGAGCAGAGCGACTGCCGCGTCTGCCACGACGCCGAGCGCCGCACCGTCGGGCCGAGCTTCGGCGAGATCGCGCGGCGCTATCCCGACGAGCCGAGCGAGATCGCGCGCCTCGCGCGCAAGGTGATGCTCGGCGGCGTCGGTGCGTGGGGCGAGACGCCGATGACGCCGCACCCCGGGCTCTCGAGCGTGGACGCCGAGGCCATGGTCACGTGGATCCTCGCGCAGGCCGATCCGCCGGTCGAAGAGCTGAAGGGTTGGCGCCGGCTTCCCCTTTGGGCGCTCGGCCCGCTGGTGGCTGCGTCCTCGTGGCTCCAAGGCGACGCCGGGCCGCATGACATCGACGTCGAGCGCCTCGTGCCGGGCGTCCACCCGAGCTTCGACCTCGAGCGGATCCGGCCGCCGGGTTTCGAGCCGCGCGTGGGCGGGCTCGGCGTGCTGGGGGACGGTCGCGTCGCCATCGCGACCTGGGATGCGACGGGCGCGGTCCACCTGCTCGATGCCGCGGGCGGCGTGAAGCGCATCGCCGCGGGCCTGCTCGAGCCGCTCGGCCTCACGCTCGTGGACGGCGAGATCTACGTGCTCCAGAAGCACGAGCTCACGCGCCTGGTGGACGCGAACGGCGACGAGATCATCGATCGCTACGAGACCGTCTCCGACCAGTGGCGCTGCTCGGCGAACTTCCACGAGTTCAGCTTCGGCCTCGTGTACCAGGACGGGTACTTCTACGCGAACCTCGCGACGGCAGTGATGCCGGGCGGCGCGAGCGCGCCGGAGCAGGCGGCCGGCCGTGGCGCCGTCGTGCGCATCACGCCGAGCAGCGGCGCGGTAGAGATCGTGGCGCGCGGGCTGCGTGCGCCGAACGGCATCGGGCTCGGGCCGGGCGGTCGCCTCTTCGTCACCGACAATCAGGGCGACTGGCTGCCGGCGAGCAAGCTGCTGCACGTCACGCCCGGGGCGTTCTTCGGCTCGCACGCGGTCAGCTTCGCGGGCCTCGAGCAGTTACCAGTGACGCCGCCGGTCGTGTGGCTGCCACACTCCGAGGTGGGCAACTCGCCGAGCCAGCCAGTCACGATCGAGGTCGGCCCGTGGCGCGGGCAGATGTTGTTCGGCGACGTGCACTATGGCGGGCTCCAACGTGTGTTCATCGAGGAGGTGGACGGCGTGCTCCAAGGCGCGGCGTTCCGGTTCTCGCAGGGCTTCGAGGCCGGTGTGAATCGCCTCGCCTGGGGGCCGGACGGCAAGCTCTACCTCGGCGAGATCGGCGGGCCCGGCGACTGGGGCCAGCCGGGCAAGCTCTGGTACGGGCTCGAGCGGCTCGCCTACAACGGGCGCCCGACCTTCGAGCTGCTCGCGCTGCGCGTACGCGCGGACGGAGTCGAGATCGAGCTGACGGAGCCGCTCGGCGCCGGCGTGCACGTGCAGGCGAGCGACTTCCAGCTCCGCGACTGGAGCTACCGGCCGACGCCCGAGTACGGCGGCCCGAAGCTCGACGAGCGCACGCTGCCGGTGCGCCGCGTCGACGTGTCTGCGGATCGGCGACGCGTGTTTCTGGCGATCGACGATCTCGCCGCCGGGCGCGTGCTGCACCTCGAGGTGCTGGGCGCGCTCACCGACGCGCGCGGCCAGGTGCTCTGGTCGCGCGAGGCGTGGTACACGTTGAACCGACTGCCCCACCCGAGGTGACCGCGTGACGATCGAGTACCGACCCTACGGCGACACCGGCATCCGCGTCTCGCGCTACTGCCTCGGCGCCATGATGTTCGGCGCGATGGGCAACCGCGACGAGGCGGAGTGCATCCGAATCGTGCACGCAGCACTCGACGCCGGCATCAACTTCGTGGACACGGCCGACGCCTACTCGGGCGGCGAGTCGGAGCGCATCCTGGCGAAGGCGCTCGCCGGCCGGCGCGACAAGGTGGTGCTCGCGACCAAGTGCTTCTTCCCGACCGGGCGCGACGTGAACGAAGGCGGCGGCTCGCGGCGCTGGATCGTGCGGGCCGTCGAGGAAAGCTTGCGCCGCCTCGACACCGACTGGATCGACGTCTACCAGCTCCACCGCCGCGACCCGGCCAGCGCGCTCGAGGAGTCGCTCGAGGCGATGCACACGCTGCGCGAGCAGGGCAAGATCCGCGTGGTCGGCACCTCGGCCACGCCGGCCGAGGCGATCGTCGAGGCGCAGTGGATCGCAGAGCGCCGCCACGTCGCGCGCGTGCGCAGCGAGCAGTGCATCTACTCGATCTTCGCGCGCGGCATCGAGCGCGCGGTGCTGCCGGCCTGCCGCCGCTTCGGCCTCGGCGTGATGGTGTACGCGCCGCTCGGCGGCGGCTGGCTCACGGGCAAGTACCGGCGCGGCGTCGAGCCCGAGGAAGGGAGCCGCGCCAAGGGCTTCTGGAACCGCACGGGGCGCTGGGATCCGGCGCGCGACGAGGTGCAGCGCAAGTACGACCTGGTCGAAGCGCTCGAGGCGCTTGCCAAAGAGGCCGGCCTGCCGCTCGCGCACCTCGCGATGGCCTTCGCCAGTGAACATCCCGGCGTCAGCAGCGCCATCGTCGGCCCGCGCACCTTCGCGCAGGCGGAGGAGCTGCTGCGCGGGCTCGAGGTCACGCTCGCGCCCGCGGTGCTCGAGCGCATCGACGCGCTCGTGCCGCCCGGCACCGACCTCGACGCACGCGACACCACCGTGTCGATCCCGGCGCTCGAGGACGCGCGCGAGCGGCGCCGGCCGCGCTGAGTGTCAAGCGCGGGGACGGTCCTGTTTGTCAACTGGCGGCGCCAGTTGACAAACAGGACCGTCCCCCTCGTGAACGCAGTGCGGTGCCCGCCGGGCGCCGTGGGCCTAGCGTCAACCGCGACGACGCGTCGTGGATGCAGGCGGCAGGCGCGTGCTGGCGCCGGCGCCCGCGATCTCGATCGGACGGGTGGCCCAGCCGAGCTTGTTCAAGTGCTGGCTGATCGAGCCCAGATCGGAGGTGATCGCGCGCCCGTCCGCGTAGATCACCGTGTCGGCCGTGTTCACCAGCACGCGCGTCTTCGAGAGGCCCGCGGCAGCCGGCGCAACCTTCGGCGCGGATTCGACCAGCACGACGAGCACGGGCCCCGTGGGCGCGCCGCACATGCCGGCGGTCTCCGCAGCCACTCCACCGGCGAATCCGGCGAGGCTCAGGCCGAGGACCAGGAGGCAAGAGCGAGCGCGGCGCATGCCTTTCGCTTCGGATGCCGCGCCGTCCACTTGAGATGGGCGCGGCTCGGCCATAGAGTGGCGCCTCCCGCCTGCGAGGAGTCGCCGTGCCGAGCCCGAAGCGTGACGCAGCCATCGTCGGCATCCACGAGTACCCGTCGCGAGACGTCGAAGGCCGCGTGAGCCCGCTCCAGATCAAGGCGGAGTGCGCGGCGCGCGCGCTCGCCGACGCTGGCCTCGGCTGGAAGGACGTCGATGCGCTCTACGACGCGGGCGACGGCGGCATGATGTCGGGGCTCGCGCTGGCCGAGTACTTCGGCCTGCATCCGAACGTGATCGACACGACCATGGTGGGCGGCAGCTCGTACGAGTTCCACGCCGCGCATGCGAAGCGCGACCTCGCCGCGGGCAAGGCGCGCGTGGCGCTGCTCAGCTACGGCTCGACGTCGCACAGCAATGCGTGGGCGATCGGCGTGGGTGCGCGCGGCGGCGCCGGCGTGCCGATGCCGGCCGACAACATGGAGGGCTTCACCGGCATGACGCTGGTGTCGAACTACGCCATGGTCGCGCACCGGCACATGCACCAGTACGGCACCACGAGCGAGCAGCTCGCCGAGATCGCCGTGGCGACGCGCTACCACGCGATGCGCAACCCGGAGGCGGTCGCGGCGATGCAGGCGCTCGAGTTCCTCGATATTCGCGAGACCACGATCGCCGACGTGGTGGGCTCGCGCGTGATCGCCGATCCACTCCATCTGCTCGAGTGCTGCATGATCTCCGACGGCGGCGGCGCAGTGGTGATCGCGATCCCCGAGGTCGTGCGCGACTGCAAGCAGCGGCCGGTCTGGATCCTCGGCAGCGGCGAGGCGACCGGCTATCCGACGAACGGCGGCGACTTCACGACGAGCGCGGCACTCCAGTCCGGGCGCTCGGCCCTCGGCGAAGCGGGCGTGACGCCGGCCGAGATCGACATCGCGATGATCTACGACTCCTTCACGATCACCGTCCTCACCATTCTCGAGGACCTCGGCTTCTGCAAGAAGGGCGAAGGCGGCGCCTGGGTCGAAGGCGGACGCCTGCGCTTCGATCGGCCGGGCGGTCCCGCGCTCAACACCGACGGCGGCGGCCTCTCCTCCAACCACCCCGGCATGCGCGGCATCTTCCTGTTGATCGAGGCGACGCGGCAGCTGCGCGGGCACTCCACGGCGCAGGTGAAGGAAGCGCGCCTCGCCGTCGCGCACGGCAACGGCGGCATGCTCGGCAGCCGCCACTGCGCCGGCACCGTGATCCTCGGGAGGGACTGAGATGGCCGAGCCGACGCGACCGCTGCCGAGCCTGAAGGAGCTCGACACCGCGCCGTTCTGGCGCGCGACGAAGCAGCACCAGCTCCAATTTCAGCGCTGCGACGACTGCGGCGCCGTCGTGTTCCATCCGCGCGCCCACTGCACGAGCTGCCTCGGTCGCTCGCTCTCGTGGCATGTCTCGAAGGGGCTCGGCACGGTCTACTCGTACAGCGTGATCCGTCAGAGCTACCACCCGTTCTTCAAGACGAACCTGCCATTCGCGGTGGCGTGGATCGACCTCGACGAGGGCCCGCGCATCCTCTCGAATCTCAGCGGCGTCGCCGACCCGTCGCGCGACGTGCGGATCGGCCAGCGCGTCACGGTGGACTGGGAAGACCACGATGAGCTCGCCATCCCGCTGTTTCGGCCGGCGTAGCGCGGGACCGGAGAGCGGGGACGTTCATTGACGTCGTTGACTTGCAGAAGCAAGCGAACGACTTTGATCACGTCCGTCGACCCCGCAAGCGGAGCGCGCAGTGAGGCGAAGCCGAGCGGAGTCATCGGGCTACGGCAGCCGCACCCGCGCCGTGCCGAGCACGCGGGTCTCGCCGGCCGCGTTCGTGATGGTGAGATCGATCTCGGCGCTGCGCGACTCGGCGTCGAGGTCGGTCACGACGCCGCTCACGGTGTGGGGCGCGTCCACCAGCACCGGTGCGCGGAACACGGTGTCGATCTTCACGATCTCGGCGCCCGGCGCCCAGCGATGGATCATTGCGGCGAGGATGCCCTGGCTCATCACGCCAGGGACGAGCGCGCCGGGCAGTCCTTCCTTGCGCGCCTGCTCGTGATCGATGAAGCGGCCCGCCATCATCTCGGCCGCGCGCGCGAAGCGCCGCACGTTCGCGAGGCTGGTGTCGGGCGCGAAGGCCGGCAGCTCCGCGCCGAACTCGACGTCCTCGAAGCGCTGCACCGTCACTCGGCCGGCCTCTCGCGGATCACCAGCCGCGAATCGACGATCGAGACCAGCGTCCGGCTCTCGTCATAGAGCTCCATGCGGCTCACCAGGAAGATCATGCGGCCGGTGCGGCCGGTCTTCTCGTAGACGTCGTGCAGGTGGCTCTTGCCGACCAGCTTCGCGCCCGCGCGGACCGGCCGCTGCGGCATCACGCACTTGCCCGCATCCAGGGGGATGCCGATCTCCGGGAAGTCGCTCGGCAGCATGCGGCGGCCATGGAAGCGCGCACAAAAGGTCGGCGGTGCCTGAAACTCCGGGTGCGCGGCGTCGGTGTAGCGCGGCGCGCTCTCGCCGCAGGCGGCGGCGAACTCGAGCATGGCGTCCTGCTTCACCTCGAAGCGGCGCTCGTCGAAGTCGAGGTTCAGGAAGCACTGCTTCAGCTCTTCGATTTCCACGACACCGCCTCGAACTCGCCGGCGCGCAGCGCCTCGGCCAGCTCCGCCTCGCTTCGCACCGCCGCCGGGAAGCGCGTCGCACAGCGGCCGATGTGGCTCACGATGTGTGCGTCGCTCCCTCCTGTCCCGTGGTAGCCGAAACGCTCGGCCAGCGCACGGGCCTCGTCGTCTTCGCTGCCGCGGCTGCCGCCGTTGTAGACCTCGACGATGCGCACACCCGCGACCGGCCCGCGCTCCACCACGTGCGCACACATGCCGACGCGCGTTCGGCCGGGATGGCAGGGCACGGCCACGGCCCCATGGCGTTCGGCCTCTTCGAGGACCTGCACCAGCGGCAGCCGGATGCTCGCGAAGTCGAAGGCGCTCAGCAGAGCGGGCGTCACGCCGAAGACCAGCACGTGGCCGTAGTCGGTCTCGACCTCGCTGGCCTTCAGGATGGTGAGGCCGTGCTCGCGCGCGAGGGCCGCGTAGTCGGACTCGAAGTCGAACTGGCGATGCTCCGTGAGCACGAAGCCGTCGATGGGCAGCGCGCGCTTCCGCACCCACTGGCAGTAGTTCTCGACCTGCGCGCGGCCATCGTCGGAGCGTACGGAGTGGCTGTGCAGGTCGAGGATCATGCGCGGGCCTGGACGGGCGCCGCCGCCGCGAGCCGGCGCCAGTGCGCGTCGATCTGCGCGGAGAGTGCGGCCTCGTCGCCCGAGTTGTCGATCACCACGTCGGCCCGCGCGCAGCGAGCCTCGTTCGAGAGCTGCGCGTCGATGCGGGCCTCTACGGCCTCCGCCGTGAGTCCGCCGCGTGCGACGGCACGAGCGACTGCCGTCGCGCGGTCCACCACCACCACCCAGACCTCGTCGGCGAGATCCTCCCAGCCGGCTTCGAGCAGCACCGCGGCGTCGAGCACCACGACAGCGCCCTCGTGTCTCGCACGAATCACTGCGATCTCCGCCTCGGCCAGCCGGCGGATCTCCGGCCACACGATGTCGGTCAGGCGCCGCAACTCGTCTGGCTTGCCGAACACGCGCGCAGCGAGCGCTGCGCGGTCGATGCGGCCGTCGCCGCCGACGATCTCGGCCCCGAACGCGGCGACCACCTCGCCGTGGGCACGCGTGCCGGGCTCGTAGACGAGGTGGCCGAGGCGATCGGCGTCGATCACGTGCGCGCCGCGTTTCGCCAGCTCGCGCGCCACGGTCGACTTGCCAGCGGCGATGCCTCCGGTCAGGCCGACGGTGATCACGGGTTCCCCTTGCTGCCGGCTCGGCCGCGCTCAACCGAAGTGGCAGACGTAGTGCAGCGGCTCGAGCGCCTCGATGTGGAAGCTGCTGTTGCCCGGCACCGAGAACTCCTGGCCGGGCCCGTACTCTCGGGTCGTCTCGCTGCCCGCGAGCCGGACACGGCAGCGTCCCGCGACGATCTCCATCCGCTCGGGCGCGGCGGTCTCGAACGTGAGTGCCGAGGGCAGGATCACGCCGATCGACTTGCGCGCGCCGCCCTCGACGTAGACCGTGTGGCTCACGCAGCGACCGTCGAAGTAGACGTTCGCCTGCTTCAGGACGGAGACGCGGTCGATGCGATCGTCTGCGGGCATGCGTTCCTCTCGGGTCACCCGGCGGAGGGGTCAGGGTGCGTCGAGCAGCCGGCGCCCCGCCCCAGCCAGTTCGCTCGGGGTGAACGGTTTGGCGAGGAAGGCACCATGCCCGTCGCGCGTGACCACGGCTGGGTCGAAGGTCGTCGAGTAGCCCGACACATAGAGCACTCGCGCCTTCGGAAACGACTGGCGGACCCAGTGAGAGACCTCGAGGCCGGAGCCATGCGGCATCACGACGTCCGTGATCAGCAGCTGGATCGGTCGTCCGGCCCAACCATCGAGCAGCGCCCGGGCGCCCGAAGCATCTGCTGCGGAAGCCACCTCGTAGCCGAGCGAGCCAAGTGAGGTTTCGGCGATCTCGCGCAGCGCCTGATCGTCCTCGACCAAGAGGATCATTTCGGTCCCGGCAGGCGACGACCTGGGGCGGAGGTTCAGAAGCTCCGCCTCGGGCGGAGCGGCCGAGATCGGTAGGCGCACGCGCACGGTCGTTCCGACGTTCGGCTCGCTCTCCAGCTGGATCTCTCCACCCGACTGGCACACGATTCCGTAGCTGGTTGCGAGCCCGAGGCCGGTGCCCCGGCCGACCTCCTTCGTCGTGAAGAACGGCTCGAACACATGGGCCCGCGTCGCCGCGTCCATCCCGGAGCCGCTGTCGGTGACGCGCAGCTCCGCCCAGCCGCCTGGCTCCAGCCTCTGCGTCGCGATCTCGAGAGAGCCTCCTTGCGGCATCGCGTCGCGTGCATTCACTGCCAGGTTCACGATCACCTGCTCGATCTGGCTGGGATCGACATCGACGCAGAGGGGCTCAGCGGACGTGCTCACCGAGAGCACGATGTGCTCTCCGATCAAGCGACGCAGCAGCGTCTCCACGCCCGCGACCAGCGTGTTCAGATCGAGGACGCGAGGCTGGACGGGTCGGCGTCGCGCGAATGCCAGCAGGTGCCGCGTGAGCTCTGCCGCCCGCCCCGCGGCCCTCCGGATTCCTGCGAGGTCTTTGTCCACCGAGCGTCCGCTGCTGCTCCGCGCCTCCGCAAGCTCTGCGTGACCCGAAATCGCGGTCAGGATGTTGTTGAAGTCGTGTGCGATGCCGCCGGCCAGGCGCCCGACGGCCTCCAGCTTCTCCGCCTCACGTACCCGCCCCTCCAGCTCGCGATGCTCGGACAAGTCGAAGGCGGTCCACAATCCGGCGCCCGACGCCCCGCTCTGGCTCGGGACGTGGTCGATGAGAAACGGCCGGTAGGAGCCGTCGCCGACGCGAAGCCGCGCCTCCAGCGACATCCGCTGCCGGAGCTTCGTTGCCTCCCTGGCCGCTGCAGCGAGCCGCTTCAGATCCTCGGGATGCGCGACCAGGCCGCTCGCCTCGCCTGTGGTGACGACGTCCCCCGAGAACACGGCAGCTGCGCGATTGGCGAACACGGGCCCTCGCTTCTCGTCGAGCACGAGAACCGCCTGAGGCAGCAGATCGGCCAGCGTGCGGAACTGCTCTTCGCTCTTGCGCAGTGAGTCCTGGGCGTCCTTCCGCGCGAGGACTGCCGTGATCAGACCGGGGAGAACGCACAGCGCCCGCAGCTCGCTCTCGGGCAGCGCCGGAGTCGGCTCGTGCCAGTGGATCGCGCATCCGGCGGCGTTGAGCTCCGCACCAGCGCGCAGAACGGCGACCGCTCGTGCATCGGGGAAGGCGCTCGTCGACTCTCGGCCTTCCGGGAGCTCCGAGGCGTTGTGCAGGAAGAAGAAGCCGTCTTCTCTCACGAGCCGCATGACGGAGGGGAGATCCGCAAGTCGGTAGGTGAGGCCGATGGCGGGCGCAGCCAGAGCTCCCACGGCATGCGTGATGCGCGCGCTCGCGCCGCCCTCTACCGGGAGAGCGAACACGATTCGCTGCGCGCCGACGTGCTCCATGACTTGCCGCAGCGCCTCCTCGATCGCCGCGTCGACGCCCTCGGGCGCGACTTCGACGAAGCGGCGCGCGATCTGCACGATCAGGGCGTCGAGCGCCTGGCGACTCAGCAGGCTCGCCTCGGCGGAGCGGCGCTCGAACGCCGCGCGTCGCGCCGCAACCAGGCTTCCGCAGGTCACGGTGAAGGGCTCGATCTCCGCGAGCAGCGAAACGTCGTAGCCGCCCGGGCGGTTGGCGACTCCCGCCATTCCCACCAGCTCGCCGCCCGCACGGAACGGTATGCCGAGGAACGCGCGCAGCGGCGGATGGCCAGCGGGCAGCCCCCCGCGGCGTGGGTCCGCAGCCGGGTCGTTGGCGATCACCGGCTGGCCGGTTCGGATCACCGCGCCGAACAGCGTCTCCAGATTGTGGAACTCGAGCCCCGTGGGTCCCCGCTGCTCGAACATCTGCCTCGTCGCGTCGTTCCAGGCGATGTTGGTGATCGCGTAGGTCCGCAGGTAGGGAACACCGTCCGGCGTGAGAACGATCTCGCCGATGAACCCATACTCGCTCTGCGTCAGCTCGAGCAGGTCGCCCAGCAGAGCGTCGAAGGCGTCGGCGGGCCTCTCTTCCCCGAGGAACCGCTGCTGTGCGCGGGTGATCGACGCCAGCAGATGCGGTGCGCCCAAGGCCCCCCTCCCCATGAAGGCGCAGCATAACGAGAGCCGGCCTCTCCGCTAGGCGGCTCCTAACGCTAGCGACCGAACACCACCGGCATCGTCTCCCAGCCCTGCACGAACTCGGTCTTCAGTCGGCGCAGCTCGCTCGCCTTCACCTCGTAGTCGGGCGCCCAGTCGAGGAGAGTCTGGAGACAGTGCTTCGCCTCCATCCTGGCGAAGTGCTGGCCGATGCAGAGGTGGATGCCGTGGCCGAACGACAAGATCCGCGGCGCGTTGCGCCGGATGTCGAAGCGGTCAGGGTCCGTGAACTCGCGCTTGTCGCGGTTCGCCGACGGATAGAGGAAGGCCACCTTCTGACCCGGCTGCATGGCCTTGTCGTGCAGCTTCACCGGCTTCAGGACCTGCCGCATCAGGAACTGCGTCGGCATGTCGTAGCGGAGCGCCTCGCGGTAGGCCTCGGGGATCAGCGACGGATCCTTCGCCAGCTCCGCGCGCTGGTCCCCATGCTGCGAGAGCCGCAGCACGGTGCTCGCGAAGGTCTTCGGGAAGGTCTCGGCGCCACCGATCAAGAACAAGGAGAGGTGGCTCGACGCGGACTCGACGTCGAGCTTCTTGCCCTCCTCGTCCTCGTAGCGGCAGACCAGATCGACGACGGTCTCGAGATCGGAGCCGACGGCGCGCCGCTTCGCGATCAGCTGCGCGAAGTAGCCGAACATCTCCATCATCGCATCGACGCCGTCCTGGGTCATGCCGTCGACGCCCTCTTCGCGGCCGAAGAAGCGCCAGACCAGCCCGTTCAGCATGTCGCTGTCTTCCATCGGAAAGCCGTTCGCGAGGCACGCAACTTTGACTGAAACCTTGGCGGCGAAGTCGTTGAAGAGATCGACCTGCTTCTGGTCGCGCACGGCGGCCCAGGCGTCGGCCACGATCTTCGCGATGGTGGGCTCGAGCCGCTTCACGCCGCCCGGCGAGAAGTAGGGCACGATCTTCGCGCGCATGTGCGTGTGCCGCGGGGGATCCATGTTGTTGAGCATGGGCGTGACCGGCTGGATCTTCTTGACCAGCTGGGCAAAGGTGGAGCCCGCCTCGGTCGAGTAGCTCTCGGCGTCCATCGAGGCGTTCCAGATGTCCTCGAAGCGCGACAGGAAGTAGGTGTCGTACTTCGGGATGAAGCAGCACGGGTCTTCCTCGCGCAGCTTCGCGTAGACCGGCTGCGGATCTTCGATCACCTGGGGAAGGAACGGATCGTATTCGACCATGACGTGGCTCCGTGGTAGTTCAGCTGGGCGGGGCGTTTCGTTTCTCGAGCTCGGCCATGATGCGGTCGGCCAGCTCTTCGGCAACGGGCAGCATCAAGGGCTTCATCAGCGCGTCGACCATCGGGCCCATCGGGCCGCCCGGCTTGATGCGAAGCGTGAAGCCGAGGCGCGACAGGCCGGCGCCGGGCCCGGCGTTCGCGCCCTCGGCGCGCTCGGTGCGGCCGGCGAACAGGCGATACAGCCAACGCAGCATGCGCGCGAACAGGCCGAGCTTCGCCAGTGCAGGTGCGGCGGCCGCGGCGCTCGCGTCCTCGTAGGGCGCGAGGCGGAACTCGCCGCCGCCTTCCATCGGCTCGTTCACGCCTTTCAGCGTGAAGCGCACCCGCTCGGGCTCACCCCACTCGTCGACGTGAACGCGAAACTTCACCGTGCGCGTCACCATGCCGACGTCGCCCTTCAGCACCCAGACCGATTCCGTGTCGCTCTGCTTCTCGTGGGATTGGTAGCCGCGCAGGAAGGGCGCCCAGTTGTCCATCTCGCGCACGTAGTCCCAGATCACCTGCACGGGCAGGCGCGCGGTAGTGCTGTACTCGGCCTCGGGCACGCGTCAGCTCTTTCGCGCCGCGGCGTGGCGGCCGGCCACGTAGCCCCAGGTGATCGCGCGCGAGTTGCTGGTGCCGCTCTGATAGCCGCCGCCGAGGTCGAGCAGCGCGGCCGAGTTACCGACGGTGTACAGGCCTTCGATCGGCCGCCCACGCACGTGCATCACCTGCGCGTCGAGGTTCCAGGCGAGGCCGTGCGAGTTGATGCCGACGGAGACCGGCCGCAGCCGCACTGCGTGGTAGGGCGGCTTGTTCAGCGGGCCGAGCAGCGGGTTCTTGTAGTCCATGTCGCCGACCAGGCGGATCGCCCACGGCATCGAGCCGCGCCCGAAGTCCGGGTCTTCGCCTTTCTCGGCGTTGGCGTTGAAGCGCGCGAGCGTCCCCTCGAAGCGGTCGGGGTCGATCTCGAGGCGCTGCGCCAGCTCGCGCGGCGTGTTCGCGACGACCGCCATGCCCTCGGGCAGCTCCTGCCCCGGCATGAAGGAGCCGAGCGGGTACCGCTCGCGGTAGTTGCCGTCGAAGATCAGATAGATGTCGGTGTTGGGCTGCTCCTGCTTCTTGCCATCCCAGTGCCGGATCTTCGGCTGGTACTCCTTGTAGAAGGACTCGTCGCAGAAGCGCTCGCCGGCCTTGTTCACCCAGATCGCGTGCGGCACGCCGCCTTCCCACGATGAGCGCCAGAAGGCCCGGCCTTCGACCTCTTCGCCGGGGATCGAGTAGCCGTAGAAGAGCGCCAGGTTCGTCGGCGGCACGCTCGCGATCGCGGCGCCCAGCTCGGGGCCCATCACCATGTGATCGCCGTCGAGGTAGGCCGGGAACACGGCGTTCCAGTCCGGCATCTCCTCGAACATGCGCGCCATGCTCTTGTTGTGGTCGTAGCCGCCGACGGCGAGGATCACGCCCTTCCGCGCGCGCACGTAGAAGTCCTTGCCCGACCTTTCTGCGCGCACGCCGATCACGGCGCCGTTCGCGTCGGCGACGAGCGCGCGCACCGGCGTCTCGAGGTAGGCGGGGATCTTGCGGTCGATCACCGCCGCCTTCACGAACGCGGCCATCATGCCGGGGCCGAAGCTGCGGAGATCCTCGGCGATGCGCTTGCCGAGCAGCTCGTAGTCCCAGGTGGTGACCTTGGCGAGCCCGCCCCAGGCATACATCTCCTCGTGGAGCGCACCGGGCGGCATGATCGGCGTGAGCCAGGTCTTCGCCTGCCACTCGCCGAGCGTCTTGGCGTCGAACAGCTCGACCGACAGATACCGGCCCGACGCCTTCGAGCCCGGCGCGTTCGGGTAGTAGTAGTCGGGCAGGCCCTGGCAGGCCTTCCAGCGGAGGCCGGCCTTCTCGCCGACGTAACGGATTGCCTCGTGCATGGTGTCGAGCAGCTTCTTCTGGTGCTTCGCGCTCGCATAGCCGGCGGCGATGAACTCGTAGTACCTCCGGCCTTCGTCGAGCGTGTCGGCGAGGCCGAGCTCCTTCATCTTGTGATTGGCCGGGACGAAGACCTCGCCGCCGCCGAACCCTGACAAGCCGCCGAGCTTGCCGGCCTTCTCGAGCACCACGCAGGTAGCGCCCAGGTCGTGCGCTGCGATCGCCGCGCTGAGGCCGCCGAGCCCCGAGCCGATCGAGACCACGTCGGTCTCGAGATCCCAGCGCGCGGGCGCTCCCGCCATTCCGCCTCTCCTTTGTCCGCAGCACCCATGCGCTGCTCGTTCGATCGCAGCGCCCCGGCACCGCGGCGGCGATTCTACTCGCGCGACGCGCGAACCGGCCCGCCGGACAACGGCTTTCCGGCACCGGTGATCCGTAACGGAACGTATAGTATCGTAATCGGCGGTTCGGGTAAGACCGATTCCCCAGGGGTAGCGATCCGCTTGGCGACCGACGCACGCAGCAACGGCGCGGGGAGCGCCGGCCGGCCTCGCAGCGAGGTCGCGCATCAGGCCATCCTCGACGCGACGCTCGAGCTGCTCGCCGAGCTGGGCTTCTCCGCGCTCACCGTCGAGGGCGTTGCACAGCGCGCGGGCGTCGGGAAGGCGACGATCTACCGGCGCTGGCCCTCGAAGCTTCCCCTGGTGGTCGAGGCGTTCGGCGTGCTGCCCGCCTTCGAAGCCGTGGACACCGGCTCGCTCGCCGCCGACCTGAAGGCGATGCTGACGCAGTATCTGAAGAGATTCCTCTCGACGCCGCTCGCCACGGTGTACCCGAGCCTCGCCGCCGAACGCCGCCACAATCCCGAGCTGGGCGAGCTGCTCGATCCGCTGCTGCGCAATCGGCGCCGCCCGCTCGACGCTGCGCTGCGCCGCGCCGTTACGCGCGGCGAGCTCGCGGAAGGCCTCGATCTGGAGCTGGCCTCTGACCTGATCGTGGGCCCGATCGCGGTGCGCCTGTTCTTCCGCGGCACGCAGATCAAGCCCGACATGGTCGGGCCGATGGTAGACATGGCGCTCGACGGCATTCGCCGGCGCGCGCCCGCGAAGGGAGGCCGTTGATGGCGCGTTATGCGTACGGGCGACTCAGCAACGACGCTGCGTCGCTGCTCGAGCACGAAAGCTCGCGCCAATTCGCGCACACCAGCGTGACCGCGCTCTTCGAAGCCGGCGCGCTCGGCCGGCCCGACGGCGGCGTGGACTTCGCGGCGATCCGCGCGGCGCTCGAGTCGCGCCTCGCGCAGCTGCCGCACTACCGGCGCAAGCTGCGCCGCATTCCGCTCGAGAATCACCCCGTCTGGGTGGACGACCACGAGTTCAACCTCGACTACCACGTGCGGCACACGAGCCTGCCGCGTCCAGGTGGACTGACCGAGCTGCGTCAGGTGGCGGCGCGCGTGCAGTCACAGCGCCTCGACCGCTCGCGGCCGCTCTGGGAATG
>Ga0247727_10002435_pt1 | contig 42568 bp, 37 predicted proteins | sample WisWelCaveWW1625_FD_202498 | JGI IMG/M metagenome (GOLD analysis project Ga0247727, IMG submission 202498) | Biofilm microbial communities from Wishing Well Cave, Virginia, United States - WW16-25 | ecosystem: Environmental > Aquatic > Deep subsurface > Groundwater > Cave microbial mat | place...
ATATGAAGAATATGCTGCAAATCCAAGCTAATTTTCATAGATTTTCCAACTTTTCCACTTTTATTCGAGGTGATTTTGTTACCTTTAAGAATCATAAATGCCAATTTAATTTTGCGCAGATCCTAAGGATATTCAGGGTTGGGACCGCCTTGCGCTAAAGTAGGTGCAAGAATTTCAATCTCGTGGGCAATAGGAAGGAAATCTCTGATATACGCTTTTACTTGGGCTTTGGTCAAACCCAGTTTGGCCGGTAAATTATGATTATTGCTGGCAACATGGAGAAACTTGACAAACGCTGAATGGCTGCTCAAGAGACGCTCTAATGAAGTGTTGCCGCCGATCAAAAGCGCTTTGCCAAGTTTTTCCGTGGCCATTTGCAAATAATGTAAACGGTCACAGGCAGACCAGGAAGGAAGCAGAGTTTTTTGATAAGCGGCCCACTCATGGAGAGCCTGCTTTAAGAAGGCTCTTTGCCAACTTCGCCGATCCGTCATACTGTTGCCGTTTCCCGAGAGAGTTCTTTATAATTCGCTAAACTCCATCCTTCCGGCAAGGGAATTTCGCCTTGCTGAACCCTTTGCCATTCTTGCGGTGTGACCTCGGCAAGATATAAATGGCACGGAACGTCTTCGGAAGGCGGAAAATAAAATGACAGAACGTCTCCGGTGGGAGGAGTGATCGGATTGATTTCGAGCAAATTGATTTCCTGCGTGTCGTCGGGTTTAAACCAGATCACTTTTTGTAGGCTTTCATCAAGCCCAAAATGTTCATGAGCGATCTTTTCAACGACGCCTTCAATATTGGTGTGATGATTTTGAGACATAGATTTTAGTGGTTGGTTTAAATAAAGCTTTTGATAATTTTTTAATAATATATGAAATTCATTTTTAAAATGCAAGCAATGCAAAAATATGGCGCGTCATAAAATTCACCTTTTCGGGTTAATTGCAGCAGCATTGCTCTTGCGGCTTTTTCTCTTGCGCTACCGCTTTGCGGTGAGCTGGGACGAGCCGCATTATTTGCAACTGGCCGCGAGTTTCGCCGCGGGAAAATGGGAAGCGTTCTTTCATCCGTACTGGTCGCCCGGCCTGCCGTTGTGGATGGGATTGATGAACCTGCTCGTTTCCGATGTTGAATTGGCGGGGCGTTTGACGACGATTGTATTCGGTTCGTTGATTGTGGTGCCGATTTATTTTTTAGCAAGAGAACTTGCGGGCGAACAAGTGGCATTCTGGGCGGGGATTTTTGCGGCGTTGCATCCGTCGCTCGCCTTCGCGCAAACCGCGCCGCTGGCGGAACCGGCGTACATGCTCTTTGGATTTCTTGGATTGTGGCTCGGTTGGCAGGCTTTACAAAAAAGTCGTTGGCTATTGGCTATCGCCGCCGGTTTGAGTTGGGGATTTTCATATCTTGCGAAACCCGAAGGCACAGGATTTTTGATTGTGTTTGTGGTATTCGCTCTCGGTCGCGCGGTTGCAGATTTCTTCAGCCGTCGTCGTGTCCCTTCTTTGTTAATGATGGTTTGTGCAGGAGTTGGATTCCTCATGACGGCATCGCCGTATTTGATTTACCTGCACAAGCAGGCCGGATACTGGACGCTCAGCGCGAAAGGCGCGGCCAATCAGCAATTCGAGGCGACTTATTTTACCAAAGAGGAAGACGATTTTTTTGAATCGTTGTCGCCCGATAATAAAACGCTGCCGATGGACGCGATTTTTCACACCGGCACGTTTTTGCAGCAGGCCAAAAGCCTCGAAGTTCCAAAAGTCAAAATTTCTCCCGGCCTGCTGGCGCGAAAATATGCCACGAATTTTTTTCGCGTGTTGAAATACGGTTTGCCGCAGACGTTGTCGCTCGTGTTGATCATTCTTCTCGGTCTCGGTTTATTCGGTAAATCCTGGCAGCCAACGGAATTACCGCTCACCGTTTACCTCCTCGGCGTGTTGATTTTTTACTGGCTCGTCGTTGTGCCGACGTTTCACATCACCGAGCGTTATCTCATGGCGATGTTGCCGCTTGCGGGAATCTGGATCGCGGGCGGATTCGTGCGGCTCGCAGAATGGCTGAAGGAAATGGCGCAATCTCTTTTTGCCCGTCCGCTCTCGGCGCGCCACGGAATCATTCTCGCTGTGATGATCTGCGGTCTGCTTTTCTGGCTGCCGGAGATGGGAAAAGTAATGGCCTCAACGCCGGACGGCGATACCGAATGGGCCGAGGCCGTTGAACTGAAGGAAGCCGGAAACTGGCTGCGCCGACACGCCGAACAACAGTCTCCGATCATGATGAGCTACAACAAAGCCGTTGATTTTTATGCCGGCAATTACGACGTGCGCACCGGCGTCAGTTTTACGCAAGACCCGTTTGACCGGCAGCTCGCATATGCGCGACATCGCGGCGCGCGCTATGTGATTATCAGTGAACGTTACGTCGGGCATTTTTCAGTTTTGCAACAAGTCTTAAATTTGCCGCCGCCGGAATTGAAACTTTTGTACACAACCACGGCGCCATCTGTGCCGCGCGCGTTCATCTTTGAAATCGTTCCGCATCCGGCTGGCAGTGTCGGTAATTGACATTGACAAGTGAATGCCGTTCATGAAGTTATCAATCATGCTTCGTTATGGCCATGACTAAAACAACTGCCAATACGATATTTTTTATTTCCATTCTTACCACCATTGCGGGACAAATCCTGCTGAAGAAAGCCACGGCGAGCCAGGCGGTGAGCTTCGACACCTCGCGTTTGTTTGCCAGTATCATGGCGCTGGCGACCAATCCTTATTTGCTCGGCTGGATTTTGTCTTCCGGCGTCAGCGCGACGCTGTGGATTTTCGTTTTATCACGCTTCGAGCTCAGTTTCGCTTTTCCGGTCTCGACCTCGCTAACTTACATTTTGATTCTCGTGCTGTCGTGGTGGTTGTTTGGCGAACAATTGTCGCTGATCCGCTGGCTCGGCATCGGCTTGATGTGTATCGGCATTTTCATGGCTTCGCAAAGTTAAACCCCGCAGGAAAATCGGGGCCTGCCCTGCCAAAGCCCTAGGCAGGCCAGGGTTTGGCTTTTATATGTGCAAAATTAAGGTTAAACAATTTTTGCCTCACCAATGGAACGCAGCAAGAACAACTTCGGCCTGTCGATTTTTTTTCCGGTTTACAACGACTGGGGCACGATCGGCAGCATGGTGGCTCTGGCGATTTCGACCGCCGAACAGGTTACCGACGACTACGAGATTATTTTAGTCAATGACGGCAGCGAGCAGCACACCGTCGACGTGCTCAATTTTGTCGAGAAACGATTTCCGCAGGTCCGCGTCGTGCACCATAAAAAAAACCGCGGTTACGGCGGCGCTTTGCGCACCGGCTTTGCGGAAGCGCGGAAAGATTACGTTTTTTACACCGACGGCGATGCGCAATACGATGTGCGCGAATTGAAGAAACTGGTGCCGGCGATGCGACCGGGCGTTGACGTTGTGAACGGTTACAAAATCAAACGCCACGATCCGTGGTATCGCATCGTTATCGGAAAAATGTATCACGCCGTCACCAAACGGGCTTTCGGTTTTACGATTCGCGACGTCGATTGCGATTTTCGCTTGATGCGGCGCGGAATTTTTGCTAATATACATCTGGAACACAACAGCGGCGTGATTTGCGTCGAGATGATCAAAAAGCTGCACGACGCCGGATGCCGTTTTGCCGAAGTGCCGGTAACGCATTTTTTTCGCGTCAGCGGCAAATCGACGTTCTTCAAGCTGGGCCGCGTCTTTCGCGTCGGCCTAGATCTCACTAAGTTGTGGTGGCGTCTGGTCGTAAAAAAAGAAGGAATGAAGGAACAAACCGTTCATGAGCGAGTTCGAGAAACCGTATCGCAATAGCAACGTCATGGTCACCGGCGGGTTGGGCTTTATCGGCTCGACGCTCGCGATTTGCCTGGCGGAAATGGGCGCGCGCGTCACCGTCGTTGATTCGCTGATTGACGATTACGGCGGCAACCTGTTTAATTTGCACGGCTACGAAGATAAGATTCGGATCAATATTGCCGACGTGCGCACGGCGTCGACAATGAATTATCTCGTGCGCGGCCAGCATTATATTTTCAATCTTGCCGGTCAGGTGAGCCATCTCGACAGCATGGAAGACCCGTACACCGATCTCGAAATCAACTGCCGCAGCCAGTTGTCGATTCTCGAGGCGTGCCGGAAATTCAATCCGGAAGTGAAAATTATTTTTGCCGCGACGCGCCAGCAGTACGGCAAGCCGCAGTATCTGCCAGTCGACGAACGCCATCTGATGATTCCGACCGACGTCAACGGCATCAACAAGATCGCCGGCGAAATGTATCATTTGTTGTATAATAATGTTTATGGCATTCGCGCCTGCTCTTTGCGTCTGACGAACACGTATGGGCCGCGCATGTTGATGAAGCACAACCGGCAGGGCTTCGCGGGCGTGTTTATTCGACAGGCGATGAACGGCGAAGAAATAAAAATTTTCGGCGACGGCAGGCAGCGCCGCGATTATAATTATGTTGACGACGTCGTGGACGCGTTTCTCGCGGTCGGCGCCGATGATCGCGCCAACGGCGAAGCCTTCAATCTCGGCGGCGCGGAAATTTTTAACCATCTCGACTTTGTTAAAATGCTGATCGAAATTGCCGGCAGCGGCTCGTACACGATCGTGCCATTTCCCGAAAATAAAAAGAAGATTGACATTGGCGATTATTACGGCAATTATGAGAAGATTCGTTCCCTCGTCGGATGGGAGCCAGCAGTGAAATTGCGCGAAGGCCTGGAAAAAACCGTCGCTTATTTTCGACAATACAAAAAACATTACTGGCCAAAATGAAAGTTCCGTTTCTCGATCTCTCGCGCCAATACCTGGCGATGCAAGACGAAATCGACGCCGCCATGGCGCGCGTCTTTGGCCGGGCATGGTTTATTTTAGGTGAAGAAGGCGAAGCCTTCGAGCGCGAATTTGCACAATATCTCGGCGCGTCGCACGGCGTCGGCGTCGGCTCCGGCACCGAAGCGTTGCACCTCGCTTTGCTCGCTTGTGGCGTCGAGCCTGGCGATGAGGTGATCACCGTGCCGAATACGGCGGTGCCGACGATCTCGGCGATTTCGTTTGCGAATGCGATTCCCAAACTGGTCGATATTGATCCCGTTACTTACACGATGGACGTTCGGCAGGTCGAGGCTGCGATCACGCCGTACACGAAAGTGTTGATGCCGGTGCATTTGTACGGACAGTCCGCGGATTTAACGCCGCTGCTCAAAATCGCTCGCCAACATAATCTGCGCCTGATCGAAGATGCCTGTCAGGGACACGGCGCGACGTATGGCGCGCAGCGAGCCGGCGTGCTGGGCGACGCCGGTTGCTTCAGTTTTTATCCGAGCAAAAATCTCGGCGCGTACGGCGACGGCGGTTTCGTTTGCACCAGCAATCCGGAGATCGATAAGCGTTTGCGTTTGCTGCGGAATTACGGCCAGACCAAACGGTATTATCACGCGACCAGAGGTTTCAACAGTCGCCTCGATGAGCTGCAGGCCGCGGTGTTGCGGGCGAAGCTCGTTCATCTCGACCACTGGAACGAGAGCCGCCGCGCGCTGGCAAAAAGATTCGATACGCTGTTGCAGGATTTGCCGATCACCTTGCCGCAGCAGGCGTCATGGGGAAAACACGTTTTTCATTTATATGTGATTCGCACGCCGCAACGCGATCAACTCTGCTCGTTCCTGGCGGAACGCGGCATTCAAACGATCATTCATTATCCCGTGCCGGTGCATTTGCAGGAAGCGTATCGCGATTTGAATATTCCGGTTGGTTCGTTGCCGGAAGCGGAAAAAGCCGCGCGCGAAATCGTCTCGCTGCCGTTTTATCCCGAAATGCGCAAGGAGGAAATTGAGTTGGTAGTGGCAAACATTCGGGAATTTTATAAGGGGCAGGGATGAAATCCTTTTATACTATGAACGGAAGGAATGTACCAATGAAAGAAAAGAAGTATGATGTGTTCATTTGTCATGCTAGTGAGGATAAAACTGAAATTGCAATCCCATTAGCAAATCGTCTCCTCGAACTCGGACTTAAAGTCTGGTTTGATGACTTTGAACTAACGCTCGGTGATAACCTTCGCAGAGAAATTGACTATGGTTTAGTCAAATCAAAATTCGGGATCGTAATTCTCAGTAAAGAATTTTTCAAAAAAGAATGGACACAGCGTGAACTGGATGCACTTGTCGCCAAAGAAGAAGGTAATGAAAAGGTTATTTTGCCAATATGGCACAAAATAACAAAAGAAGACATTGTCATATTCTCTCCTATACTCGCTGGTAGGTTATCTGCATCAACAGCACAAGGTTTAGAGTACGTTGCTAATGAGATAATCCGAGCAGTTCAAAAGGAAGATCAGCGAAATGTACATCAGACTAAAACTCGGCAGGATGTAAAGGAACGTTACCAAACTCAGGTAGATACTCTACGCGCAATATTAAGCGAACCACTTCTGTACGAATTTTTAGCGAACCAGTATGCAAAGTATGAAATTCTTGAAAGATGTGGATTGAAATATCCGGTTGCTATACTCGATAAAACTATACGTAAGCTTGAAGATCTTGACCCAATAATTATGCGCCCGACAAAGTGGCACCTTGAAAAATCAGGATTTCTGATTGACAACTCAGAATATCGGTCATTTCGTAGCGAAGCAGGCGCTCCAATCGAACCGAACGAAACTTACAGGACGGTGGCGATTGAACAACAAGGAAATAAAATAGGAATCCATTGTGACATAGGGCGGTATGACCTAATGATGGATACTTGCGATTGCTTAGAATGGGAAATCTTGAAGGTGCTATCTGAAACTCCTGACTGGCAAACAATGCCATTCGAATCACTTTTCGAGAAGCTCCAGTTACGCAAGTATTTGCATGCGAATGTTATAGACCCTGTAATAGACGGAAGAGGAAGAAGTGCAGCTATTGCAGTATCTGTGTTAACGACTTTTATTGATGAAAATGCAACACATCATGATGGAAATAGACAATTTCTTTGGGTTAGACGCAGGTCAAGAAAGGGGGTAGCAGTTAACGCTGGACAGATGCACGTGATTCCATCCTTTATGTTCCAGCCAGAACAAGGGTATCGAGATGAGGAGTTTAATCTACTGCATAATATTCGCCGAGAGTTCTTGGAAGAGTTGTTTAATGTAAAAGCTCCGAAGGATGCCCTATATAACTGGTTCTATAAACGCAAACCAGTCCAATATTTGAATGAAATGTTAAAAACAGGAGAAGCTGAACTCTGGCTTACTGGCGTGGTTGTAAATCTCCTGAATTTACGCCCCGAAATTTGTGTTTTGCTACGTATTAAAACTCCCAAATGGTACGCTGATCATTCTTCAGACGAACTTCCACATGGAGAAAAAATTGACATCTGCGAAGAGTTTGATCCAAATAGCGCATACAATGAAGATAGAGAAGAAAATTTTGTACCTAGAGTACCTTTATTTGACAAAGATAAGGCGCTACTTGAAAGGGCAAACCTATATCCAGGAGACACAGTTCCGCCTGGAGCAGCAGCGTTTTGGTTGGGTATTGATGCTTTGCGTAAATTGTAATGAGAAATAATCATAGTTTTGATCAAATGGGATTACTGAATTGAATTCGCTAATTCGTTCGTTTTTGTGAGCGTTCTATTTCCTACGGACACAGTCTGTGTTCAAAATTTTTTTTTATTTTTATTTCGTTACGAGATATTAAGTAAGATAGAAACATGGAGCATGCCCGGGATGAGGAGGCGTTTCCAACAAGGTGGAATTCATGGATGAACTGCGCAAGCGTTTGGTTATTGTTCCGGCGTACAACGAGGAAAAAAATATTGGGCAGGTGGTGGATGATATTCTTGGCTCGGGGCTGGGATTTGACGTCGTGGTGATTGACGACGGCTCGCACGATCGCTCCGGCGAAGTTGCGCGGGCGCATGGCGCGCGCGTGATTAAATTGCCCTTTAATCTCGGCATCGGCGGCGCCGTGCAAACCGGGCTCAAATTTGCACAGCGTCACGGCTACGACGTTGCCATCCAGATCGATGGCGACGGGCAGCACCTGCCCTCGGAAATTCCACATCTTCTGGCGCCACTCCAGCGCCGGGAAGCGGACGTCGTTATCGGCTCCCGTTATCTTGGCGCCCGCCACTATCGCACCCCGTTCATGCGTCGCGCCGGCATGATCGTTTTCAGCGCCGTCAATTCCATGTTGGTCGGCCAGCGCATCACCGATAGCACCTCCGGCTTTCGCGCGTTCAATCGCCGCGCCATTGAATTTCTCAGCAGCCATTATCCGAGCGATTATCCCGAGCCGGAAGCCGTGGTGATTCTCGGCCGCAACGGTTTTCGCCTGAAAGAATCGGCGGTGAAAATGCGCCAGCGCCTCGCCGGTGAATCTTCGATCGATTCGCTCGGCGCCGTTTATTATATGGTGAAAGTGCTGCTCGCGATCGTCGTCGATGTTTTTAAAACCTACCCGAAAGCCGGGTGATGACCTCATGAATTTTCGCATTCAAATCTTTGCCGTGTGCGGCAGCCTGCTGATTTCAGCTTTCATTTTCGAGCTGATTCGCAAACGCAAAATGCTGGAAAAATATTCGCTGCTGTGGTTTGGCGCCGCCGTCGCGCTCATCGTGCTGTCGCTGTGGCGCAATTTGCTGGAAAAGACCGCGGCGTTTCTCGGCGTTTATTACGCGCCCACGGCGCTGTTCATCATCGCCGCATTTTTTGCCATGATTATGTTTTTGCATCTGAGCGTGGTGGTTTCCCGGCTCTCGGAACAGAACAAAAATCTTGCGCAGGAAGTCGGCATTTTGCAGGAAGAGCTGCGCGGGCTGCGGCAAAATTCAGGCAAGCAGGGATGAAGAACGCCGGCTGGATGGAGAAAATCGAAGCGTGGCCGCGCGCCGCCATGCTCGGCGGGATTATCGCGCTGGCATTCGCGCTGCGTCTATTGTTGCTGATGGCCATGCCGCAGCTCGGCGATCCCGACGGCATGGACACGGCGAATTATTTGCATCTGACGCGCAGCCTGCTGGAGTCCGGCAGTTTCGCGATGTGGGCCAAACCGACCGCGTACGTCGCGCCGGTGTATCCGCTTTTTCTCGCCGGCGTGTTTAAGATTTTCGGCGAAAATTTGTTTGTCGTGAAGCTCGTTCATGTCGTGCTCGGCGCGGCCTCCGTCGCGCTGGTTTATTTTATCGCCGCGCGATTTGCCCGTCCATTCGTCGCGCTGCTGACAGCGTTGATCATCGCGGTGCATCCCGAGATCATCGGCATTACCGGTTTTATTTACACCGAAACGCTGTTTATTTTTTTGTTGCTCGCAACGCTGCTCTTGTTCTTGCAGGCGATTGCCACAAAAAAGGCCTTTCATTTTGTATGCGCCGGCGCCTTGTTGGGTTTGACGACGCTCTGTCGCGGCGTCACCTTGCAGTGGCCGCTTTTTATGTTGGCCGTGATCATGCTTTCCTCCCAGCGGTGGTTGTGGTTCCGCCGGTGGACTTTTGTCGTTGCCGGCATGGCCGTCATGATGGCGCCGTGGACGCTGCGGAATTATCGGCAGTTTCAGGCTTTTTTGCCGGTCGCGACCGGCTCCGGCGATGTTTTCTGGACGGGCAACTATCTCGAGTTTGACGGTGAATACCGATACGAACAAACGCAGAAAAAATTGTTTGCCGTCGCCGGCGACGTTGATCTCATTACCCGCGACCGCAAGCTCATGGCTGATGCGAAACGAATGATTTTGGAAGAACCGCTGGCGCACGCGTGGCTTTTCGGGCGCAAAATATTTCGCTATTGGTTGCGCGTTTATGAAGACGTACCACATGGCGAAGCGCGGCAACGCAACTGGCTGGTGTTTGGCGTTTTAGCGATGACGCATTATTCGATTTTACTTTTTGCGCTGATCGGTTTGCGACGGTGCAACTGGCGTCATGAGGGTGTAAAAATGTTGCTGGCTTTTATCTGTTATTATACGCTGGTTCATGCCGCGACTTTGGCGGTGGCGCGCTATCGCATTCCGTTATTGCCGCTGTTGAGCATCGCGGCGGCGAGCGGCGCCGCCGGAATTTTGCAAAAATTTTCACCCGGCGAGGCCAGGCATGATTAAATGGCTCTTTTTTCTGGTTGCCGGCCTTGTCAGCATCGCGTGGATTCTCGGCAGCCGCAATCAACTGCGCACGACCATGATGCTGCTGGCGCTGTTTTACGTTTTTCCCACCGGCTGGATTTTTTTCAACTACACCGGCGTGCTGCTCGTCGATTTCGCCGTCTTTGCGGCGCTGCTGCTCGGCATCGCCGCCGGCAAGCCGATTCGTTTTTTCTTCAAGGAAATTTCGATCCCGACCTTTATCCTGATTCTCTGGATGTTCGTCACCTCCTCGAAAGCGCTGGATTCGGGCATGGGCTATGCGGAAATCAGCAAATGGATTCGCGGTTATTTGATTTTCGTTTGTCTGGCGAATTTCGTCACCCATGAAAGGGATTTGCGCGCCGTGCTTTATATCGTGCTCGCCGGTTTCACGTTCGAATCATTGCTCGGCATTCATCAATGGCGGCGCGGCAGCGTGGGACTGGAGTTTCTCGGCGAGCGCCTGTTTCGTCCCGAATGGTGGCGCGCGTACGGCACGTTTTACGTGCCGAGTTACTTCGGCAACTATCTCATCATGGTTTTGCCGATCGCGCTGCGCCTGCTGATTTTTTATAAGCCGCCGCAGAAAACGGAAACGTATTTTTACGCTTTTGCCGCCGGCGCCGGTTTTCTGGCGCTTTACGCCACGCTCGCGCGCGGCCCGTGGATCAGCTTCCTCACGGTCGTCGTGCTCATGGTGCTCTTCACATTTTTCAAGAGCAAGCTGCGCCCGAAAATGAAATGGCCGCTTGCCGTCGGCATCGTTTTATGTCTCGCCTTCAGCTTGAAATATACGACTAAAGTTCTCGAACAATTTGGCGAGCAGCGCAAAACCGCGGCGTTGAGCCGGATCTACCTCGGCCAGGTGGCGTGGCGCCTCATTCAGGACAATTTGACGTTCGGCGTCGGACCGGGCAATTACGAGTTCAATTCGTCGCGCTACGTTGTGCCCATCAAAGAATATCCGACCGAGCATCTTTCCGAAATGGTGCATAACACGTACCTGCTGGTTTTTTCTGAAAACGGCGTGATCGGCATCACCGCTTTTGCGCTCATCCTCATTCAAATGTGCATCATCTGTCTGCGCATGTTTCGTTCGAATCACGGCATCGTGCTCAATCTCGCCATCGGTAGTGCGATGGCGCTTCTGGCGATGATGATCTCATTTGCGGCGAGCCCGGATATTCATAACGAGCAAACGATCAATCAACTGTATCTGATCACAGGTATGGTATTTGCATGTGAATTGATGGAGCGGCGTCATCGAGTTGTACAACGGCAGTTACATATACGACAACGCCGCGAAGTGAAGCAGGCTCAGCAAAATTCGATGGTGAATAACGGTTCGCCTGCGCCTGGAAGCGGACAAACTGTTTCAATGCGAGTCACACCGGCAACAGCGGTAACGCCCGGTCCGGAATTTGATCGTCGCCCGTGGCCGTTAGGGAGGCGACGGTGAAAATCCTGATGGTCGACAAATATTTTTTCATCATGGGCGGCGCCGAGCGTTATTTCTTCGAGTTGAAAGGGCTGCTCGAGCGCCACGGCCATCAGGTGATTCCGTTTTCGATGCAACATCCGAATAATTTCGCCACCGAATGGTCCGATTATTTCGTGAGCAACATCGAATTTAACGGACACACGAAACTGCAGAAACTGGCGCAGAGCCCGAAAATCGCCGGCCGCGTTTTGTACTCGCAGGAGGCGAAAGCCGCGATCACCAGATTGATCGAACGCGTCAAACCGGATATCGCGCATTTGCACATGATCGACCATCAGCTCTCGCCGTCGATTTTGCACGCCCTGCAGCGCTATGATATTCCGGTGGTGCAAACGTGCCATCAATACAAACTCGTGTGCCCGAGTTATCGGTTACTGGTTATGCGTGAAAATCGTATTTGCGAAAAATGCGTCACCGGTAATTTCTATCATGCCGTGCTGGAGCGCTGCCATAAAGATTCGATGGCGGCCAGCGCCCTGCTCGCGTTCGAATCCTATTTGCACAAATGGATGAAAGTCTACGACCTCATCCAACTCTTTCATGTGCCCAGCCGTTTTCTCGGCGAAAAGTTTCGTGAGAGCGGCGTCGAGGCAAAGCGCATCTGGCAGCAGTTTTATACGATTGATTTGCGCCGTTATCCTTTCTCCGAAGTGTTTGAAGATTATTTCGTGTATTATGGCCGCTTGTCCGCAGAGAAAGGCATCTCGACGCTTTTGCGCGCGATGCAGGGCGTCCATCAATCAAAATTATTGATCATCGGCGACGGGCCGCAGCGCGCGGAATTGGAAAAGTTTGCCGGCGAGCACAAATTGGCCAACGTCGTTTTCACCGGTTCGAAATCAGGAAATGAGTTAACGCAGCTCGTCTCGCGCGCCAAGTTCGTCGTGGTGCCGAGCGAATGGTATGACAACTCCCCGCTGGTGATTTATGAATCCTTCTCGATGGGACGTCCGGTGCTGGCTACGAGGTTGGGCGGCATGCCGGAATTGATCGAAGACGGCGTCAATGGCCGTTTGTTCGCGCCGAAAGATGCCGAGGGCTTGCGCCGCCTCATCAACGAAATGTTGCGCGACGAAAAGCGCCTGGCCGCGATGGGCAAAGCCGCCCGCGCCACCGCCGAGCGCGAGTTCGATCCGGAAGTGCATTATCAAAAGATTCACGACGTTTATCAGCGGTTGGTGCATTGAAGCGCATAAAGGTTCGCAGGAGTATCTTTACCACAACCCGGAAAAACCGGAACCAGAAAGGTTTAAAAAAATTACTCCAACGGATGAAAAAACGATCAACGGATAAAAGCAATTGAGTTGACACATGAAAAAATTTAAAATCCGTTGGCCGCTTTTCATCCGTTGGGCCGATTGGTTTTAAAATCTTTTGGTTGTGGCTCACATTGTGTGTTGAACTTAGAAGTTTAGAAATCAATTTAATTTTTAGAATCGGCTTCAGCCGATTTGAGCTTTTAGACTGAGAATTTATTCTCAGCATGGAGAGACGATGGCTGTTTTATCAATTACCCAGGGACATGATACCGGCGCGGTTGTTGTCAGGGATGGACGAATACTGGCTGCGATCAGCGAAGAGCGCCTGTCGCGCATTAAAATGGACACGCAATTTCCGGCCCGTTCTATTAATGCGGTGCTCGACATTGCCGGTTTGAAAAAAGAGGACATCAAACACGTGGTGATCCCCGAGCTGCGCAAGGGCGACGATATTCTCAAAAATATTTTGCCGAAATATCCGGGCAGCGTTTTTGCCGGCGTCAATGGCGAAGCCACCTTCGGCGACCGCGCGCGCCAGCTTTTTATTTCCGGCGGGCTGTTGATGAAAACCTATTCGCGCATGGCGGTGCTTTATCACAGGTATGAGAAGCGCTTTCGCGAAATGTTTCCGCACGCGCAATTGCACCGGGTCGAGCATCATTTGACGCACGCGGCTTCGGCTTATTACACCAGCGGTTTTAAAAAAGCGCTCGTGATCACCGCGGATGCCTGGGGCGATTTCGTCTCGACGATGGTTTGTATCGGCGAGGGCAAAAAGCTCACGCCGGTGCATCGCAGCTATTATCCCAATTCGCTCGGCCATTATTATCAAAGCCTCACCAACTGGCTCGGCTTTCGCGGCGGACGTCATGAAGGCAAGATTCTCGGGCTTGCGGCGTTTGGTGATCCGCATTCGCCGGTTTATGACCGTATCAAAGGTCTGCTGAAGTGCGACGGCCTCGAAGTACACACGCCGAACATGATGGGCAAGCTGTGGCATAAAAATATGCCGTTCGGCCAGAATTGTTTGATGCGCGATTTGATCGCCAACCATAAACGCGAAGACATCGCCGCCGCGTTTCAACGCCGCTTTGAAGAAGTCGTCACGCAACTGGTCAGGAATACGATCGAGCGTTATCAGGTTGACAGCGTTTGTCTGGCCGGCGGCATTTTTGCCAATGTGAAATTGAACCAGCGCGTCTTCGAAGTGCCGGGCGTGAGCCGCATTTTTATTTTTCCGAACATGGGCGACGGCGGCGTCTGCGCCGGCGGCGCGTTGTATTATGATATCAATCAAAACGGCTCAACCGGCAGCGATTTGCCGCATGCGTATCTCGGCCCGGATTATTCCGACAAACAAATGGAAGAAGCGCTGCGCCGCAAAGGCGTGCCGTTCGAGCATTATCCCGATATCGCCGTTAAAGTCGCGGAATTGTTGACGCAGGGCAAAGTTGTCGCGCGCTGTGCCGGCGCGATGGAATACGGCCCGCGCGCGCTGGGCAATCGCACCATCATGTATCCCGCCACCGATCCGGCGGTGAATAAGTGGCTCAATGATCGCCTCAAACGCACCGAGTTCATGCCGTTCGCGCCGGTGACGTTGGCGGAAGAAGCGCACACCTGTTATAAAAATCTGCGCGGCGCGGAATATCCGGCGAAGTACATGACCATCACGTTTGATTGCACCGATTTCATGCGCGCCAAATCGCCGGCCGCGGTGCACGTCGATCACACCGCGCGGCCGCAATTGATCGACGAGCCAACCAATCCCGGTTATTATCGCATTGTCAGGGAATATTTCAAGCGCACCGGCATTCCGAGCGTGATCAACACCAGCTTCAACATGCACGAAGAGCCGATTGTGTGCACGCCGGATGACGCGATTCGCGCGTTTCAACTGGGCCATCTCGATTATCTTGCGCTGGGGCCGTTTTTGGTTAAAGGGCAGGGGCAGGAGTAGAAATTTTAAATTGAAAATTTTCAATTTAAAATTTAAAATTGTTTGAGCAACATTTGTGGTCATTACATACTTCAGTTACCTCTGGGACATCGACGGCATTTCCGCGGGTTCGGCAATCAAGGCGAAGGAGTTTCTGCGCGCCATCGAGAGTCTCGGCCACAAAACTTATCTGGAGTGGCGCGTTCCGCAACCGGCGCCGAACGCGACCGGTTCCGGCAAAGTTCGCGACGGGCTGAAACCGGCGCTGCAAAAATATTTGCGCGAGCCGAATCGTCTGCTGCAAAATGCCAGACATTTGCGGCAGGAATACTCTATTCTCAAAAAGCAGCAGCCGGATATTTTGTTCAGTCGCCTGGAGTTTTATAATTTTTCCGGCTTGTGGCTTGCGAAGTGGCTCGATCTGCCGTTCGTCGTCGAAGCGGATTGCCCGCCGACGTATGAATATCACAATTACGCGCAGCCGGGCGAGCTGCACCTTGGCAATCTGTCGACGCGCCTCGAGCTGGCGAATCTGCGCGGCGCCGACGCCGTGATCGTGCTCTCCAATATTCTGCGCGATTATTATATCGACAAGGGCATTGCGCCGGAAAAGCTGCACGTGATTCCGAACGCCGCGGATCCGGAGAAATTTCAGGTTTTGCCGAAAGACGCCGAGATCGTGCGCCGGCATGATTTAAAAGATAAAATCGTCATCGGCTGGATCGGCGCGCTGTTCGGCTGGAGCGGCATCGAAAATTTGATTCGGATGGCGCAGCATTTTTTGAAAACGCGCCGGGAGGTGAGTTTTCTGCTCGTCGGCGGCGGCAAAAGCCGGGAATTTTTCGAGCAGCAGTTGTGCGTCAACGGTTATTCCGACCGCGTCATTTTGCCCGGCGCGGTTCCGCACGGCGAAGTGCCGCGTTATCTTTCATGCATGGACATCGTGCTCGCGCCATATCCGAAACGCGATTTCTGGTATCCGTCGTCGATGAAAGTTTTTGAATACATGTCCGCCGGCAAAGCCGTCGTCGCCACGCGCGTCGGACAGGTTGCGGAAGTGATTCACGACGGCGTCAACGGCTGCTTGTTCGACCCCGAACAAAGCGACGAGCTGACGCAAAAAATCGGCGCGTTGCTCGATTCGGCCGCGCTGCGCCAGCGTTTGGGCGAGCAGGCGCGTCGCGACGTCGAACAGACGTGGAACTGGCGGAATCAGGCGCAGAAGATGGTGGAAATTTTCGCCGAGATTATTGAGCGTCGCAAGTAAACAGAGTGAAGTCGGACCTGGTCACAACGATTTTTCAAATTTAGAAAATTTTTCTGACCAGGTCCGACTTCGCTAATTCTACGAGGGAGCGTCATCATCAAAACAAGGAGTGTTTGCATGTGCGATTATAGAGGATTTTTGAGCCGCTGGAGGAATATTAGCGCCGTCGGTTTTTCGGTCGTTATTATAATGATATTGCACGCTGATTTGTTTGCCCAGCGCGTGCCGCGGGTGAACGGCCTGCCGAATCATCGTTATCCGCGCATCGGCGTGCAGCAATGGGGCGGCGCGCCGGCGGAATGGTATGCGAAATATGATTTGGTCGATATCAGCCTCGGCACCCGCGTCGACTTTATCCGTGAAATTAAAGCGATCAATCCGGATGTGATCGTCCTGCCGACCTCCGATTGGAATGCCGCGGCTCATCTTGAAAATCTTCCTACGGAATGGGCGCTGCAAAATTCGCGCGGCGAGAAGCTGAATCTTTATTTTGAGAGCGATTTCTATTATGATCTCACCAACTTCTGCCCGCGCGTGAACGGCAAACGATACAACGAGTTTTTGCCGGAATCGCTCACCGACGGCAGAATTGATTTTTCGGTTTACGACGGCGTCGCCACCGACGGGATTTGGTCTTATCCGCACTCGGCGAACGGCGATATCGATTTGGATCGCAACGGCAAAAATGATTTTGACGAGCACGGCGGCGAGTGGGTGGAAAAGCACTTTCTCGACGGCATCAATCTGGTGTTGATGACTTTGCGCAGGCGTTTGCCGCCCGGCAAGGTCATTCTCGTCAACAGCGGGGGCTTTCACAATTGGGGATGGGAGTACACGAACGGCTTGATGAATGAAGACACCGAAGGCATTTACGGCGTCCCCTGGCTCAAGGAGCAATACGACAATTTTATGGCGCGAGCGCCGCAACCGCACGTCATTCTCATCGAAGGGCAGCCGAGTTACGGATATCCTTTCACGCCGCGGCCGTCGAAGAATGATTACAAATTAATGCGTTTTTTGCTCGGCTTTACGCTGCTCGGCGACGGCTATCTCGATTTTATGGATGAGGAATCCGGCGAGCATTATTACTCAAAATATTATGACGAGTTTGCCGTTGACCTCGGTTACCCGACCGGCCCGGGAAAGGAAATTCGTTCCGGGGTGTGGACACGCTTTTTCGATCTTGGGGCGATGATCATGAACGGCAGCGGCTCGACGCAGACGATCACGGCCGCGGACCTGCAAAGCCAGAGCGGCTACGCCGGCCCGTATTATGCGTTTCGCGGCGGCCAGGATCCGCAACACAATAACGGCAGGCTTTTTCAAGCGGTCACGTTGTGGAGCAAGGAAACGCAAAAGGATCCGGGCAACCCGCATCTGCGGATCATGCACGGCGATGGGATCATTCTGTTGAAGAAGCCGAAAGAAATCGTCACTGATATTATCATCGACAATGTCGATGCCGGCACCTCGCCGGCGGTGGCTGCGGCGGAGTTGACCGGCAGTTGGAAGCAGGAATGCGACAATGCCGGCGGTTTCTATACCGTGCGTTGCGCGAACTGGATGGAGCTCTGGGGCTATGCGTGGGCGGATCGCGGCTCGGGTGATTCGAAAGCAACCTACCGCCCGGTCATTGGCGTCGCCGGTTTTTACGAAGTGTTTGAATGGCACGGCTATTTTGGCAACGACCCCGAAGCTGAACGCGAAGGAACTGATGTTGCTTACACGATCAAACACGGCCAGGGCGAAAAAATTGCGCCGGTCGATCAATCGCAAAATTACGGGCGCTGGAACACGCTCGGCACGTATTTTTTCAACACCGGCAGCAACGGTTTCGTGAGTTTTTCCAACAATGCCAACGGTCCGGTCATCGCGGACGCGATTAAATTCGTTTTCAAAGGCTCCGACCCGAATCGCGACACCACCGCGCCGGCGCCGCCGAAAGGCGTAAAAGTGACGCCATAAAATCTGCAAGTGCAGGCGAAAACTGGTATAGGTTATATTTGTTTAAATGAAGAGAATCCGGACAAGCCTGCCCTGGCGCCCGCCGCGCCACGCGGTGCCGCAGGCCAGGGCCGCAACCAAACAGGGTTAAAAACTTGCCCAACGGATAAACAGCGACCAACGGATGACATGCCAAAATTTCCCCGCGGATTGAAGAACCCCGCGGATAAAGTAAGTTATCCGCGGGGTTCTTCAATCAGTGGGAAGTTAAACAGGAAAAAGCTTTAAATCCGTTGGCCGCTTTTCATCCGTTGGTAAAAGTTGAAGGCTTTTGAAAATTACACAGAACTCCCTTGAATATTGGTTGAAATTGAAGTCGTCAAAAAAATCTTTGTTTTTTGCAAATAGTCAACTACTAAAAGATTATTGTTTGATTTTATCATTGCGACTGTGAAGGCATAACACGAATGGCAACTCTTTCTTTCAGCAACGAGCATGAAGCCGGCGCGGCGATTATCAAAGACGGGAAAATCATTTCGGCCATCAACGAGGAGCGGCTCACCCGCGTCAAAAATCAGGGCGGCTTTCCGCAGAAGTCCATCGACGAAGTTTTGCGGCTGGCAAAGCTGAAGCCCGGCGATATCGAATACGTCATCATTCCCGAGATCAGCAAATGGCGCGATTTATTCATGAATGTTTTGCGCCATTTTCCGACCAACGTTTTTCGCCGCCCGCGTGAGGGCAAAGTCACGTTGATGGACTGGGTGCGCCAGTTTGCGATGTCGTTTGCCGTGCTCGCGCGAACGTATTGGCAGGTTTTGCGCACGCATCCCGCGGATGAGCGCAAGCTGAAAAAAATGTTTCCGCACGCCAGATTCACGCGCGTCGAGCATCACGTGGCGCACGCGGCTTCGGCGTTTTTTACCTCGGGTTATCCGAAAGCGATCATCATCACCTCCGATTACTGGGGCGATTATGTGACGACGATGGTGTCGATCGGCGAAGGAAAAAATATTCGCGTGGCGGAGCGCACGTATTATCCGAACTCCCTCGGCCATTATTACGGCAATCTCACGACGTGGCTCGGCTTCCGCGCCAATCGTCACGAGGGCAAAATCCTCGGCCTCGCCGCGTTCGGCAATCCCAACGCCGCGTTTTATCCGGAAGTGAAATCGATGCTGCATTGCGACGGTCTGCGCATCATGGCGCCGTTTATGATGGGCAAGATGTGGCATCGCAAAATCGGCTTTTTCAAAAACAGTTTGATGAAACATATCGTCGAGACGTATTCGCGCGAAGACGTGGCCGCGGTTTTTCAACGCCGGTTTGAAGAAGTGATGACCGAGCTGGTCGCGAATGCCGTCAAACAATTTGGCGTCGACAAAGTCGTTCTCGCCGGTGGTTCGTTCGCGAATGTCAAGCTCAATCAACGCATTCTCGAAACGCGTGGCGTGAAGCAGGTGTTTGTTTATCCGAACATGAGCGATGGCGGCCTGTCGCAGGGCGCGGCGTTGTATTTCGACATCAGCCGCAACGGCAGTGTGGCGCATACGCTATCGAACGCCTATTACGGTCCGAGCTATACCGAGCAGGAAATCGAAACGGCGCTCAAAGAGGCAAAGGTTGAATACACCTATCATAAAGAAATTGAAAAAGAGGTCGCGAAGCTGATTGCCGCCAACAAGGTCATTGCGCGTTTCAACGGGGCGATGGAGCTGGGGCCGCGCGCGCTCGGCAATCGTTCCATTCTTTATCAGGCCATCGATCCGAAAGTCAACAAGTGGCTGAACGAACGCCTCAAACGCACCGAGTTCATGCCGTTCGCGCCGGTGACGCTGGAAGAGCACGCCGAGAAGTGCTACAAAAATTTTAAAGGCGCCGCCTACGCCGCGAAGTTCATGGTCATCACGTTTGCCTGCACGGATTTTATGAAGGAAAAATCTCCGGCGACGGTGCACGTCGACGGCACGGCGCGGCCGCAGGTGATCAATGCCAAAGACAATCCGAGTTATTATAAGATTCTGTCCGAGTATCATAAATTGACCGGCATCCCGACGCTGGTGAATACGAGTTTCAATATGCACGAAGAGCCGATCGTCTGTTCGCCGCAGGATGCCGTGCGCTCGTTTTTGCAGGGCCATCTGGATTATCTCGCCATCGGCCCGTATCTCGTCAAAGGCTCGGAGCGGGAGACCGCCGGCGCGTAAGCCCCGAAGGCCGTTATGAAAAAAATCGTATGCAGCCGAATCGAACAAAGGGCCGTCGTGCATGAAAGCGCATGAATATGCGGCAATGTTTGACGCCGAGCAGAAACACTGGTGGTTCAAAAATTTAAGAAACGAAGTCGCCTACTGGATTCAAAACGCCTCGCCGGCAAAGCCGGTGTCGAAAAAAAAATTGCTCGACCTCGGCTGCGGAACCGGCGGCCTGTTGTGTCACCTGCAGGCGCGCTTCAAAAATCTCGCCGCTTGGGGGATGGATTATTACGCGGTGGCCCTGGATTTTGCCAAACAGCGGACGGTTTATCCGCTCGTGCGCGGCGACGTTAAAAGCCTCCCTTTCCATAAAGCCACGTTTGATTTCATCACGTGTCTGGACGTGCTTTATACCAGAGAGGCGTACCCCGGATTTCAGCAGACGCTCGACGACGTTTATGAATTGTTGCGGGAAAACGGGGTTTTTATTTTGCAGTTGCCCGCTTTTGAGTTTTTAAAAAGCCAGCACGACCTGAATTGCCACGGCATGCATCGTTTTACCGCCAGCGAAATTCGCGCCAGCCTCCGCCAGGCGGGATTCCGGCGGTATAAAATTTATTATCGCTATAATTTGCTCTTCGGTTTTGCCTGGGTTATCCGAAAAATTTTGCGGCGCGAAGAAAATGAAAGCCATGTGCTCACACCAGGGCCTTTGATCAATTTTTTGCTTCAGACGTACTTCGCCGGCGAGAGCGGGCTGAATAAAAGACTGACGGTGCCGTTTGGATTATCCGTGTTCGCCGTGGCTTATCGTTAACGATTGGAAATTTTGATATGGGCATGATGACTGCTCTGGCCGAGCGCCCGATGGCGTTTCATTTGCTCAGAAAAATACCCGAATTGAATTATGGGCAAACCAAAAAGAAAATTCAGGAGTATTTTGTCCACAACTGCCTGACGCTCGACCTCGGCTGCGGCACCGCGGAATTTTGCCGGTGCTTTGCGCCGGAGAGATATCTCGGTGTTGATATTTCCGAAAAATATATCGCCTTTGCGAAAAGGCGGAATCCGGAATACGCCTTTGCCATTGCCGCCGGGCAGAGCCTGTGCGTTCCGTCCCGGGCTTTTCCGCAGATTCTGATTAACGGCGTTATTCATCATTTAAGCGACGACCTGGCGAAATCCATGCTTGGCGAAGCCCATCGCATTCTGGCGGATAACGGCAAATTGCTGATGATCGAAGATATCGAAACGAATTCAACCAGCGGGCTCAGCCGCTTGATTCATTCAATGGATGAAGGCGACAATATTCGACAACAGGAACAGTATGAGCGGCTACTAAAACAGTTTTTTAAAATCGACGTCGCTTTTACCTATTATTCAGGTTTCTGCCATTACGGCCTGTGGTTGTTGCGCAAAAAATAAGCTATTGCGCAGCCAAAGTTAGAAAAAATTCCTACGGATGCAGGCTGACTTTTAAATCTCCAACGGATTGAAAAGCCCGGCGGATAAAGTCCCGCGTTGCGGGATTGAGTTTTTCCATCCGTTGGGGTAATTTTTTTAAACCTGTTTGGTTTCGGCCCTGGCCTGCGGCACCGCGTGGCGCGGCGGGCGCCAGGGCAGGCTTGTCCGGCTTATGTTTTCAACACCACCTAAAATGTGACATGAAAAATTTGTCTGCACGACTCAGCGCGCCCCCGGTTGCAAAGATCGACGAATCGGCTGCGCCCAAATCGGCGAGCAACCATCGCGGCATTTTCATTCTGTTGTCCGCAGCGCTGGCGGTTCGCCTCGTCATGTTCGCGGCCGCAATCGACAAAGGACTTTACTTCCCGGATGAGTCCGAATACCTCGAGCTGGCGAAAAACCTTTATAACGGCGAGGGTTTCTCATATAAGGGCGAGCCGACCTCGTTTCGACCGCCCGGCTTTCCTTTTCTCATAGCGGTCGCCTTTAAACTCTTTGACACCACCTCGCCCATTGTCGTGCGCGGTTTGCAAATGCTGCTCAGTCTGCTCACGGTCGGCGTCATTTATCTTGTCGGCCGCGATGGATGGGGCGAGCGCACCGGTTTGGTGGCTGCGGGAATTTTTGCCTTTTATCCTACTCTCATCGGATTCAACAATATTGTCCTGACTGAGCCAGGCTTTCTGCTCTGCGTCAGTCTTGCCTGTTGGGCCATGGTCCGACACTTGAACAATCCCAACACCTGGCAGGTTGGCGCCGCTGGCGTTGCGTTGGGCCTCGGCGCATTGATTCGCGACACGCTGTTTTACTCAGGCCCGGTAACGACGCTTTTTTTAATCGGACTCGCGATCAGAGAACGGCGTTTTCGGTGGGCGCATGCGGCGATGTTTGCCGGCGGTTTCCTTCTCACCATTCTGCCGTGGTGCATTCGCAATTCGCGTCTGCACGGCGAAATGGCGATGATTTCCACCGTTGGCGGCATCACCTTTTATCTGTGCAATAATGCAGAGGCGCCGCTGATTCGCACGCCCCCCATTTTTTTTGAGAAGCCACTGCATCAAACGGAAGGCTATTACTACGAAAGCCTGATGCCCGAGCTGAACGGCCTCAGCGAACCCGCGAAGCAAAACATCGTCGTCCGCAAAGGCCTGGAATATATGCTGGCCAATCCAGGCGCCACCTTTCTGCGGATGCTGGGGCGCCTCGTCGACTTCTGGGGACAGGAACGCCTCGTCATCAATCAAATTCTGAGCAAATATTATGGCGACCTCCCGATGATCGCGATGCTGATTTTGATGGCTGCCATCGTCGGCGTTTATTCGATGACGATCATTGGCGCAGTGTTCGGTTATTTTTGCGCGCGGCTGCGGCCGTTTGAGGTCTTCAGTCTGCTGTTTATCGGCTACTATCTGATGATGCATTTGATGGTCTTCGCTCATCCGCGGTATCATATTCATCTGTTGCCGCTTTTGCTGATTCCGGCCGCGCGCGCGTTTGTCGCGCGTTCTGAAATCTGGGCGAACCGCCGCCATTGGCGCTTCGCCGCAGCGCTCAGTGTCTGCGGGGTTTTTGTGGTCATGTGGATCGTTGGGCTTTTTATTTTTGACGCCGACAAAATCGCGCTGGCGAAAAATTTATTCAATTAGGAGCAGCATCATCGTGGCTCAGGAAAATATCAAAAAGGAATTTGATCTGCAGCAGTTGCAGCAGCGCCTCGCCAAACAAATCAAAGTTTTGGAAATCGAAAGAAATCTGGCCGGACGCCGAGGTTTCTGCAAAGGATTGCTCGCCGGCGCTGGCGTGATCATTTTGCTCATCGGCCTGACGGGATTTATCGCCCTGCAAAACCCGGCGGCCACCATCGAGTTCGTCGTCGAAAATTTTTTGATGAACTACATGGAAGGCGTTTTTGCCGGATTTCCGGACGCCTACATGACCAACAATCGCGAGCGCGTCATTCAAACGCTGGACGAATTTACCAACGCCATGCAATACCAGCGCGTCAGCAAAGACGATTTTCGCGCCATCGCCAGACAGATGTTCGCCGCCCTGCAGGACCGCCGGCTCACCTATCAGGAACTGGACGGCCTGCTGACAACGATGCAGGAAGCCGCCAGGCAACAAGAATAAAATTTAATTTTTCGTTGCGGCCACGCCGTTGCGCAGCAAAAGTTAGAAAAAAAATTCTGAGTTTTTATGACCAACGGATAAAAAGCTGCCAACTGATAGAAACAACCCAACAGATGAAAAATTTAAGCCAAAATAATTCAATGGCTTTCTAATTCTACGGACGCGGCCAATGATTTTGACTTGAATTATTTTGACATTCATTGTTTTTATCCGTTGGCCGCTTTTTATCCGTTGGGAAAATTTTGCTTTTACCTTTCGATGCGAATCTTTATTTTATCTTTCGTTGCGGTTCCCATTTCGTTGCAGGATTTAGCTTTAATTTTTGTTAAAAATCACGGCGCCCGTTAGTTGCGCGCCCACAGGGTCGTGGACGCATTTAAAAAGGAAGCGGTTTGGAAAATTCAAAAATTCTAAAAATTCTCGGCGTCTTTTCGTTCGGCCTGGCGGTCGGAGGTTTTGGCGCCGTTACTGTTGTTCGTGAAGCCGTGCCGTTGCAGAGCCATATCTGGATGATCGGCATCAGCCTCGCCTGTGCCGTGCCGATTTTGATCGGACTCCTGGTGTGGTACCTCCGCGTCGTCAATGTCTGCCGCCAAATGCTGGGGCCGAAAGGCGGACAGATGATCAACGCCGTTTTGACCTTTCAACTGGTGAGCAACGCCCTGTTGATTTTGATTCTCATGAGCATTTTTTATGCTGCCATCGCCTGAAGCGCCACGCCGTCGCATTCCGGTTTTGCTCTATCATCGCGTCGACACCGAAGCGGATTCGCAATGGCGGCGCTTCTGCGTCTCGCCGCAAAATTTCGCCGATCAAATGCGCTGGCTGTCGCATCAGGGCTTCTCGACCATTCACCTCGGCCAACTTTTGGATTATTACCGGCACGGCGCGGCGATTCCACCGCACCCGCTGGTGATTACGTTTGACGACGGTTACTTTTGCAACTACAGCCGCGCCTTTCCGATTTTGCAGCGACACGGGTTCGCCGCCACCGTTTTTCTCGCGTGCAATCTGCTGCGGCACGAATCCGGCAAAGCCGTGGAAGGACGGCAGAGCTTCATGGCGTGGCCGGAAATTTTGAAAATGCAACACGCCGGCTGGGAGTTTCACTCACACGGCCTCGATCACCGGCGCATGACGGAGCTGACCCGTGACGAATTGGCCGCGGAAATCGGCATCTCGCGACAACGCCTGACGGCGCGCCTGGGTCGCCCGGTGGAATTTTTTTGTTATCCGTTCAGCGCCTTCAATGCCGAAGTGCAAAAAGTCGTGCGCGCGAGCGGTTATCGCGGCGCGTGCGGCGGCCCGCCGTTCGATCTGAACGGCCCAGGCGATGATTATGCCATCGGCCGCACTGAAATTTTATGGAGTGATTCGTTTCAGCAATTCGTGTTTAAAATGCATCACGGCCTCGGCTATTATTTCCACGCCAAAAAACAACTCGGCAAATTGAAACGCCGATTGCTGACCCTCGGAGTGCCAAACTTTAGTTTGGCATCTCGCGGTAAATAAAAATTTTGTAGTTTTCATTGACCAGTAAAGGAGCTATCGCATGAACGTTTTGATCACCGGCGGCGCCGGATTCGTCGGGTCTCACCTCGCGGAAACCCTGTTGCAGCGCGGCCAGCACGTCACCATCATCGACGACCTTTCCACCGGCAGCATGGAGAATATCGCGCACATTCGCCAGTTGCCGCATTTTCGTTTTGCCATCGAAACGATCATGAATGAAGCCGTGATGGATCGTCTCGTCAGCGAGTGCGACATGATTTATCACCTCGCTTCCGCCGTCGGCGTCGAGCTGATCGTCAACCGGCCCGTCGAAGTGATCGAGCGTTGTATTCTCGGCAGCGAAGTCGTGCTCAAAATCGCCAATCGCTATAAGAAAAAAGTTCTCATCACTTCCACTTCCGAAGTTTACGGCAAAAGCAGCAAAGTGCCGTTCAGCGAAGACGATGATCGCATTCTCGGCCCGACCACGAAAAGCCGCTGGAGTTATTCGTGCTCCAAAGCCATCGACGAATTTTTAGCGCTGGCGTATCATAAAGAGAAGCAACTCCCCGTCGTGCTCGTGCGCCTGTTCAACACCGTCGGCCCGCGCCAGACCGGCCAGTACGGCATGGTCGTCCCGCGCTTCGTGCAGGCCGCCATGAACCATCAACCGATCCGCGTTTACGGCGACGGTGCGCAATCGCGCTGCTTCGGTTACGTCGGCGACGTCATCAACGCGATGACGGCGTTGATGGAGCACCCCGGCGCGGTCGGCCAGATTTTCAATATCGGCAGCAACGAAGAAATCTCGATCATGGAGCTGGCGCAAAAAGTCAAAACGCTCACCGGCAGCCAATCCGAAATCGTGAAAATTCCATACGAACAGGCCTACGAACAGGGCTTCGAAGACATGGCCCGCCGCGTCCCCGATCTCGCCAAAATCAAAAACCTGATCGGCTACACGCCCAGAACCAAACTCGACGACATCATCGTACGCGTGCGCGATTATTTTGCCGAACGGCAACGCAGCAGCAAATCGCCCGAGCTGAGTAGACAATTCATGGCGTAACGCGGCTTTGACCGCAATTAAAACTGCACCACAAAGTCCACAAAGCCTGCCCTGACGCAGGCCAGGGATAGTTTTTTCAAGCTAATACGATATTTGCCCGCGTAACAGTTTTCGTGCTAAAATTTTTTCGTTGCGGTTCCCTTTTCGTTGCAAGATTCAGATTGAGTTGTTTTCGTTGCGGTTCCCTTTTCGTTGCAAGATTCAAGGTTATGAGTAAAATAAAAAGCTGGCCGCGGCGGTTGCGTATTTTGCAGGTCGTCGATGGTTTTCGCATGGGCGGCGCCGAAAATAAACTCTGGGAGCTGATCGAGCATCTCGATCCCGCGAAATACGAAATTTCGCTGGCGAACGTCGGCCCGACCGGACCGCTGCAAAGCCGGTTTGAAAAACTTGGCGTCGCGATGTTTCATTTTCCCCGGCGCTTCGGATTCGATCCGTTGCCGTTGTTACAACTCCGCCGTTTGATTCAAACGCGCCAAATCGATATCGTCCAAACCACGTTGCTCTGGGCCGATATTATCGGCGCCTTTGCCGCCAAGTGGGCGCACGCCCCGGCCATGATTTCATGGGAAACCGTCACGCATAACGGCGACCCGTATCACAACAACCTGCAACGCCGGCTCGGCTACGAGAAGGCGATGCAGTATTGCGATCTCATCGTCGCCGTCTCGCAGGAAGTCGGCGACTCGCTGCGGCAATTTCGGCGCATCGCGCCGGAAAAAATTCGCGTCATTCATTACGGCGTCGATCTGCAAAAATATTTTCCGGGAAAACCGGAAGAAAATCTGGCGAAGCGAAAAGAGCTGGGCGTCGCGACCGCCGATTTGCTCATCGCCGTTGCCGCGCGTCTGGAGCCATTAAAAGGCCACCGCTATTTTATCGAAGCGTTTGCGCCCATCGCAAAAACATTTCCCCAAACGCAGGTCATCTGCATCGGCGACGGCTCGTTGCGCGGCGAATTGGAAGCGATGGTGCATCGCTTCGAGCTCAATTCGCAAATCAGGTTTCTCGGCGTGCGTCAGGATGTTCCGGCGCTTTTAAGTTGCAGTGATCTGATGGCGCTGCCGGCCCTGGGCGGCGAAGGTTTGCCCAACGTTCTGCTCGAAGGCATGGCCTGCGGCAAACCGGTGATTGCCACTCGCGTCGGCGGCGTGCCGGAATTGGTGCGCGATAATGAGAATGGCTATCTTGTGCCGCCGGAAGATGTCACGGCGCTACAAACCGCTCTCACTCGCGCCCTGTCTGATCGTGAAAATTTGCGCCGCATGTCCGCCGCCGCGCGGCGAGTTGTCGAGAACGAATTTTCTTTAAACCTGCAAGTCGAACGCTTCGAAGAAGTTTTTGATCGGCTGGCCGCCGAAAAAGTTTTTCGCTTGCAAAATGGACACTCGGAAATAAATGTCTTCCAGGCGGAACCTGCAAGAGCATAACCGTCAAAATAATCTCTTTAAAGTTAAATCTGTGCAAAAAAACAAAATGATAGACGACAAAATAATTTTCATCCCTGGCCTGCGGCAGGGCAGGCATTTTGGCGCCTATTATTTTGTCTTTGAAAAATCTTTGCTTTTTTTTGCAAACATTGAACTCGTAAAAGGTTACGTCAGATTTTCAGAACACACTAAATACTGAGACTCTTCGAGCAGCCATAAATTTCCCACAGATTGAAGAAGCCCACTGATGAAAGGCCTTATCCGTGGGCTTCTTCAATCCGCGGGTAATAAAATTTTTGATTTTTTTTTCTAACTTCCGGTCAACAATGGCTTAACACCTCTGCCCACATGAGCGCCTCTCGCCGATTGTTTAAAAATACCGCCACCCTGATCATCGCCAACGGCCTGCAGCCGGTGTTGTCGTTTTATTTAGTGGTGACGATCACGCGCGCGCTCGGCGTTGATGGGCTTGGGGCTTACTCCACCGTTTTTAATTATCAGGCTATCTTTCAAATCTTCGCGGGCTTCGGTTTAAAAAATCTGCTGACCCGTGACCTCGCGCAAAAAGCCGGCGAGACCGGACGTTATTTGCTGCACGGAACGCTTGTCGCGCTGCCCGTTTCCCTGCTCAGCGTCGCCGCGATGATCGCCCTCATGGTGCTGCTCGGTTACGAAGCAGAAATTTTTCATGCCGCCATCATCCTGAGTTTCTCCCTGCTCGCCGCCGGCGTGATCGATGTTTGCGAAGGCGTCGTCTCCGGAGCGGAACGTTTGGATTTTATCGGCTATACCGCGCTGATCGAAAATTTTTTGCGCGTCGTTGGCAGCCTCGTTTTTCTCTGGCAGGGCTTCGGCCTGCTGGCGCTCGTCTGGATTTTCACCGCGTTGCGTTTTGCCCGCGTTTTACTTTATTTGATTTTCATCTTTCGCCATTTTACGCCGTTGCGATTTGCGTTTGATTGGACATTTGTCAAAAATCTCGCGGGTCATGCGCGCGTATTTGCCGCGACCATGGCCTGCGTCACGATTTACTGGAAAGTCGACGTCTCGCTGCTCTCCAAATTCGGCAGCATGGAAGACGTCGGCATTTATACCGCCGCGTATCGTTTCTTCATGCTCTCCATGGTGCTGGTGGATAGTTTCGTCAACTCGCTCTTTCCGATGATTTCAAATTTTTTTCAGGCCTCCGGCGAAGCGTTCGAGCGCGCCTGTAAAAAGTCCCTGCAGATTTTGTTGATCGTCACCGTGCCGGTGGCGCTGGCTTTTTCATTGTTTGCCGAGCCGATTATTTTGCTCGTTTACAAAGCCAGGCTCGCCGCCGCGATTCCGGTCCTGCGCTGGCTGATCTGGGCTTTAGTGCCTTACGCCATTTCACAGGTCCTTGCTTACGCGCTGGTGGCGAGCAATAATCAACGCTATGATTTTTTCGTTAACGCCGGCAGCATGGCCGCGAATATTATTTTGAACTGGTTTTTGATTCAGTACTACGGCTACATGGGCGCCGTTTATGCCGCGTTGATCGCCATTTGCATTTATGTTTTCCTGCAGCTTCCTTATGTTTTGACGCGCGTCCTGCGCTTTAACTGGAAAACGGTGCTGATCGGCGCCGGCAAAGTCGCCGGGGCGGCTGCGGCCATGGCGGCTTTTGCGATCTTGTTTAAATCAATTACTTTTTTCGGCCTCGTGCCGCTGGCTTTTCTCGTTTATCTCACCATGCTGTTTGCGCTGCGCGTTTTCTCGCGTGATGACTTCGCTGTTTTTTCCCGCCTGTGGGGCAAAACGGTTTGAACATCAATTCCGTAATTTCAATACCAAACTGAAACGCCCGCCGGCAGCAAGCGGTGATCTAAATCAATTCAAATCAGCTGTTGTGAGTACGGTATGAATCTTGCTTTTTAGTTTCCGACTGATTACGTTTTTCCAGGGACGGAAAAAGTTTTTAGCAAGATTTCATCTTTCCATGTCGCAGGTTTGCGACAAAATTTTACTTGAAAGAAATTCAGGCAAGTGATGCGAAACTTTTTTCGAAATTGGCCGGTGCATGCGGCTGTGGCCGGACTTTTTATTTTCAGCCAGGTTTATGTTGCAAAAGCGCAATCAATCTTTGAGCAGGAAAAGAAGAAATGGATGGACCGCGATGGCAGATTTCTCGATGGCGGTTTCAACGTGGGTTATAACTTTTTCGTCTGGTTTGCGCAAGGCACGCAGAACGAGCATTATGACGAAATCCGCAAAGTCGTCGATGACGTTTTAAACGGCGAATCGTGGTATGGCGGCAATCGCGCCAATGCGGTGATGGCGGCGCAACTGTATTACTGGTGCGGCGACAAATTGCGCGAACCGGAGAGAGCCCGGCTGGCGGAAAGACTGAAATCCCTTTCGTCCGATAGTTACTACTTCGGCGTCGGCAACAGCAACACCGGCATCAATTGCATGGCCGCGCGGTACATTTCAGCGCAATACAACAAAACGGACCAGATCAAATACAGCACGCCGGAAGAAATCTACGGCCCGCCCAACTTTACCTACAACGGCCGGACTTATACCCGCGGCCAAAATTATTCGTCTTTTGCGCTCTCGCGCGACTGGTTTTACTACTGGTGTGATCTCCTGCTCGATGCCGGTTATATTCACGGCGAATTGTTTTCCGAAATTTACACCTTTCATTTTGTCAACTCGACGGTGACGTTGGCTGACAGCCGCACGGTGCAGAATCCGGAAATGCGCCAGCGCGCCAAATTGATCACGGATTTTTTCCTGCTGGAACATGCGGTGAATGCGAATGGCCATCATCTCGCCGGGCCGCTGGGCCGCTCGTACATGCAGCTTCATCTCGATGGCACGCGGCATTTGTTTTATTGGGACTGTTATTGGGGCCAGATGCATCCGACGCATTACGGCCATCCCGACGGCCCGTTCCTGGCCGAATATCGCGTCACGCCGTTGATTGAAGACATTGGGCGTTATGATGACGAGCCCGATAATTACTGGCATTTGTTGCGGTCGAATGTGCAGGGCGGCCGCAATATTTTTATCACCAAACATTACACGCTCGGCAGCAACCCGGACGACGGCAACTGGTTGCTCGAAATTAACAGCAATGATCCCGGCCCGCATCCCGAAGCGCGCCCGGGTTTGCCGTTTCGGATCTGGCTGAATGAATATCCGGACGATTTGAATCCGGCGGCCTGCGACGGCGAATGTTATGCGCAAATGGGCACGCACGCGCATCAATACAAAAACGCGATGCTGATCAAACTGGGCGGCGCGCGCTTATATGAAGCGCTCGCTTCGAGCCGCTGGGACGTTGTCGAGAACCACAACAGCGGCTGGCGTTTTTCGCAGGAAGGCCGCGTCGCCGTGGCGATCATGCGCGGCGGCTCTTCGGCGGGACTGGAAGTGGCGCGCCTCGGCGTCGATTATCCTTCGTTCGCGGAATTTAAAAATGCGATGCTCACCCGCGCCCGGCTGGAAGACAACGCGTTTGTAACCAGCAAAGGCGACCGCATCGAAGCGCGTTATAATAACACCTCGCAGATGCTGGAGACTTATGTCAACGGGCAGGATTACTGGCGCAATGCCCCGCGCCTCGAAGTGATCACCAATCGCGGCGAAAAAGTCGTGGAATTTCAAAACCGCGTGATGACCCTGCGCCGACACGGCCGCATGGGGATTTATGATTTCAACCGCTGGACCTATCGCGAAACGGATGACGACGGCGCCGTCGTCGATAGAGACCCGCCAAAAACGCCGGGCGGTTTTAAAGTGAGCCAGTAAAGAAAATCATTATATCATAAAAGGCACAAAGGACACAAAGTTTTTCCCTGGCCTGCGGCACTGGCGCCTTTGGCGCCACGGCGGGCGCCAGGGCAGGCTTCGTGACCTTTGTGCCTCGTGTGGTGAGTTTTGCTTCCGGCTTATCCGGGCGATTCGGCAAATCCGAATACCAAAGCTTTTCCTGTTTATTTCCCTGTTTTGCCCTCTTTTTTTCCTGCTCTTCGCCCCTTCCTCAATGTTACGCTAACCGGCATTTTTGTGGGTATTGAGAAGAATACTCATTATGCAAAGGAATTATGGCCATGCAGAAATCATCGCGCCGGCTCATGATCGTTCTTCTCATCGTGATCGGTGCAGCGCTCAGAATTTTATATCTCGGCAAAGCTGCGCCGTGGCTCGATGAAGCCATCACCTACGACCGCGCGCTGTTGAGCGTGGCGGACATTTTCAAAGCCTCGTATGGCTGGGATATTCACCCGCCGACGTATTACGTCATCGCGCATTACATGCTGAATTTCGGCCATTCGCCGGAAGCGTTGCGGCTCTTCTCCGTCATCTGCGGCGTGTTGTCCATTCCGGTTTTTTATTTTTTCGCGCGGGAAATATTTGGCCGCCAGCGCGAGGCGCTGGTGGCGACGTTGCTCCTGGCGCTCTCGGCGTATCAAATCCGCTATGCGCAGGAAGCGCGCATGTACACGCTGTACTTTCTCGTGTCGTTGCTGGCGCTGTGGTTTTTTTATCGCGCGTGCAGGCGGCAGCAAAAGCGCGACTGGTTTCTGTGGGCCGGCCTCAGCATCGTTAATTTTTACGTCCACTATTTCTCGATTTTTTTGATGGCCGCGCAGATAGTATTCTATCTGATTCATCTCATTCAAACGAAAACGTTGTCGCAGCTCTTCAAACAGCATCGCCCTTTCGTGTGGGCGACTTTGATTTTATTGCTGGGGTGCTTTCCAGCAGTGCCCTTATTGATACAGCAGGCGAGCGCCAAGATCGGCAGCTACGGCGTCAAACAGCCGACGGCCAATCCGTTGATGTATATGCTCGTTTTTATGAAATACAGCTTTTATCCCAACACCATCGCCAACCCGCTGTGGGAACGCGGCTTGAAATATGTTTTCGGCGCGTTCATTTTTTTCGGCTCGATCATCGCGTGGAAAGAGCGGAAAGAAGTTATCATTTTTTCACTCACCATCATTGCGGTCTCGCTCACGCTGGCGTGGATCGCCTCGCACGTCGTATATTTCTCGCTGACGTTTCGTTATCTTTTTTTCCTGAATGCCCCCATGCTGCTTTTGCTGGCGCTGGCGGTCACTGCCGTAGCCGATAAAGTGATGGTGAATAAAAAAGCGTTCGCGTTCGCCGCGGTTCTTGGCGCGATTTGTGGTCTCGAGGTTTATATTCTCACCCATTATTATCAAAACCCCCGCACCGCCGACTGGCGCACGGGTTTTTCACTCGTCAGGCAAAACTGCCGGGAAAATGAAGCGATCATTCCGGTGCCAGCCTATGTGAGCTACGTCGCGCGCTATTATCTCGTCGGCGATAAAAATCACCCGCGGGTTTTCTGGGAACACAACACGACGCCGGCCGGTCTCGATACGCTGCTGGATCGGCATAAAGGCCTCTTCGTGGTGATAACCGACGACATGTATCCGCCGGAGTCTCGGCAACGAGTTGACAACTGGCTCACCGCCAACGGGCGTTTATTGTGGGAAGACCCCAATTTCCCGGGCAATGTCATCTGGTATGCCAGCAAAACTTCGCCGCTGGGCATGAATAAGCCGGGAAGCGACTCGAATTAAATAATGAAAGCGGCGTCGGCGATTGAGAGTTCGCGCCGGACGAGCCGGCCGGTTTCCAGAATGTTCATGGGCAACTCTTCAACGAAGAAATTCACTTCACGCGTTTAGCAGGAAATTTCGAGCTTGAAATATTCTGATCCCGCATCTCCATCATTCGCCTTCACCACGATCAGCGTCATATCATCTCTGGGCGATTCGGCAGTAGTCAACTGCCGCAACTGTGCAATGATTTTCTCCCGCAAATCAATGGCTGAGGTGTAGCCATTTTCCTGAATGATTTTTTCCACCCACGCGGTTTCCAGTTCATTGCCCTGCGCGTCCTGCGCTTCGGTGAGGCCGTCGGTGCAAAAGACGAAAACATCGCCACCGCCGAACGTTAAATCAATTTCTTCCAGTTCATTTTTGAAAATGTGGCCGTTTTCCAGGCCGAGGCCGAGACCTTTGGGAAGGTGCTGGCGGCAAATTTTTTCTGTGGCCGAGTAATGAATGAGCGGCAAATGGCCGGCGCGCACCAGACTCAGCTTGCGCGCCGCGACATCGAACGCGCCGCATAAGAGCGTAATAAAAGATTGCGCGGTGAAAGACTGGCAGGTGATGGCGTTCACTTCGATCACTAAAGCTTTGAGCGAGCGATGATGGCGGGCGCCGGCCTGCAGCATGCCTTTGAGCTGCGACATGTAGAGCGCCGCGGAAGTGCCTTTGCCGGACACATCGCCGATCACCACGCCGAAACGGCCATCGGCAAAATTGAGATAGTCATAATAATCGCCGCCGACTTCCATGGCGGGAATCGAAACGCCGCTGACTTCGAGGCCGGGAATCTGCGGATCGGATTGCGGCAGCGAGCTTAACTGAATGCGCCGCGCGACTTCAAGCTCTTTTTTCAAACGATCCTGCTCGCGCAATTTTTCCGTTAAAAGCGCATTTTCAAAGGAAATATTGATTTGGTCGCCCAGCGTCGCCAGCAGCTCCAAATCTTCTTTATAATACGGCTCATTGCCGGCTTTGCCGCCCAGCGTCAGCAGGCCGGTCAAATTCTTTTTCGACAAAATGGGAAGCACCAGCTCGGCCTGCAATTTTTCCAAACGGCTGTTTTCCTCGGCAGAAATCTCGCCCATCTGTTCCTCCAACGAAGAGAGATCGATGAGTTGTTGGCGTTCCTGCAGCAACCTGATGGTCTTGTCGGCCGGTTTAAATTCCGGCAGGTCGAGCAGCGTGGTATCCGACGTCACCCGCACCCGCCAGTGTGGTTTATTCTCCTCATGCATAAATAGCGCCACCGGACGAATATGCAATTTCTCGACGAGAAAGCTTTTGAGCAAATCGACCAGGGTTTCCAAATCGACGACGTTCACGAGCTGATGCCCGAAATTCCGCACAGCTTCGCGCTGAATGAAACGCGTGGAATAAAAGCGGCGATCCAGAAAATTTTGCACGCGATTTTTCAGCGGATTGAACAACGCTGCGATCAGCAGCGTCGCGGTGATCGTCACGATCTGGTTCTGCAAACCGGTTAAGCGCAACAACAGCTGGCCGACGCCGAGCACGACGAGAAAATAAACGGCAATGACGATGCCCGAGACGATGGCATACGACGCGCCGCGCCTGACGATCACCTCGATATCCATGAAACGATGCTTGACGATCACATAGGCGAGCGTAACCGGCCAGAGAATCAACAACAGCAGCGTGAATTCCGTGTAGGGCAAAGTTCTGCCGGTAAAAAGCAACGGCAGAAAATAGACGACCAGCGGAATGGACAGGGTCAGCGTCGCGCCATGCGCCATGATTTGCGCCTGCTTTTTAATGTAAGCATTCGGCGCCTGTTTGATCGAATGCGCCAGAACGAACATGGCGACGTTGAAGTTGGCCGTCAGCCAGACGCCCCAGCCATAATTGAGAATTTTGCCGGCCCAGACGACACCATTGATTTTGGCATAAACGAACGGCAAAAATAAAATGAGCGGCAGGTAAATCAGAACGAGACCAGGCCGGCGATGTTTTTGAAAGGTTTTGTTTTCAACCGGAAAAATCAAATAAAAATGCAATAACAGCCCGATCGCCAGCGGCCACGCCGGCACCGGAATCAACGAACACCACCAGGCGAGTTGCTTGAAAAAGGCGTCGCACAACTCCAGGCCGTTATGCATGGCCAGCGCCCAGAACAACAGCATCAAGTAAAAAATCTGCGCAGTGCGATCCTGAATTTTTTTGAGAAAGACGAATGTTCCCAGCAGGCAGAGCGAGTAAGAGAAGATCACGCCCGAGAACAGCTTGAGGAAAATTGTTTGGTGGTTGTCGGGGGTGGCGCCGTGGTTGACGACGGCAAAATAAATTTCGAAGGACGTGCTGACGATGATGAATAAAAACACGACCAGCCCCAGCAGGAGGAGCAGAGAGATTTTCCAGATGTTGAAGGTTTGCGGCATAAATAACGACGTCGGTTTTCAAGACGGGCTGAAAACTGAAACTTATCGAAAAACTTTAATTTCCCACGGATTGAAGAAGCCCACGGATAAAGCATTTCATCCGTGGGCTTCTTCAATCCGTGGGAAGCCTCTTTTCGGCCATAAATGTTCCGAGTTTTTGACACTTATGACTTGAAGGGAATTCATGACGCCGCTTGAACGGCGAGAGTTGGCGAATTCACGCCTTTCGCAAACTGCCCGAAAAGATGCGCCTGCACCATGTAGCCCCAGAAATTGGTAAACGGTGAAAAGATACCGAGTCCGGCCAAAAAGAGCATGGCATTCAGTAGGGAAGTGAAAAGCACGATGGTCACGAAATTGCCGAAATCATTTTTGAGCATTTGCGAAATTTCCGACAGCCGAAACGCCGCGGCAAAATCATTGGTGGCGGCAAACTGCATCAACCCGAGATTGCCCATGATCGTCAGGCCGAGGAGAATGGCGAGCGCGGTGAAGATGATGCCGAGAACTTTTTCGTAATCGGCCATATCGCTCATCGCGAAATTCACGATGATAATCGCGCCGAGGCCGCCGATCACGATCAAATAAACGAAGATGATAAGCGCGCCCATCAGGCCGTCCGTAAAAAATTTGCCCCAGTTGTTATCCCACTCCGGCAGCGGTTTTTCCGCGCCCTGCATCACGTGGCGCAAAACGCTCACATAATATCCGATGGCAAAGAAGGCGACAAAAAAGAGAATGCCGCTGAACACGGCAATAAAGAGGAAAAACCCGCCGAGCACGGTTTTTTTCAGCCAGTCTTTGTCCTGGAAGATGTAGGAAAGGGCAGTGGAATAGTTCATCTTATGCTCCAAAGTAGTTTAGCCGGTTTTGAATAGGACTATAAAAATTTTAAACCACCAACGGATAGATCAAGACCAACGGATAAAAAGCTGCCAACTGATATAAAATCCGTTGGTCGTTTTTCATCCGTTGGAAAAGATTTTGCTGGTCACTATCTTTGTACTGAAAAACTAACAAAATGTTTTACTTTTGCAATTGAAATTTTGCGAAGATTTTTGTCAGGCTGAACTAAACCTTGCCCGTGTTTTCCCGGTCTAAACAAATGCTATGTGAATTCACCGGCTATTTTCAAGTAATCTGTCATTCTGGAAGCCCTGTCCTGCCGCAGGCCGGGGAATCCTTTTTCGCGCCAGCACGACTCGGCTGAGCTCGCCGAAGACCATGCTGGATATCAAAAAAGATTCCTGCGGAATGACATGAAACCGTTGCTTGTTGTGCGAACTCCTTCAGGGAGTCAAGGCTGACTTGCATTAATGATTGGAAGTATTTCTGATTCGCGAGCTTGAAAACGAGCACGAGACTATTCGCCGCTGTCAGCAGGGCGATCGGCGCGCTTATGAAATCATCTATCGGCATTTTGAACCGGCGCTGCTCGGTTTGGGGTTGCGCATGCTCGGCCGGCAGGAAGATGCGGAAGACGCGGTGCAGACAGCCTTTCTTAAACTGTATCGCGGCGTCAATCAATTTCAATTCAGCGCGAAATTCAGCACGTATCTGTTGCGAATTATGATGAATGTTTGTTTTGACTTGATGCAGAAACGGCGCGGCCAAAAAGAGCGGGCGTTTGAAGAAATAGAAATTTCCCACGCGCCGCGCATTGATTTGCACCTGCAACTCGAAGAGGCGATCAACACGCTGCCGGAACGCATGCGCGCGTGTTTCGTGCTCTTTGCAGTGGAAGAGATGAAGCAGGATGAAATCGCCGGGATTTTAAATTTGAGCGTGGGAACGGTGAAAGCGCAAATCTTTCATGCGAAAGCGCGGTTGCGCGCGCTGCTGGCGGAGGCGCCGGCGGAGGTAACGACATGAACTGTGAATTTTATCAAAAGCACGAGTTGGGCGAGATAGACGAAAACGAATTCTCGCAGCATCTCACGACTTGTTCTGAATGTCAGAAGCTGGTTGAGCAGGATGCGCGGATTTTAACGCTTGCCCAAAACTTGCAAAAACCGGTTGCCTCCCCGTTGCTGTGGGCGAAGATTGAAAACGCGTTGCGCGCTGAGCAACAAAGAAATCGTCGCTACTGGCGCTTCAGTTGGCCGGAGCAAAAATGGACGTTGCTGCGTATGGCGGCGGTTTTGCTTATTAGTATTGGATTGGGATCGTATTTAATTTTTAAACCGAAACCGACGAAGTCGCGATTGTTGGCCGGAGCGGCGTTGGAGCAAGTCGAAAAGAATGAGCGCGCGTATGCTGAAGCCATTGCGGAGTTGGAACGCGCGGCGCTGCCGCAAATGGCGAAACTGGACGTCGAGCTGATGCTGCTCTATCGCGACCGTCTCGAAACGATTGACGCGCAAATCGCGCGCTGTAAAGAGGCGCTCGCGGAGAATCCCTCGAACGCGCACATTCGGCGCTATCTGCTCGCGGCTTTGCAGGATAAGAAGGAAACCTTGCGCGAGTTGATGAGATTATCGAGTTGACTCGAATTTGTTCTTCTATGCAAAAAAAATATTCCCCCGCTGATTGAAGAATCCCACGGATAAAGCGCTTGATCAGCGGGTTTCTTCAATCCGTGGGAAAATTCAAACTGCTCAAAGCGGTTCAGTTTTAGCTTGTTAGAAAACCGCAGCAGCATTAATCGAAGGAGATTTAGTCATGAAAAAGCACCTTACTTATCCCGCCGTTTTTTTTAGCATCTTTTTTATTATTAGCGCTCGGATTACCGTCGCCGAAAAATCCAACGAAACTCGCGCCACCGAGCGTCAAGCCTATTCGCAGCGCGTGACTTCGGCGCCCGGAAAAACTTTGTATGTCGAGATGTATCAGACGAACGTTATCATTTCCGGCGAATCGCAAAACGATATTGTGGCGGAAGCGACCGTTGAATTAAGCGTCGCCCGGCCGGAGCTGGTAAAAGATTTCTTCAGCCAGACGCAGCTTGTTCTCGAGCCTTATCGGCAGGGCTTTCGCGTGACGCTGCGTTCCCCAAAAGAAAGATATGAACGCCGCGCCGACCATGGAATCCGCCGCCTGGTGAATTTTATTTTTGAAGGCGATGCCGACGGTTTTTCCATGGCCACGGAGTTGCGCGTTCGCGTGCCGTCAAACCAATCTCTGGTGATTGAGAACAAATACGGCGACGTCACGATTGATAACGTCAACGGCGCGTTGCAGATTGACAACACCTCGGGCGAAGTCGTCACGAAACGGTGTGAAGGTTCGCTCGATTTGAAAAATAATTACGCCGGCGCCGAGGTGCATGATTTCAAAGGCGCGGTGGCCATCAGCAACAGCAGCGGCGCGGTGACGACGGTGAACATTGCCGGTAATGTGCGAATTGAAAACAGCTACAAACCGGTGCGCTTTGAAAAAATCACGGGCAGCCTGGCGATTGATGGGCAGAGCAGCGACGTGAGTGGTGCGAGTGTTGGCGGCGACTGTTTCATCACGTCATCTTACAAACCCATCAGCGTCACGGGAGTCGCAGGCAAATTGACGATCAACGGCCAGAGTTGCGTCGTTACCGTTTCCGGCGTGCGGCAGGAGGTGTTGATCGAGTCAAGCTATCAGCCGATTCGCGTCGACAGCGTCGGCGGCGCGCTCACGATCAACGGCCAGTCGAGCGCCGTCACCGCGAATGTCGTGGCGAAAGACGCGACGATTCGTTCGTCTTATCAAAGCATTGCCGTGCAGCAGGTTGGCGGAATTTTGAATATTGACGGCAGTTCCTGTGATGTAACTGTGCGTGATGTGAAGAAAGATGCGAGCATTCTCTCGTCTTATAAAACCATTCGTGTCGATAATGTCGCGGGTAGTTTGAAAGTTGATGGGAGCTCGTGCAGCGTGTTGGTGGATGGCGTCGGCGGCAATGTTGATATTACCAACTCGTACAAATATGTCGTGCTTAAAAGAACAGCCGGCTCGATTGACGTGCGCGGCGACAGCAGCCCGATTGAAGTTTCGCAGATCACAAAAGTGCCGGCAGGCGGGAGCATTAATTTGATCACAACGTACAAGCCGGTGACGCTGGCGCTGCCGGCTTCCGCCGCGGTGCAAATTTCCGCGCGCACGCAATACGGCAAAATTCGCTCGGATTTTCCGGTGTATCTCAATAACGATGAGGACGATGGCAAAGCGATAAAATTGGAATTGGGAAATGGCGGCGCGGTGGTGCGCGTTGAGACAAGCGGGGATATTGTTTTGAGGAAGGAGTGAGGCGAAATTGAGTTTTAGGCTAACACGTAATAAATCGGGCTGAGACATTTAGGAGAAACTCAGGGTTAGAGCTGCGAAGAGCAATGTTTCACCGCCCCCATCCAAGTGTCATGCCAGCAAAAAAACTAAAGCCGGAAAGAAAAACCTGCTCGTCAACTTTGTACCGCGGCTCTTCGACACGAAACTGCCCGGTGATAAGCCGTGCTTCCGTGAATATCGAAATAGAAGAGGTGCAACGGAAACTCGCACCTACAAGAAGTTGAAGCAATATACCCCAATTGACATCTTCTGCAAAAAAGACTTCGCGTTTGGCTCCAAAACTGCCATCTTGTATTAAGCTGTCTTTTTGCTGAACATATGCTCTTAATCTTAATTTGGAAAGAACTACCCCAGTTCCCATTCCACAATAAGCCGAGTAGACGTTTGGGAGATTACGAAATCGATATACAGTATTGATCGTAACCGGAATGAGACGGATGTTAGCATGGCCTTCACCGGTGCCATGAATTTCCGCATCATCAACCGATGAAACCAACTGTTGTGCGTCTTTCCACCAATAAAAGATTTCACTACGAATCGACCAATTGCGTGACAAACTTCGCTCAACGAAACTGCCGATCGCTAGATGGCCGCCAAATTCGTCGTCACCAATTCCGGAAAATTTTTGTCTGGAGTATTCTAAGGCCGCGTTGGCCTTGGCCAAGCTCGGCATGTACCAACCGCCGAAACCAGCCAAGGCATAACGTGGCGAAGCTTCTTGTGAACATACAACTGCTGCCTTGAGCATTATTGCCAAGACAACGGCGAGTACTCTTATCTTTGCCATTGGCAAAGATTTTTGGCGATCCGACAAGAATACAGAGTGAGGCTGAAAACTTATCGACATGATCAGTTTCCTAAAGACAAACGGACGCCGCCTTTGACTTTTAACCCAGCAAGAGATACATCTTCGTCTATGTCGTTTTGCCTTTCTTTGACGTTGAATTTGCCGGAGACATACGCAGCTTCAGCAAAAAACGTCGCCTTTTCTGAAAAGGTAAACTCAACACCTCCCAAGAATTGTAAGAGCAAGCTTGAACCGGAGTCATCGGCTTTAAAGTCATCGCTGTCGGTATTAGCTTCAACAGCGACATTCGTAAATGCCAAACCTGCACCACCGCCAACGTATGGCCGTGCACTGGCTTTTAAATCTCCAAGATAGTATATAATGGATGCCGTCACCGGGATGATCCGGATTGAAGCATTTGCTTCTCCATCAACTTCGCTCGCTGTTTGTTCGATAGTTTTCTTCCAATAAGCTAATTCGCCTTGCAAAGCCATCCTATCGTTCAGACCAAAGGCGAAGGTTCCGCTAAAAACAAAATTACCGGAGAATTTGTCATCTCCTCGTGGATTAATGCCATCGTCTTCTAGGCGTTTAGCCAAAAATTCCAAAGCGTCGTTGGCTTCTTCCAAGCTCGGTTTCCAGTAGCCAATTGAGGCACTAAAAGAGTTGCCTAATTTCTGAGCTTCGGCTGTTCCGGCTAAGGCACCTACTAGGGTTCCAACTAAAAGAACGCACCACAGTGAAAGTTTCATAATACGCTCCCTAAAATAAGATTAAAAGTTTAGTTCTTTGAAACTGCCGTTTATATTTGGTGGTTTGAGTTTCCAAATTTCTTTGTTATCGAAGCGAGTATTTCTTCCCAAAGAACTTGATTTACATCCAGGCTTTCGGATTCGCTACGAATTTCTTCCTCAAATTTTAAGCGCTAACTTGATTTTGGTAACACAAAAAAGTTTTCACTTCCCGCCAATTACATATAAACAAACATCGATACAACAATCTCAAGAGCAATTTTTTTCTTCCATTATGATCATCTAAAGCTTTGCATTTTTGAGCAAAATTATTTGCAGAAAGCCTCTTGCACTTTGGCGGAAGACTCACCATCAAAGCGTAATTCTCTATTTTCTTGGGTAGCCCGCCAACTTACTGGCATGATATGACAAATTTAGAATACAAACAAACAAATAAACAAACAAGCTTTTTTTTAGTATTTTAAGACAAAAATTTAATTTGCCTTTTAGCGCGGAATGTTTAAATTTGGAAGTAGGATTGCAGTGCCTCAGGACGAGAAATGGTTAGGACGACAACGCCTCGCATTTCCCACCTTAAACGCCGTCGTGGTGACCGCGTTTTACCAGCCTGCGATTGATACCCCGAAGTGGTGTTGAAGTGTTTTCGTGAGCAGTTTGCCGGGGTTTGATGATAATGGGCGCCAAGCCGGGGATACAAAATTTTTGCCAGGGCGTCCCGAATAAAATAAATTTTCGGAAAAGTTTAGAATTTCCTTGACAAAGAGCGATAATTTTGTATATTATAAAGCTGTGCCTTTTAAAAACGCAGTTGTAAGTTACAAAAATATAACATCTTTTCGCTTGTCTCGGGCCACCATAGCTCAGTTGGTAGAGCACCTCACTTGTAATGAGGGGG
>Ga0247727_10002436_pt1 | contig 42567 bp, 41 predicted proteins | sample WisWelCaveWW1625_FD_202498 | JGI IMG/M metagenome (GOLD analysis project Ga0247727, IMG submission 202498) | Biofilm microbial communities from Wishing Well Cave, Virginia, United States - WW16-25 | ecosystem: Environmental > Aquatic > Deep subsurface > Groundwater > Cave microbial mat | place...
TGCCGCGGTTCGGGCGCGGCTTGAAATGTTGCTCGTCACAGTCGTGAACGTCGGGGCGTTATCCGATGCCTGACCTTGAATCGTGACCGAGGTGGTGGTGGAGCCAGTCTCATCTACCTCGAATTCCACGTACGCGCTCAGAATGGATGCGCCGGGTGGAATGAAGATGTTGTTGAATCTCATCCCCATCCACTGGTTGACACCAGCTTCCGCGCCCAGTTCCAGATCGGCACTGGTCAGTTTCATGTTGCCGCTGTTGACGTTCTCTTCCGCATCATTTGCTGAATTGATAACCTGTGAAGTAATCACAACAGGAGCAGTTGTGGCTGGAGTGGTAGTCCGACTCGCTGTCGCTGTCGGCGTGCGAGTGGCGGTGGATGTTCGGGTTGCGGTAGGCGTAAAGGTGCGAGTCTCTGTCGGCGTGAAAGTGGCTGTTGACGTTGCGGTCATGGTAGGCGTCGAGGTGCGAGTCGCGGTTGGTGTGCGAGTCGCTGTGGGTGTGCGGGTGACTGTCGGAGTCTGCCCTGCAGTGCTAACACAGTTGCTACTGCCTGTATCGGTGAAGGTCTGCCCGGCAATCGGGACGAACTCCCAATTATAGCTGGTGGCATGGAGGGTTAATTTCAGCACTCCCCAGGTCGTGTTGTTGCGCACCTGACTGTTCGGCTGGATGGTGGAGAAGGAGTATAAGCCTCGCCCGCCCGTGCCCACCACGAATTCGCGGATGCCGCGGGTTGGGTCGGCTTGTCCCGTTGGGCTTTGAGGCGCAAACCGTTCGTAGGTGTGGTCGTGACCACTCAACACCACGTCTGCCCCATAATCGTAAAGTGCCTGCCAAAACGGTTGAACACCGGAGTTGTTGCCATGATTCGCCCCCGAGCTAAAGCGCGGCTTGTGCCAGTACGCCAGGGTACACATACTCTGATTCGCGGCCAGGTCTGCTCGCAGCCACTGCTCCTGGACAGAGCCGGTGGCATGGTCAGTCTCACTATTGAGGGCAATGATGTGCCAGGCTCCCAGGTTGTAGGAGTAGTAGCCTTTGCAGTCACTGGTGCAGTTGGTGTCCAGAGGCGAGGCTGTTGCGCCGAAGTAGGTGTAGTAGCCGGATGCACCGGCAGTATGGTAGTCGTGGTTGCCGGGTACCGGACGGGTGCGATTCTTGTGACGACCCCAGGTGGGTCCGTAGCAGTCCGTGAATTGTGCCAGTGTTCCATCCGGGTAGGCGTCGTCGCCCAAAGTGAAGACGGTGCCGGGGATGCTGTCGAGAAGTTGCGCGGTCGACTCATCCTGGGTCCTGCTACAGTCGGCGATGTCGCCTGCTCCCACAAAGACCGGGTCAGTTGACTGAGTCAAGGCTGTCTCAACAGGCAAAGGTGTTGGCGTTATGGTGGGTGTGGAAGTGTTTGAAGCAGGAGATGTCGAGGTTCGAGTCGATGTCAACGTTGGTGTTTGGGTTGGAGTGGATGTGTTGGCAGAGGAAAGAGTCGCTGTTTGGGTGCGCGTCAGCGTGCCGGAGGGCGTATTTGTCCGTGTTTGCGATGGCGCGCTTGTTAATGTTGCGGGCTGTTGCGTAGATGTGGTAGATGTGTTGGAAGGTAGGACAACAGATGTAAAAGTGGGAAAGTTCGTGACGCTGGGCGTTGAAGTCGCTCCGGGGAGAGGGGTTACCGTTTGAGTTACACTCGGAATTGTGCTGGTGGAGAAAGGCGTTTCAGTGGCTTTCGGTGTTCGCAATCCGCCTCGCGCGATGAGGACAACGACCAGCAAAACCCCAAAGCAAAGGATTGCAAAGTAAATCAATCCGACGACTGTCCAACCTGCTGTGTTCTTTTTTATATTCATTTAGGTAGTGGTCAAGCAATAAGTGATAGGTTGTGACGGATGATAAAGAGCTTTGTGACGATTTCATGCATAGCATCTAATTTTGAAAAGGACAAAGTTTTTCAACGAAACGTGCGCTCGATTGTCTCGGTTCCAGCACATCGTCGGGTTCGGCTGGCAGAAGTGTGTCTTCAAGCTTCGTATTGGGTTCGTCTTTTTTTAGCTAGGATGCCAGCGTCAGACGACTCACGCCAAAGGTGCGTTGTATGCCGCGCATGCTTGAGCGTTCTTGGTAGGCAGACAAGTTTTGCTATCATGTTCATACTATACTTCAAATCACATCAACTTAACCACTACCGCGATATCTTAGTATCCATTATCGTTAATGTCAATAGGGAATTAAAAACGTGTCTGTAACATAGGTGGTGGGTGTTTGAGTGGTTGAAAGAAAGACGAGCTTCTTGTAAGATGGTGATTGCGAATGACACCAGGAACAAGGAGCTCGTCATGTCAATTGTGGCGCTGAAACTGCCGGATGTCAAGCGGAAATGGGAAGAGCGGTCGCAGCAGTGTATCTATTGTGCAGGGGAACTATTTCAGCGGTGGGGACAAGTCAACAAGCGGGTGAAAGATGTGCGGGTCAGAAATGTGAAGGTGGATCGGTATCGTTGTTGTGATTGCAAACGCACCTTTCGCCATTATCCGGAATCGCTATTGTGCTTTCCAATCCGAACCCAAGGTCCTCTGGACCAACAACTCGACAGAACGAGCCATTGGTCGCATGAAAATGCGGGCTAGAATGGTTCGCGGTTACAAACCCTGGCAGGGCATGCAAGCAAGCTTGTTACTCGCTGGAACTTGTGCTCATTGCGCCAACCGCTTATGTTACGGAAACGGCTTGCCCTCGTTGTTGACAGACATATTCCTTCGGGTATAATACCCGTCCGCGTGATTGGCCGACTAGCTCAATGGCAGAGCAACTGACTCTTAATCAGTGGGTTCAGGGTTCAAGTCCCTGGTCGGTCACAACATTCAACCCTGATAAGGGGTTGTTTCTATTTTGGGTGAAAAAAAGGTGACTGTCATTGTGAAAGTGACAGTCACCTTTTTCGCTTGCATTCATTTCCAACGACTTAATAGCAGCAGGGCTTTCGTTTGACGAGGCGAGATGATACCATGTGGTCATGATAACCAAGTGGCAATACGTTGCATATTTGATCTGCGGGAAGTGACAATCATTACCATTTACTTCCTTATGTAAGGGGGTAAACAAAAGGCTGGCGAAAGCCAGCCTTTTGTTTTATTGATTCGTATTCATATTCTGCGTGCGATATTTCTTCAACGCGTTCCACCCCACCAGCATCTTTTCTTTTTCATCCCACAAGCGGAAGTATAACGAACTCAGGCTCTGACGGAACGTCAGCGGCTCGATCTGGAATGCGAGATTCTCGTTGTGACATTCCTCCAGCTTGTAATTCGGAATCCTCGGGCTTAAATGATGGATATGATGAAAGCCTATATTCCCCGTGAACCACTGCAACACCTTCGGCAGTTTATAGAATGAACTGCCATCCATACCGGCGTTGAAGAACTCCCAATTCGGGTGACGTTCCCAATAGGTTGGCTCAAAATTATGCTGGACGTAAAACAACCACACACCGGCGGAAGATACGATCAACATCAATGGAACCTGGATCAGCAGGAACGACTGCCAGCCGATCTCTAACATGATCCAACTTGCAACAGTGACGAGCGCGATGTTCGTCCAGATCACACTGTTCTTTTCGCGCTTGCCCGCCTCCGGGCGCCAGAAACGATGCAACACCACAAAAACGATAAACGCGTTGATCGTGAAGAGGAACAATGGGTTTCGCAAAAATCGGTAGGAGAGTTTTTTATACCACGGCGAGGCGAGATATTCCTCCACGGTCATTGTGTACACGTCGCCGATGCCGCGCCGGTCAAGGTCGCCAGCAGTCGCGTGATGAATGGCATGATCGTGCTTCCATTCATAATACGGTGTGAAGACGAGCACACCCAATACCAAACCCATCAGGTCGTTGGCTCGCGTGGTTCTGAAGAACGACCCATGACCACAATCGTGAAAGATGATGAACATGCGCGTCATGAACCCGGCTATGCCGAGCACTAGCAACAGCGTCAGCCAGTATCCCACCTCAAGGCTTCGGTAGGCGAGATACCACAACGCCAGGAACGGGACGAGCGAGTTGAGCACCTGCCACACACTACGCCACGTATCAGGAAACGAATATTTTGAAACGACCCCCTGCCAGCTAAATTTTTCAGTTGACATCACGTACCTCCATTTGATTAGGTCTCTATTGTACTTTATGAAGCAGTTCTGATAATGACAAATCTGAAAGTGATTTTATGACCAGATCCGCGCCTTCGATGGCTAATAAAGAAGTAACAGGATTTGGGACAGCCACCACGAAGACTCCCGCGCGGTTCGCGGCTTTCACCCCATTCGGGGAATCTTCAAAGATGACCGCCGCCGCCTTCCCCACTTGAAGCTGATTCAACGCCAATAAAAATAGATCAGGCTGGGGCTTTGTCCTGCCAATGCCCACATCGTCCGCGCAGATGACGGCATCGAAGTGATGGAAGATGCCGAGTCGTTTTGCATGTCCATCCACCCACTCGTGATGCGAACTGGATGCAATCGCGAGTTTAAGCCCGAGTCGCTTGGCTTCGTAGAGGATTTCCAAAACGCCAGGCAATATTGAAGCGCGTGCGATTGCCGCGTCACACTCCAGGCGATGGCGAGCGCGTAAGGAAATAGAATCCAACCGTCCCGGAGAGAGAAGCGAGAGATGTTCCGCCGCGTCGAAATCTGAGAGTCCATATCCGCCGATGATCTTTCCCCACTCATCCTGAGGGAAATCAAACCCATGTTCGTGATAGATGTTTTTCCAAACAAGGTATTCGGGAGTTTCCGTGTCGAGGATGAGTCCGTCGAAATCGAAGATGAGGGCTCTGAGCATAGGTGGGATTATACTTAATCATTCGTCATTGCGAGGAGTCTCGCGCTGAGCGGAGTGAGCCGATAGGCGAACGCAGACGAAGCGCAGACGATGAAGTATACAGGAGACGATCATGACCGACCTCTACTATTCCGAATACATCGAACTTGATACGATCTTGAACAGCCAGCATCCGTGCAGTTTTGAAAAGATGGAAGACGGCAACGACGAGATGCTGTTCATCATTATCCATCAGGCGTATGAGTTGTGGTTCAAGCAGATCATCTTTGAACTCGATCTGGCGCGGAATATTTTTGTGCGCGGCAGGATCAACGACAACTCAGGCGATATGAGCAACGCGGTGCATAAGTTGAAGCGCATTGTGAAAATTTTGGAATTATTGAATCAACAAGTGAACGTGCTCGAAACGATGACCGCGCTCGACTTCCTTGAATTCAGAAATTATCTCTTGCCCGCGTCGGGATTCCAAAGCAAACAGTTCAGGTTGATCGAAGCCAAGTTGGGATTGAAAATGGAAGAGCGGCACAAAAAGGAATATTACAAGAACTCTCGCCGCGGCAGTTTATCGGAAAACGACTCGCAGGAAGTGAATCGAGTGGAGGGTGAAAGCACCTTGAAGGGACTCATCATCAAGTGGCTCGAGCGTATGCCATTCTTCGATGAACAGTATTGGGCGGATTATGTTTCAACAAACGATGCAAATGCGAATAAATTCTGGTCCGATTATCGCAAGGCGTATCAAACCAGTCTATCTGATAATGAAAGCGGCAGGCTGGCTGAATTCGATAAAATATTTTTCAACGAAGGGCGCGGCGATATTCCCCCACAAGCCATGCAAGCCGCGCTGTTCATCACGTTGTACCGCGATCTGCCGATCTTCCAAATGCCGTTTGAATTGCTCAACACCCTCTCTGAAATTGACGAACTGCTTTCCAACTGGCGTTACCGTCACTTTATGATGGTGCGCCGCATGATCGGCATCCGCGCAGGGACGGGCGGCACCAGCGGCGCGGGCTACCTCGAAGGGACGTTGAGCCAGCACTACGCCTTCCGCGAGATCACCGAAGTAGCGACCTTCCTGATCGAACGCAGTAAACTCCCTGCGTTGCCAAAGGTGTTGAAGGAGAAGGTGAGTTTTAACGTGTAGTAGTTATTGCTTTCGAGTGGGAAGGCGTATAATCTGTAGATAAGGATTTATACAGTCCATGTGCTGTATAACCACCCTGTACGGGGTATGATACAGCCTCTGGCCGTATAAATCATAGTTAGCCACCTTCCTTTACAAAGATGAATCAAACCAAGTTTCAACATTATGTTCCTCGGTTTTATCTTGCAAGATTTGCAGATGAGAATGGATTCATTTGGGTACTTGATAAATTTACTGGCTCAAAATTCAAAATTGCCCCAGAGAACATTGCAGCAGAAAACAATTTTTACGATGTTCCCGATTTACAAAATATTGGATTAGACCCTCGACATATTGAAAGTCAGTTTTCTGATTTAGAATCAGAAGTAAGCAAAATAACGGCTTCTTGGTTTCAACAATTTGAAAATGCCCAAGCCATAGAAATCCCGAAAGTCAATCGGGAAATTGTTTCACTTTTTATCGTTCTTCAATTACTCAGAACCGCCGAAGCGCGAACCCAAATCACGCAGTTTTCCCGCCTTGCCCAACCAGATAAGCCAATTCACGATGTAAACAATTTACATGCCCAATTACTGTGGAATGATAAACTAATCAATCAGATGGCAAAAAAAGTTGGTGACTGCAATTGGATTTTTGCCCATAATTTAACAGAAGCACCGTTCTTTACTCCCGACCACCCAGTTTTAGTCAAGTCAGCCGAGAATAAGGAATGGTTATTAAGTCCCCGTATTTTCGATGATGGAATGAGTATTGTGTTTCCTCTTTCCCCAACTTGGATTTTATACTGCGATTCGGCACATCAGGATAAATTGGCTAAATTCAATAACTCGATTTCTCCTGTTACCTTCACACAACACATGGCTAACCACGAAAACTCTGGTCAAGTAGGAATGTCTCGCAGATTCGTATTTTCACAAAAACCAGATTTTGAATTTGCGAAAATGTTTTGTGATTTACACCCAGAAATTAAGAATCCAGAAAGAGAAAGGTTCGAATGGGCATCATAATCTTGAAAGCAGGTAACGGTGGCTAACAAGGCGTGCACCTGACGTGTGGGATTCTGCGGCATTTTCAAGCATTTTTCTGGCTTCGAGTTTTTTCTGCTCCCAAGCAGAATCCACGCCCACCCACCTGCCAGTAACGCAAACCGTTAGGCGGTTCAAGGATTACAATGTCAAGAACGAAGACTGTTCGCTTTGCGTCGGGTAACCCGGATGCTCCTTTTTCGGGAGTGTGGCGATTGATCATTGACCACAATGATGTATATATTGGTGCATCGAAGTCCGCAATGTCGGTGTTCAAAATCAGCCTTCACAAGAGTGGAGTGTGGGTGTTAGCTGCGACTCGGCAGTCAAATGCGACTTTCGAAAAAGGCAATCGTCGCGCCAAGAAATGGACTCGTCCGCTAGAGCATGTCCATGGTGTCACAAGAGGTCCATCTATTCTCGTGCCCCACACCTCGCTAGGCAGTCGACCGCTCCCACCTAATGAACGTCAGAAGCAGGTGATCTGGTATCCAAAGCCAGAAGTTGGAGAAACTGTCGAGTTCAGTCTATACTTTATTAATCCTGACACGCCAACTAAGTGGAACGCCAACGAGACAGTGCTTGCGGAGAGCCCATTGGCAAACGACGGTTACATCGCCTTACTAGCGTCAAAGAGGCAATCTACAGAAGATTTCCAAACAACTTGCGAGAAACTGTTGCGTGAGAATGTCATCAAGTCGAGTAACCCAAAGGGATTTCTGGGCGGATCTTTTCTTTGGATTTCTGAGAGTCAAGATGACTTTAAAATTCCGCTTATAGTTGATCTTCCAGTGCCGATTGGTCAGTAAAATGTCTCAAGATGTATTCCCGCCTAACACAGCGTGCGCTGGTCCTCGTAAGAGGTTTTCCTTCGTGACCGTCGTGTCCTTCATACTTGGAAAAAAGTTATCCCGTCAATGTATTGCGGACCCAATCACCGATGAGCCAGTATTTGAAATCCTGTCCCTGGCTGGTTTGGACTCCGCCATAAATTCCATAACCGAGCGCGACGAGGGGCATGGCGCTGATGATACATGCGAATGGAATGCAGATGATCCCGATTATGAACGCCGCGAGAAACGAGGTGGCGAACCAGGCAACTCCCGAGAGGATGCCACCGCCAACCCACCAGACCAGTTGAAAGATCAATGCCTGCAAGGATTGATACGCAAGATATCGCGAGCGATCTTTGTAAACCATATAAATGATAAGTGGAACTATTACACCCAAAAAGCCGGTGACCAGATTGAGAAGCACGCTCAAATGCGCGAACATGGCATATTGGCGCTCGTCGCTTTGTGAGAGCGGAGGCTGGCTTGTATTCGGCATGGACGAAACAGGTTCGTTGCTCATGAGGACTCCTTGTGAAAAAGATGATGGAGAGAGTCTATCACAACTTAAAACGAAAAGGCTCACTGCAAAAACAGTGAGCCTTCCTTGTTTGTGAACGTCTTAACTTTTGAACATGCCTGAAATGATGGGAATTTCAACCATGTTGCCTTGATAAGCCTGGTAGCCGCAATATAATTGATAGAACCAGATCAGGATGCCGACACAAAACGTAGAGGTCACTACGGTGACGATCCCGAGCACCAAAGCCTGGGTGTTATGTGCCTTGATGAACGGGCGATCCTTCTTGTCTGCCATCAACATAATGATGATGGGAACAAGGGGTGAAAAAACATATGCCAGCGCCGCCCAAAGTTTGTCATCGCTTGTGGTTTCCATGGTTTATTCCTCCGAATAATTTGTGTTTGGATTTTTGCAATTGTACAACCATTCAGGGCAAAACGCAACCGAGTTTTCTAGGAAAATGTTACTATGCTAAAATCGCCCTATGACAAAAATTGTCTTCATAGGTTCGCCGGAATTTTCCCTGCCAAGTCTGCGCGCGCTATCTGCTCTTGGTGGGTCTCAGACCCACCAAGAGCATGTGGTTGGCGTTGTCACACAGCCGGATCGCGCCTCAGGGCGCGGGCGCGAAATAAAGATGCCTCCCGTCAAAACGCTCGCGCTTGAGTTAGGAATCCCGATCATGCAACCGGAGAAACTGCGTGCGCCAGAGGCGATGGAGCAACTCCGCGCGTGGGCTCCTGATTTGATAGTCGTGGCGGCGTATGGTCAAATTCTCAAATTGGATGTTTTGGATTTGCCGCGTTATGGATGCCTCAACGTGCACGCGTCGTTGTTGCCGCGATGGCGCGGCGCGGCTCCTATCAATGCCGCGATCCTTGCAGGGGATGAAGAAACGGGCGTCACCATCATGAAAATGGACACGGGACTCGACACCGGCGCGATGCTCGCGAAAAAGACGATGCGCCTCACGCGCGACGATACGGCTGGTTCCGTCACCGACGCGTTATCCCACCTCGGCGCGGATCTGCTGATCGAGACCCTTCCGCGCTGGCTTGCTGGTGAGATTCAACCTCAAGCGCAGGATGATTCACTTGCAACCTACGCGCCGATGATGAAAAAGGAAGAAGGACGGCTCGATTTCACGCGCGATGTGAATGAACTCGAAAGGCGGGTGCGCGCGTTTAATCCGTGGCCCGGCGCGTTCATAGATTTCGATGGCGCGTTGCTCAAAGTCCATCGCGCGCATGTGGAGGCGGGAGATGCGTCAGTGGGGCAGAGGCTGATTTGGCAGGATCAGCTCGCAGTCGGCGCGGGAGGCGGGCTTCTCATCCTGGATGAAGTGCAGCCTGCTGGGAAAAAGTCCATGAGCGGGAAGTCGTTTCTAGCAGGCGCGCGTCATTGGGCGTAGCGGTCGAGCGCTGTCCTGAGTGGCGAAGCCGTATCGAAGGATAGCGAAGCGTATCGAGACCATTGGCGTTAAATATTCAAACAAAATTTTCGGAGGAAATATGTTTAATTCAAAAGTGTTCGTTGCTGAGTTGATCGGAACTTTCGCGCTGGTGTTCATCGGCGCGGGCACGGGTGTTGTGGGGATCGGTGGACTGGTTGGCGTGGCGCTAGCGCATGGACTGGTCATTGCGTCGTTTGCTTATGTGTATGGGCACATTTCAGGCGCGCATTTCAACCCCGCGGTGACGTTTGGACTCGCGTTGAATGGTACCGTGAAATGGGGCGATGCGCTTTATTACTGGATCGCCCAATTTGTTGGCGCGGCTTTTGCGGCGCTTGCGCTTAATTATGTTGCCTCCAGTGTAAGCGGACTGGATGGCGGCGCGACCGTTGGCACACTGACTAGGCTGGGCGACGCGGCTTACGCGCCGTATGCTGGGCTTTTGGTGGAAATCATTTTGACGTTCTTCCTCGTCAACGCGGTTCTTCATGCGGCGGTTGCGGGGAAGGCTGGCGCGTTCGCTGGTTTGGCGATTGGGCTTACTTTAACTTTCGCCATCCTTGCCGGCGGACCGATGACCGGCGCGTCGCTTAACCCCGCGCGTACGTTCGGTCCTGCACTATTCACGGGCAGTCTAACAAACCCAATGACGTATTTGATCTATTTCGCCGGCCCGTTGGCTGGGTCAGCACTAGCTGTTGGTGTATTCAAGTTTTTGAACACCGGTGATGATGAAGGTGTGAGGAAGCCGCCGAAAAAGAAGTGAGAGTACAGAGAGTCCCTGCTATGCGGCAGGGACTTTTGTTTTACAATTAGTAGCGAGGTGATGAATGACAAAGTACGTCGCGGCAATTGACCAGGGTACGACCAGCACTCGTTTTATTATTTTCGATCATGGCGGGAATGTGGTTGCTGTTGACCAGAAGGAACATAAACAGATTTATCCCAAGCCCGGGTGGGTGGAGCATGATCCACTTGAGATATGGCAAAGAACGCAAGAGGTTATTGAGGGTGCTTTGAAGGAGAGCGGACTTCAGTCCGCAGATATAGCCGCGATTGGAATCACGAATCAGCGCGAGACGACTGTTGTGTGGGACAAGAACACGGGCAAGCCTGCTTACAACGCAATCGTGTGGCAGGACACGCGGACGGACATCATTTGTGCGAAACTTGCGAAACCGGGTGGGCAGAATCGTTTTCGTAGAAAAACGGGACTTCCTCTCGCAACGTATTTCTCTGGTCCCAAAATCAAATGGATTTTAAATAATGTAGAGGGTGCACGCGCAAAAGCCAAAAAAGGGGAGTTGCTGTTTGGGAATATTGACTCATGGTTGATTTGGAATTTAACAGGCGAGCATGTCACCGATGTGACGAATGCTTCGCGCACGATGTTGATGAATCTCAAGTCTCTGGATTGGGATGATGAAATTTTGAAAACGATGGGCATTCCGCGTGTGATGTTGCCGAAGATAAAATCGTCTTCGGAGGTTTATGGGTACGTTAATGCTCGAGGCGGCGTCCTCGCCGCCGGGGACGGCGGCGGGAGCATCCCGATTGCAGGCGATCTCGGTGACCAGCAAGCGGCGTTGTTCGGGCAGACGTGTTTCAAAGCAGGCGAAGCGAAGAACACATATGGCACGGGCTGTTTCATGTTGTTGAACACGGGCGAAAAACCTGTCCAGAGCAAGGCAGGTTTGCTTACCACGCTGGGATACAAAATCGGGAATCGAAAAGCCGTCTACGCGCTGGAAGGTTCGATTGCGATCACGGGCGCGCTCGTCCATTGGTTGAGGGATAATTTGGGACTGATCCAGTCGTCGGCTGAGGTGGAGGCGTTGGCGAAATCCGTTGAAGATAACGGAGGGATATATTTCGTCCCTGCGTTCAGCGGATTGTACGCGCCCTATTGGAAGTCTGACGCGCGCGGCGTGATCGTTGGGATGACGCGTTATGTCAATAAAGGTCATATTGCACGTGCGTCTCTCGAAGCCACCGCCTATCAAACGCGCGAAGTGCTGGACGCGATGGAAAAAGATTCCGGCGTGAAGTTGTCTGCGTTGAAAGTGGATGGCGGCATGGTGTTCAACGAGTTACTCATGCAATTCCAGTCCGATATTTTGAACGTGCCTGTGGTGAGACCGAAGGTAGCTCAGACAACTGCGCTCGGCGGGGCATACGCAGCGGGACTCGCTGTTGGTTTCTGGAAGGATTTCGATGAATTGAAAAATAATTGGGGTCGTGATAAAGAATGGAAGCCCGCGATGGACTCGAAACTGCGAAAGAAGTTATACTCGGGTTGGAAGAAGGCAGTGACGCGTACGTTTGATTGGGTTGACTGAAATTGGTGTAGGATGCGCTCTCCCCTGGCACCGCCCGCCCGGCAGGTGTAGCGCATCTGTCGGCGTTAGAGAACGCCGACTACACAAACAATTATGAATCGCAACGAAGTATTATCCTCCCTCAAAGCAAACCCCAACATCTCCGTGCTCATCATCGGCGGGGGAATTAATGGCATTGGCACATCCCGCGACCTGGCGATCAACGGCGTGGATGTTTTGCTCGTTGAACGCGGGGATTTTTGTTCGGGCGCGTCGTCTGCGTCTTCACACATGGCGCACGGCGGTATCCGCTATCTCGAAAACGGCGAGTTTCGACTCGTGCGCGAAGCAGTGCGTGAGCGCAACTTGATGTTGAAAAACGCGCCGCACATCGTCAAGCCGCTTCCAACTGCCATTCCCATTTTCAAACGACTCTCAGGTTTGCTCAACGCGCCGCTTAAATTTTTTGGCATGTTGGATACACCCGGCGAACGCGGGTCGCTCGTGATCAAAATTGGTTTGATGTTGTACGACGCATACACGGGCGCGCAGAAGATCATCCCGCGTCATAAACTTTTATCGCGTAGAAAGTCGCTTGCAAAGTGGAAAGACATCAACCCCAAGATCGTCAACACGGCAGTTTATTACGATGGCGCGATCACAAACCCCGAACGGCTCGGCATCGAATTGGTTCTCGATGCCGAATCGGAGAACCCCAACGCGCGCGCGCTTAACTACGTCAGCATGGTGGGCGGCAGTGAAGATATGATCATCCTGCGCGATGAACTCACCGATGACACCTACGACGTGCGCCCGAAACTCGTTATCAACGCCGCGGGTCCGTGGATCGATTCGGCAAACAAGAAACTTGGCTTGTCCACGCGCTTCATCGGCGGCGCGAAAGGCTCGCATCTTGTCCTCGATCATCCCGAATTGCGCGCGGCAATCGGCGATCACGAATTTTTCTTCGAGAACGACGACGGGCGCATCGTGCTCATCTTTCCGCTTTTTGATAAAGTATTGATTGGCACTTCGGATATCCCAATCGAGAATCCCGAAGAGGCGCGCTGCACGGATGACGAAGTTGATTATTTTTTGGGGATGACGAACCGCGTCTTTCCCAGCCTCAAGCTGACTCGGGACAATATCGTTTTTCGTTACTCGGGCGTTCGCCCCCTACCGCGCTCCACAGCCAAGACCGTCAGCACGGTCACGCGCGATCACAACATCGAAGTGCTCAGCGGAGATTGGACGAATCTCTCCTTCCCGATCTACTCCCTCGTCGGCGGCAAGTGGACTTCGTTCCGCGCGTTCTCTGAAGAAGTGACAGACAAAGCGCTCGCGCATCTTGGTTTGACGCGCAAAAAAGATACGCGCTCCCTGCCCATCGGCGGCGGACGCGGCTACCCAAAAGACTCCGAAGAAATGAAGCGCCAGATCGAAACCCTCTCCGCATGGACGGGTGTTTCGCGCGAGAGAGTGAAGATATTGTTCGAGCGTTACGGCACGCGCGCCGAAGCGGTCGCCAGCTACATGAACGGTGGCACCGACTTTTTGATTAAGTCCCTGCCCGATTATTCGCACCGCGAGATTGCATTTTTAGTGCACCACGAAAAGATCGTCCATTTGGATGACTTCATCCTGAGGCGTTCCATGCTTGCCATGCTGGGTCGCCTCACGCGCGATATGATGATCGAACTCACGAATACGCTCGGCAACATCCTCGGCTGGGACGCGGAACAGAAAAAAGCTGAGGCGGCGCGCGCCCTGTCCATTTTGGCGGACAGGCATGAGGTCATCCTGAGCGGAGCCGAAGGATGAGGCGGCTGGTAGAATAGCGTCCCGATGAATATTTCAGTTGTCATTCCCGTCTATCGCGGTGAAACGTTAATCGAGCCATTGGTCGCACGGTTGGCGAAGGTTCTTCCAACGATTTCAAAAAAATATGAAGTGTTGCTTGTCAACGATGGCAGTCCAGATGATAGCTGGGCTGTGATCGAAAAACTGGCGCACAAATACAAGTGGGTGCGGGGTATCCACTTGATGCGGAATTATGGACAGCACAACGCCACATTATGCGGCGTACGCGCCGCGCAACATGAGATCACGATCACAATGGACCAGGATTTGCAACACCCGCCTGAAGAGATTCCCGTTTTATTGGCGGAGCTCAAAAACGGATTCGATGTGGTCTACGGCTCACCAAAGCGATTACCTCAAGGATTCTTGCGGAATATATTGACGGCGAATATCAAACGCATCCTTGCGCGGGTGATGGGCATTCCATCTGTGAAAAATATTTCGGCATTCCGCGCCTTCCGCACTGAATTACGGAATGCCTTCGCAAATTTCCAAAGCCCCACATTGATCATTGATGTCCTGCTTTCGTGGGGCACCTCGCACTTTACATCGGTTCCTGTGGAGATCGAGAGACCCGAAGAACGCTCGAATTACAGGTTTTCCGCGCTGGTGAAAGCCGCCCTGTTGATCCTCACAGGGTACAGCACCGCGCCATTGCGGCTGGCAAGTTGGATCGGATTCTTAATGACAGTGTTTGGGATGGGTGTATTTATTTACGTGGTAATCATTTCGTTCATGGCGGGAAGCATACCCGGGTTTCCGTTCCTTGCATCCATCGTCGCCTTGTTCAGCGGGGCTCAGTTGTTTGCGCTTGGCATCTTCGGTGAATATCTTGCGCGCATGTTTGATCGAAGCATGGATCGCCCCACATACATCATCTATGAAACGGCGGGGAAATGAACGTCGTTATTTTGCAGCCATCCTACATTCCCTGGCGCGGCTACTTCGACCAGATCCGTCGCGCCGACCTGTTCATTTTTTATGATGATATTCAATACGACAAGCACGGCTGGCGCAACCGCAACCAGATCAAAACTCATCAGGGAAACCAATGGCTGACCATCCCTGTTCATACCAAAGGTGTTACACAGGGCGTTCCCATAAAGGATGTTCGCATTGACTGGTCGAAGCCGTGGGCGAAGAGTCACCTCAAATCGTTGACCATTTCCTACTCGAAAGCGCCTCATTTTAAGGGATACCTGCTCCTGCTCGAAGAAATCTATCAACGCCGCGACGAGTTCCTTGCCAATTTCACCATCGAGACTTCCATCGTTCTTGCGCGCGAACTGGGATTCGCATCCACGCGGTTCATGCGTTCTTCGGAGTTATCGAACATCGAAGGGCAAAAGACTGATCGCGTGATCAATGTGCTGAAGCAGGTCGGCGCGACGCATTACATTTGCGGTCCCTCGGCGAGTTCATACATGGAGCCTGAAAAATTCGACGCGGCGGGGATCACCTTTGAATACATGCAATATGACTACCCCGAATATTCGCAGATGTATCCGCCGTATGACCCGTACATGTCAATCTTGGATTTGATGTTTATGACGGGAAGCAAGGCAATCGAGCATATCCAAGTGGAGAGGGAGCAGGAACATGAGCGTTGATGAAACTCAGAAAAAATTGAGCGAATACTTTTCTGGAAAACTCGAAGCGTTCGGCGCGACGCCTAAAGGCGTGGATTACAACGGACCTGAATCGCAGGAACTTCGCTTTGAACAACTCGTGCAGGTGATCGATCCCTCAAGTCCATTTTCCGTTATTGACTATGGAAGTGGCTATGGCGCCATGTTCGATTTTTTGAATCGCAAAGGCTGGCAGTTTGAGTATTACGGCGTTGACCTGATCGAAAAGATGGTCCTCGCCGGGCGCGAAGCTCATAAGGATTTCCCAAACGCGCATTTCACTACAAACGAAAACGAAGCGGGCGTTGTAGATTATGTGTTGGCAGGCGCAATTTTCAATATCAAGCTCGAAGAGTCTTATGAGAATTGGCAAAATTTCACATGCGAAACCTTGAAACGAATGAACGCGCTTTGCTCAAAAGGTTTTTCCTTCAATATGCTCACGAAATATTCAGATGCTGACCGCATGGCGCAACGTCCCGATCTGTTCTACGGCGACCCGCTGTTCTTCTTCGATTTTTGCAAACAAAACTTTTCGCGGAACGTGGCGTTGCTCCACGATTATGGGTTGTACGATTTCACCATTCTTGTCCGCAAGGATATGTAGATTTGGAATATCACCTTCCCACTCGCGCTGAGCGGAGCGCTAGCGCAGTCGAAGCGGGGAGAGGGTTAGGGTGAGGGAAATGAAAACTATCCAAGCCCCGCGCGCTTCAGCGATCCTCTACAATTTGTTGATGAGCCAGAAACAAAAACATCCCTGGCTGTTGCCTGCGAACATCTGCCCGATCGTGCCGATCACATTTATGAAGGCAGGCGTCTCGTTTGAGTTTGTAGACATCTCAGCGGAGAATCTGCACATGGATCTGGATCAGGCAGAGGCGCGGATCAAGAAGCGGGAGATCGGCGGCGTGTTGTATGCACATACGTATGGAGAAGAGTCCACGCCGAATGAGTTTTTCAAATTCGCCAAATCGTTCAATCCTGAATTGATGCTTGTTGATGATAGATGTTTGTGTGTTCCAACATTCGATGAATCTTCTTCCGCCGATGTGGTCTTGTTCAGCACGGGATATGCAAAGATTGTCGAATTGAATTTTGGCGGCTATGGGTTTGTGAAAGACAATGCGGCTTATCAACCTGTGCATCTCAAGTACGATCCCGCGCATCACGATGAAGTTGAAGCATCGTACAAATTTGCCGTCCAAAACCACGATCGGTTTGAATACCGAGATAGTGACTGGCTTGAAACAGATTCGCAAATGCCAGCGTGGGATGAGTACTGCAGACAAATTGAAGATGGATCGGTATCATCACTGGCTCAGCGTAAAGTATTGAATGAAGTTTATTCTTCGCAGTTGCCAACAGAAATTCAACTGGCACAAAATTACCAGACCTGGCGATTTAATTTCCGCGTAAAAAATAAACCGCAAATCCTGAGCGATGTTTTTGCAAATGGTTTGTTTGCCAGTTCTCACTACGCGTCGCTGGCAGGGATTATGTCCAATGGGCGCGCGCCTGTTGCCGAATCACTTGCGGATGAGGTCATCAACCTGTTCAACGATCATCACTTCACTGTAGAAATGGCGGAGCGCGTCTGTGAAATCATTTTGAAGAGCATCTGACCAGTCAGAGACCAAATTTTAGGGCATGGTAGAATCCTTCCGATGTCTCCGAAAAAACGAAAGCCAACCATTGACCTTGTCATCCCCATCTACAACGAAGCGGGCGTGATTGAGGAAATCCACAAACGGATTCGAAACGTTGTGGACAAACTTCACGCCGACGTTCGCTTCCTCTTTATTGACGACGGCTCAGACGACGGGACGGCTGATTCGCTTCGAGCCATCGCGGGTTCAGACCCGCGCGTCACCATCCTCACTCTCAGCAATAACTTCGGTCACCAAGCCGCGCTCACCGCGGGGCTGGATCACGCAACTGGCGATATCGTCATCTCAATGGATGGCGACGGACAACACCCGCCAGAGGTGATCCCGCAGATGATTGACCTGATTCAGCAGGGCTATGATATTGTGCAGGCGCAACGCATTGCTGAATCGAAACCGTCGTTTTTCAAGCGTTGGACATCCGACACCTTTTACAAACTCCTCAACACCATCAGCGGCACGCACATCGTTTCGGGCGCGGCGGATTTCCGCGCAATGAGCCGCCAGGCAGTAGACGCGCTCAAAGCCATGCCCGAATATCATCGTTTCTTGCGCGGCATGGTCTCGTGGATGGGATATTCGAGCGTCATCCTGCCTTACCACCAGCCCCAGCGCATTGCGGGGCGATCCAAATATTCGTTGGGGAAAATGTTTCGGCTGGCGTCTGACGCGATCTTTTCCTTTTCGTTGATCCCTCTGTATATCGGGTTAAGTTCGGGTATTCTTTTTTTTGCCCTGGCATTCGTCCAACTGACGTATGTTTTGGTGTTGTGGATCACAGGGAACACAGAGCAGGTTGTCGCGGGCTGGAGTTCGCTGATGGGTGTCCTGCTCATTGCAAGCGGCATCATTATGATCCTGCTCGGGTTTATCGGTGTGTATGTCGGCTATATTTTCCAGGAGGTCAAACGTAGACCTGTGTATCTGTTGAAGAAAGGGGAAGAGAAGTGAGTTTGCGTGAAAAACCGGCATATCAATTTGTGTTCCTGCGGCACGGCGAATCAGTCGGCAATGCCGAATCGCGCTGGCAGGGACAATCCGATTATCCGCTCACCGAACGCGGGCGGGCGCAGGCAACCGCGCTGGCAAAACGCTGGAAATCGGAAGGAGTCAAATTCGATCTTGCCATTGCCAGCACATTATTGCGCGCGAAGGAAACGGCGGAGATCATCACGTCTGCCTTGCACATAAAACTTGAATTCGATGAAATCTGGTTGGAACGCGATATCGGCGAGATGGAGGGGTTGACTTCGAGTGAAGTTCAGCAACGACCCAAGCCTCCGTACATCACGCCGTATGATTCAGTCGGTGGAGATGGCGAAGGCGATTGGGAATTATTCCTGCGCGCCGGGCAGGCATTACATGATCTTCTGCGCCGACCCGCCGGAAATTATCTCATTATTTCGCATGGCGGTTTGCTCAACCAGTTGATGCATGCCATCGTCGGTGTTGCGCATCATGCCGACCCGTCTGGCGTGCGGTTCCGATTTGAAAATACATCGTTCGCGCGCGCAACTTATTTTCCTCATCACCATCGCTGGGCGATTGACGCGGTCAACGATCACGCACATTTGCTGTCTTTGGGTTAAAGTCGAACCATGGCGTTGACTGAATCCACAAGCCGCATCAACGGCAAAATGAAAGTGTTGATCTTCGGCGCGGGCGCTATTGGAACGTACCTCGGCGGAAGTCTCGCGTTGGCGGGGCATCCTGTTGTGTTTCTCGAACGCGGCGCGAAAGTGGATGAGTTGCGAGCGCGTGGTTTACGTTTGGATTTGACCGCCGACAGCCGACGGCAGACGAAGGATGCGGCAGTCGTCGGTCCGCGGTCTGCGGTCTTTGTTTCTTCACTCGAAGATGCGCTTCGTTACGGACCGTTTGACCTGGCTCTGTTTGCCCTGAAATCGTACGACACCCAAGCCGCGCTCGAAGGGATTAAACCATTCGCTGATAAAATGCCGCCATTCCTATGTTTATCAAATGGAATATCAAATGAAGAGGCAATTGCAGATGCCTTGGGAAAAGAGAAAGTCATTTACGGCACAGTGACCACAGCCGTCGGCAAACGCGGCGTAGGCGATATTGTCCTTGAACGATTGCGGGGCGTAGGCATCGCGAAGGGACACGCGCTCTCTGAAAAATTGAACGACGCGTTCAACAAAGCCTACCTCAACTCGCGTTTGTTCGACGACGCAGCTTCGATGAAATGGTCGAAGATGTTGACGAATCTGCTTGCGAATCCCGCGTCCGCGATTTTGGATATGACGGCTGGTGAAGTGTTCGCAAATAAAGATTTGTATAAAATGGAAATTACCATGCTCAAAGAATGTCTCGCAGTGATGGAGGCGCAGGGCATCAAGATTGTTGATTTGCCTGGCACACCCGTCCGCGCGTTAGCGTTTGCAACAAAGTTGCCGTTGTGGCTATCCAAACCTTTGCTTGCGCGCGCCGCAGGTGCGGGACGCGGCAACAAGATGCCATCCTTTCACATTGACCTGCACTCTGGTCGTGGTAAAAGCGAAGTGGATTATCTGCATGGCGAAGTAGTGCGCGCTGGCGTACAATTCAATGTGCCAACACCCGTGAACAAAATGTTGACCGAAACTTTGCTCGCTCTTACGAACAAGGAAATTCCACTGGAAGAGTTTGCACACAAACCGGAGAAGTTGTTGGCAAAAATGTAATTTTATGTAGGGGCGGGGTCTCCCCGCCCTTTTATGGAAACATGAACATAGGGCGAGAGAACCTCGCCCCTACGATATTCATGAAAAATGAAATGAAAGAAAATTTCAAACTCGTTTCCCCCCGCAATGAAGTCGAAATCCATCTCCCTGATGGACACGTGCTGTCTGGTCCGCGCGGGGCGGGGGTGGTGGAGTTTCTCTCGGCGGTTGAACATGAATCGCAACTCGTTGGCGCGGTGATCAACGGCGACCTGCGCGAATTAACGTTTCCCATTGCAATGGATTCGCGCGTCACGCCGGTAACGATGACCTCTCACGATGGCACGCGCATCTACCGCCGCTCGCTCACCTTCCTGCTTGAGATGGTGTTTGCAGACCTGTATCCCGACGCAACGCTATACATTGATCACTCCGTCGCGTCGGGCGGGTATTATTGCGAAGTCAAGGGACGCAAGCCGTTATCTGAGTCTGAACTCGGCGTGTTGAAAGTCATCATGCAGAAAATGATCAAGGATGATCTCCCATTTTTGCGCAAAGAAGTCCCTTTGCAGGAAGCCATCCAATATTTTCTATCGCGCGGCGAGGAGGATAAAGTCCAGTTATTGAAGTATCGCAGGAAAAATTATCTCACCCTCTACCGCCTCGATGAACGCATGGATTATCACCACGGCTACATGGTGCCATCCACCGGTTATTTGCGCTGGTTTGACCTGGTTCCCACGGGCGATGGTTTTACTTTGCTTTACCCGAGCCGGCATAAGCCCGATGAACTCTCGCCGATGCCGGAGTACCCAAAACTGCTCGCGACATTTTTACAATATGGCGACTGGCTTGAAAAACTCGGGATCGAAAACGTTGGCGCGTTGAATGATGCCCTCGAAAGCGGACGCGGCGATGAAGTGGTGCTGGTTTCTGAGGCGTTTCATGAACAACGTCTTTCACAGATCGCACGGCAGGTCGCGGAGAGAATTGATCGTTCGCATGTGATCCTGGTTGCGGGTCCGTCCTCTTCGGGCAAAACAACATTCTCGCGGCGGCTCACCGTTCAGTTGCTTGCGCTTGGCATTTCACCGTTTCCAATGGAACTCGATAATTATTTTCTTGAACGCGATAAAACTCCGCTCGGCGAGGACGGCAAGCCCGATTTTGAATCCATCGAAGCGTTGAATCTCTCATTGCTTGCGGATCATTTGCAGAAAATGATTCAGGGAGAAGAAGTTCAATTGCCGAGATACAACTTCAAGTCCGGGATGAGCGAAGCGGGGCATCTCATCCAATTGAAGCCCGGGCAACCGATCATCCTGGAGGGGATTCACGGACTCGATCCGCGACTCATCCCTGAAAGTTTAAGCGGCGAAGCGTTTCGGATCTACATCTCGGCTCTGACTCAGTTGAACCTGGATCGCCACAACCGCGTTTCCACCACTGACACGCGGCTCCTGCGCCGCATCGTGCGCGACGCGCGTGAACGCGGCTACACGGCGTCACAAACGATCTCGCGCTGGGAGTCTGTGCGGCGCGGCGAGACGCGGCATATCTTCCCGTTTCAGGAAAATGCGGATGTGATGTTCAACTCGGCGCTGGTGTATGACCTTGCCGCCCTCAAACCGCTTGCCGAACCGTTACTGCGGCAGGTGCAATATGGCACGCCTGAATATATCGAAGCGAAACGTTTGCTGGCATTTCTCGAATGGTTCCTGCCGCTCGATATCAATCTCGTGCCAGAGACTTCGATTGCGCGTGAGTTTCTTGGGGGTTCGATCCTGAAGGATTTTACGATCTGGAAGAATAAGTAACGACGGCGTCATTGCGAGCCGCCGATCTTTGGCGGCGTGGCAATCTCCAAAACGATAAGGGAGATTGCTTCGCCGCAAAGCGGCTCGCAATGACGATTCATTTACAGCAATTTGCTTCCCAATGGAACAGGCTTATCTGGAACGCACAACGCGACCTCCCCTTGCTCATTGTGAAACCCTGTTACCAAACACTCTGACATCAAAGGTCCAATCTGCTTTACGGGGAAATTCACCACAGCGACAACCAGCTTTCCGACAAGTTCTTCCAGTTTATACAGATGGGTGATCTGCGCGCTTGATTTCTTAATGCCCAGTTCCTCGCCGAAATCCACTTCGAGGATGTAGGCAGGTTTCCGCGCTTCGGGGAATGGTTTTGCAGAAATGACCCGTCCCACACGAAGTTCGACTTTGGTGAATTCATCCCAGGTTATTGTTTCCATTTACTATCTCAAAGCCTTGCCAATTTTTTTCAGGCGCCGCATCTGCTCACTTCTAATTCGCTTGAGAACTTTTGTCAAATTAGCATCGCGATGAAAATTTCCACTTACTGAATTTCCAGGAGGGTTTGCGGCACGCAACAGGAGGGTCTCAACATCCTTTAAGTATCTAACTCGTCCCACTCGAAAAATGGCAAAACTATCCCAACGTCCCTTGTGTTTGTTTTTAGTATGACCGACTAGTCGCCAGTAAAGATTCTTTGCTAGCCCAATATAATAAAGTTTTTTGTGCTTGTAGAGAAAGTAAATTCCAGAGTATCCACGAGTAATCTCTTATAACCCCTTCTTGAAAGTTGGTTCGTACAACAGATCAAGAGGCAACTGTGCGGATACGCCTTTGACCAAAGCTCCCTTGCTTGAATCACGCTTTCGGGATCGCTTCACCGCTGGTTGTTTCTTTTGAGGTTGCATATTAGATTACCTCTTGCCTGATTATTTTGTCTCAAATAAGGAACGCGACAGCCCGGATTGCCTAATTATTCCCAGCAACGTTCCCATTTTCAATTCATTGTGCTCGGGCACGGGGACGGTAATGGTGGTATTCCCCCGCCGCTTTTGCATGATGATGTGACTGCCTTTCTGACGGATTTTTTCATATCCCTGCTCTGAAAGGATCCTGCATACATCCCTACCTGAAAGGACTCGTAACTTTGGCATCGTTCATGCCCTAACCCTGGATGTTGATTTGGTTTTCAAGGGACGAATGATCGGCATCAACGGCATGATATACGTTTCCGTTTTGAGCCTGCGCCGAATTTCAGAGGAGGATGCGACTTCAAAGAACGCCTCCACTGCCTCAAGCAGGTTCGAGCGGGCAGACTCGATCGTTTTCCCCTGACTGACTACATCCACTTCGGGGCAGGTGGCAACGTACCAGTTATCCTCCCTCTCAATGACGGCTGTTAATTGCAGGGACTTCTCGCGCATGGTTCATCTCCATTTCTTTTGCAATTATACGCCAGATTAATTTCTCCGGTTTCATGTATCCGATTTTGCGCGATCAACTACCTTCCCATGGCTGATCACCATCCTCGGCGCGGCGTGTTCGCGTAAGGCTTCAAGCACATCAGGTTTGTTCAACACAACCAAATTTGCATTTGCCCCAACTTTTAGTTGATGATTCTTCAAATTTATCGCTTTCGCGGCATTGACTGTAATCATATCGTAGAGCGTCTCCATTTCCTGATGCGTCGTCATCCAAAGTAAGTGCGCGGCGAGGAAGGCAACTTCAAGCATGTTGTTCCGCCCAAAAGGATAGTACGCGTCCGAGATATCGTCCTGCCCCAAACAGACTGATGCTCCCTCAGCCAATAACTCTTTCACTCGCGCGTGAAGCGGTCCTGTATGCGGATCGGTGACAACAGTCATCTTTGCTTGTTTCAACAGGGCGGCGACTTTTTGAAAATAGGGAGTTGGATATAGAGCCATTGCGCGCGCGTGATGCGCGAGGGCGCGTCCGTGCCAGCCGCGTTTAATGGCTTCGACTGCCGTCGCTTCGAGCGAACGTAAGCCCGCATCACCTGCGTCGTCCACAAGCATCGAAACATCCTTGTTGAATTCCACCGCGAGATCGAAAATTTCTTTGACGTGTTGTTGAATATCAGCGTCTGTGTATTCGATCCAGGGGATGCCGCCAACTACGTCCGCGCCTAGTTCCATGGCTTCGCGCATCAATTTGTCCGCGCCGGGTTCGCGTACCCAGCCATCCTGAGCAAATGCACAGACTTGAATGTCCACAATCCCTTTGAATTCCTCACGCGCGCGGATCAACGCTTTGACTCCTTCAAGCCGAGCTTTGCTGTCCACATCGGCGAACGCGCGGATGTGAGTATTTCCGTAGATCGCGGCTTGCACCACGGCTTTGCGAACATTCTTGATGATCCACGATTCGTCATAATTTTCCTTGACCCGCGCCGCCAGTTCGATAGCGTTCATCGCTTTGCCCATGCCTTCACCTTGATACGCGGTGAGCGCCTCCTCATCCATCATTTGCAGAGTATAAACTTTGCATAGGTGCAGATGTGGGTTGACAAAAGATTCGGTGACGAGATTTTCTTCCGCGTCAATGATTGTCTTTGCGTCGTCAGAGAAGTTTTTTCCAATGGCTTTGATCTGTCCATTTGTAATGCCAATATCTGACAGCGATTCATTGTTCCCGCGCAGTTTGGCATTCTTGATGAGAATGTCGAATTGATTTGGCATTTAACGTACCTCTCCGCTGGATATGGTAGAATAGTTTGTTTTGAAATTCAAGAAGTAGGACTCAAAATATTTGTAGGAGAAGCCTGCAAGGGCAACTGTCAGCGCGAGGCTGAGGGGGTAGATCAAAATGTCCGCAGGCGTGCCCAACCATCGGGTAGTCTGAAGCGCCGCGACGATGGCGATGGGGTGGTACATGTAGAGTCCGTACGAAATTTTGCCGAGATACTTGATCGGTTTTTGTTCCAAATTAAAAAGAATCTGTTTGTTCGCGGCGAAGTTCAAGATGATGATTCCAAACCAGATGGAATAAAATTCTTTGTACAAATATGGAAATTTCAAATCGTTTACAAGCAAATTCGGAAAATACACGCCCCTGTACAACAAAATGGATGTGAAGCCAAGCGCGAAATAGAAAAGATAATTGTTCAAGAATAACTTGAGCGCAGTATGTTTGGAATGCAATAACAGCGCGAAAAATCCGCCGATCCCCATGCTAGCGATATTGAACGTTTGCCAGAATGCGTTCAGCTCGTATTTGAGGGGGATGAAATCTGTGCGGCTTGAGAACAACGCGCGGGCAAAAAGTAAATAACCGAAAACGATGACGAACATCAACCACAACCGATATTTCTTGACGGTTTTCAAGAGGAGGGGCCAGATCAAATAAAACTGTTCTTCTGTGCCGATGGACCATAGATGTGATGCGTAGGGAACGACCCCGAGAAGCGGCGAAACAAGATTGGGCAGAAAAAAAGTATAGAAAAATATTTTCGATGGGAGGTTTTCGTACACCCTTACCCTGTCATAGTTAGGCAGGGTGAACATGGAAATGTTGGGGATGAGGAACAATGCAAGGATGACGATCAAAAAATACAGGGGCCAGATGCGCAGAATTCTTCTGAGATAAAAATTTTTCACAGCGATAGTGTTTGTCCTGTTTTCCTCCTCCAGCAGTAAATACGTGATGAGAAATCCGCTTAGCACGAAGAAGAGGATGACGCCGAGTTCGCCGATGATTTGAACGAAGGAAGAGGAGAAATCATTCGGCATCCCGTAAATATATTTGAGTTGCTCGATATGATGCACGATGACAAGCAATGCGGCGATGAACCTCAGCCCGTTGAGGTTGGGGAAGTAAACCCGGTCAGTGTTCACGATTCCCTGTCCAAAAAAATATCTTCCATCGAGAGTTCATCTTCCACGGGTTCGAGATGCGTGAAGACTGTGACCACGCCGCCGAGCGCGTTGCGAATATCAGACTCGAAATCCTCGGCGATGTGATGCGCGTCGTGCACGGTCCAATTGCCGGGAACAAGCATGTGCACGGAAACAAATTGCCGCGCCGCGGCTTGGCGGGTGAGTAACGCGTGGAAGTTCACACCTTTTTCGCGATATTTCACCGTCACCCCTTGAATTAATTTTTGTTCACGCTCAGGCAACGCCGCGTCCATGAGCCCGGCAACCGAACGATTGACAAGTTGAAAACCGGTCCAGATGATGTTCAGTGCAACAACAATGGCAATCAGGGGGTCAAGAATGAACCAGCCTGTGAGCGCGACAATCCCGATCCCAACGATAATGCCAACGGACGTCCAGACATCGGTCATCAAATGCTGTGCGTCTGCTTCGAGTGTGATGGAGTTCCGCTTCCTTCCCTCGACCATCAATCTGCGCGCGACGAAAAAGTTGATCACAGAGGCTGTGACAGAGACGCCCAGCCCCAGTCCCAATTGTTCAAGCGGCTGCGGGTTGAGCAGCCTTTGAACCGCCGCAATGATGATCCCGGCCGAGGCGCCAAGAATGAGCAGACCTTCGATGAAACTGGCGAAGTATTCCGCCTTGCTGTGACCGTAAACGTGGCTTTCATCGGCGGGACGCGCCGCGATGGTCAGCATGACCAATGCCATCACCGCACCTGCAAGATTGACAAGCGATTCGATGGCGTCAGATAACAGACCGACGGAACCTGTCAGTAAATAGGCTCCCGTTTTGAGAAGGATGGTCGAAACCGCCGCGCTGATGGACAGCCAGGCAAACCGCGTCAACGAGGCGCGGTTCTGCATCAAGTCGCTGTGTTCCGCTTTTTTATGTGGCATACGAATATGATACTTGCTTGAGGGAAAGTTGGTAAGGGATAAAAATCACTTTAAATAAAACGGGACGGGTATTTCACCTGTCCCTGCGTAACTGGTCGCCACATCTTGATCCTTATTTGCTTTCCTGACACCATTCAATCGTTGCGCGCATTGCATCTTTCAAGGAAGTAGCTTGCAAACCAAAGGCTTTCTCTGCTTTGCTCGAATCCATGATGAAGGGTTTATCCCACTCGTAAAGCATTTCCACTGATTCACGCAATGCGGGTATGAACAAACCGAGCATACTCATCATCGTCCTGCCCATGCCCGCTACCTTGACCTTGCGGCCGAGTACATCTTCCATGATCCCAGCAAATTCAGTTTGTGTGACGGGCGCGGGAGATGGTGTAAACCAGGTTTGACCAAGCGCTTCTTCGCGTGTGCCAAGCGTTGCCAGCAAGTTTCCAAAATCTGCCACGTAAGAAAAAGTATGCGGCTGATCCAGCCTCCCGAGCAAATTCGCGGTTTTACCCTGCACGGCGGGACGAATGGCGTACGAGGTCACACCCGTATCATCGGGCCCAAAAAAGTTGGAGGCGCGCCCAATCGCCGCGCGGACCTTGCCTGCACGATGCGCTTCCATAACGGCGTCTGCTATCTCGGCGCGCACTTTTCCTTTTGTGGTGTGTGCCTGATAAGGCATGTCTTCGGAGATGGGTTGTCCATTTGTATCGCCGTACATGTAAAGGTTATCGCCAAAAATAAATTTCGCGCCATGGGCTGAGACAGCATCGAGAATTGACTTCTGCATCGGCGGGAATTTTTCAACCCATTGATGATATAGCGGCATGGCGCATTGATATACTGCCGTTGCGCCTTTCGTCACTTCGATGTTGTGATTGGTATCGTAGGCATCGCCCTGAATAACTTCAACACCGGCAGGTATGCGAGAATCAGCTTTTCCTGAATGACTAATCATGCGGACTTGCCTGCCCAACTTAATTAATTCACGCGCTGCCCATTTGCCGAGCGCGCCTGTGCCGAAAATTACGTGTAATTCATTTTGTACCATGATGGATTTCCTTTTTGATTTATATACTTTGATTTTGAGGGCTGTTTTGCCCAGTTGATAAAATAGTTTGTGGCTTGCGGCGGCGTTGAATGATCATCTCTGCAACGATGAGGTTCGGAACCCAGCCAAGCCACATCACCACGCGATAGACTTCCACAAACAAGGCGTCGAAATCGCCCGCATATTTGGTATCTAAAAATGGAAGCTGCGTAGCGATCAATGTGCCGAGCCAAAGACGCAAAGTTACAGCGGCAAAGGTCAAGGCGTAGTTACGGATCATCCATTCGCGGTGGATTTCCACATTGCCAGCACGAATGTTTGTGTAAGCCATGAAACCTGTCCATAGCCAGAGGATGGCAAGGGTGATTAAGCCAAATTCGCCGACGAGTCCAGCGATCGTGCCTGGGGCGATAACAAAAGCCGCTAGTGAGGCGAGCAGGATTGCGATTAGATAGATGCGCCCCATCCAACGATGCAGAGTCGGTCTGCGGCTGCGAAGTCCACTGAGGAATTGAAACGGGCCAAGGATCAAGGCAATTGTTGCTGAGAAAACATGGACAAAGAGTCCCGAATATCGCAATGTAGATTCAGTCGCAAAGCGGGATGTGGCATTACCGAAATTTGCAGGGTTGAGACTGCCATACTGGCCGATTGCGGCAATGGCAACACCGATGGCAAGGAAGGCCATCAGACGCCATGGAAAATTCTTTTTGAAAGAGTTGTTTTTGTTCACTTCATTATCTCCATGATTCTGAATTTGATATTTATTTATAAATTAGCTTTCTGAAGAATTGGATGAAAGCCTCAACCGTGCAGTTTCTCTTCGTCCAACCGCCTGCACGTGTTCCACTGCGGCGGCCAGACCAAAGCGCGGCATGTTGCCATAGATGCACTCAAATTGATTCGGATTCACGGTATAGGTCTCATGCCAAATGCCCACAATTCCATTTGTGCCAACGGCTTGATTAAATTTCTTCCACGGTCCCAAATGCGGGTCGGATGGATTGCGCGCAAAATTCTCAAGGTTTTCAAAGGAGCGCCAATATTGAATTGAGACGAGGCCAGTAAGGTTCCAATAAAACTCGGCGTGCAGGAACCCTTTTTCAGGGTTGGTAAATAAGGTTTGCAACATCGGTCCCATGGCAGAGGCAACCGGCACCCATTTATTAAAACGCCAAAATTTGTTGATCTGCATCCCAATGAGGAATACGACAAAAGGCTCATTTGTATTTGCCGTGTATCGGCCATTAAAGATTTTCGTCATGCTTTACTCCTTGATAAATTGTTGGTGAATGGAATTCAATTCGTACAAGTACAGGGCATCGCCTTTTGCGCCGAAGGGAGGCAGGTTGCCCCCGATTTCCAGCGAAACGATTCCGTGCACGCGAGACCAGATGACCATCGCGACGGAGAGGGACAGAACATCCGCTTCGCCTCCGTAGGTCTTCCACATCTCGAAACTGACTTTGTACTCGGCTTTGACCTTTGGAAAGGACTCGATACCTAATTTTCCTGCCGCGCGCAAGCCTTCGACAACGCTGACCAGTGCGCTCAGCGAACGCGCCGACGATGGCAGTATTTTTTCAATAGGACCTTCATAGCCTGGGATGGGTGTGCCAAAAATGAGTTGGTAACGTTGGGGGTATGTGTGTGCCCAGTTGCGATATGCCAGACCAATGACCTTCATGCGTCCCGCGTGATCATGTGCTGGGACTGAATCACGCGCTTCGATCTGCCAGTCGCCAAATGATGTAAACGCGTCGATGATGAGCGCGGTGACCAGCGCGTCGCGGTCGGGGAAGTAGTTATAGATCGCAGGCGCGGTGATCTTCAACTCGCGGGCAATGGCACGCAAGGAAAGGGCAGGGGCGCCATATTCGGCGATCTGCCTCCATGCGGTTTCCTTGATCGCTTCCTGCAATTTCGGGATCTGTTTCTTCTTCACGGGTCTGACCATAATCTCTCCTTGTTTACTATACGCTGTAAATATACAGTGTATATTTATTTTTGTCAAGGGCGAATAAGACCTCCGAGTTCTTCGAGAACTCGGAGGTCTGGTTGTGAAATATAATCAACCCCAATGGACAACCACTATGATGCCATCATCATCGGCGGAGGAATCGCGGGAATGACTGCCGCCCTCCATCTTGCCGAGCGCGGACTCAAGCCGCTCATTCTCGAAGCCGATGAACGCGTGGGTGGCAGGCTTTCGGGGAAGCAGGAAATCAATATCAACGGATGGAAATTTCCAAACGAACATGGTGTTCATGGAATCTGGTCAACGTATGCGAATCTAAAATCCATGCTCAGGCGTCACGGAATCATAGATCAACTGATTCCTGCAAAAGAAGAACAATGGATTTATCGCAATCACAGTTTCATCGGGCGCGTCGCAATAGGTTCGCTGATTCGCAACAGCCCCTTGCCTGCGCCGCTTCATTACCTGCCTCTGCTATTCAACCTGAAATTCATGTGGATGCTCAGCCTCAGCGATTGGGCTTCGCTGTTTCATGTTTGGTCAACGCTTCTCATGTCCATCGGCATTGACCCGTTTGTGGAAGACCAGCCGCTTGAAGGTCTCACGTTTGGCAAGTCGCTTCAACGCTGGGGACCTGCATTTCGCGCGCTGTTCTTCGGTCTCACGCGTAACGGCTTGTTCGCGAATCCCGATGAGGTTCCGCTTGCGGGGTTCCTCGCGTTCCTGCGCTTTTACACGGTCATGCGGCGCGATGCCTGGCGGTTTGACTATCTTCCGGACGGTGGCGGTGCCGTGTGCGAAAAACTTTCAACGAAGATAAAAGAACTCGGAGGCGCGATCAGGTTCAAGTCCCGTGTGAAGCGGGTTGAAAAAGATGGGGATTGGATTACGCATTACGAGCAGGATGGAGTCCACGAGTCCGTAAAATCTCCCTTCATCATTCTCGCTTCCGACTCACCCGCGGCTGAATCCATTATAAAAAGCAGTTTCCCATCTGACAGTTTTTTCTTTCCCAAAGGTCTTGCGCACGCAGTGATCCGTTTGTGGTTTGACAAGGAACCGCGCAAACACCCCGAAGCGGGAATCTTTAGCGGGGACTTCGTCATGCACAATTTTTTCTGGCTCGATAAAATTTATGACCCCTATCGCAAATGGCATGACGAGACGGGCGGCTCGTGCATCGAAGTGCATGTGTACGGACCCGAAGATGTGTTGAAACAAACGGATGCCGTCCTGCTAACGAATGTGTTGACAGATTTTTATCGCGCATTTCCCGAATTGAAGGGACATCTCATCAAGGCGCATCTCCAACGCAACGCCGCGACACATACTTTGCCAGCATTGGGCGCGCGAGGAACACATCTTGGAATCGAAACACCGTGGGAAAATTTTTTCTGTGCAGGTGATTGGGTTCGGCACGAAACGCCTGCCTTCTTTTTGGAGCGCGCCTGTGTGACGGGCATCGAAGCCGCGAATAGAATATTATCTTTAGTAGGGAAAGACCTGGTTGAGATTCAAAACTATCCGCCGCCTGAACCGCTTGCCGCATGGATCGAAAATTTAATGATGAAGGGGAGGAAACGCAGGCGAATGAAGAAAATGCAGAGTGCCGCGTAAATCTCTTAACTCAAAGTGGATTATTGAGGTAAGCGATCGAAACACAGATGTAACATTGTTAGGCGCTTAAATCCTTGTGCCCATGCATTGATTATGCTACACTGCGATTGTAAGCAAATCCATCTATTCATCAAACGGAGGAGCCATGCGTAAGTCGTCGCGTTTCATTGTTTCGTTTGCATCCGTGATTGTGTTGCTGGTTGTGATGACGGGAGTTGCGGTAGCTGCACCTCCTGCACCAAAAGCCAAATGGACGGTGATGGTGTATATCTCGGGGGATAACAATCTTGAAGATTTCGTTGTAAAAGATCTTGAATTGGAACTCGCGCCTACAGGCTCGAGTGCGAATGTGCAGGTGGTCGCGCTTGCAGATCGCGGTCCCGGTTACGATACCAGCCGCGGCGACTGGCAAACGACAAAACTGTATCATGTGACCCAAGGCATGATCGCCGACTCAGCCAGTGCTGTTGCAGATTGGGGCGAGCGCAATATGGGTGATGAACAAACGCTGATTGAATTTGTCTCATGGACGAAGACCAACTATCCCGCCGATCATTACGCCTTATATTTCTGGGGTCATGGTTGGAGCTGGCATCCCGGCTGGGTGATGTTGGATGACACCAGTGCCGACACGCTGGATTATCATGAAACCAAAGCTGCGATCGAATCTCTTGGCTTCATTGACGTGGTTGGATACGATGGCTGTAACATGGCATCCATTGAGATCCTCAAGCTCTGGCAGGGACATGCCACTGCCTTGACCAGTTCGCAGGAATATGTCGGTTGGGATGGCATCGAATATGATGTTGTCCTTGCTCAACTGGCCGCAAATCCCAATATGACTGCCGATCAGGTTGCCATCGCGACGAGTCAAAGCACAACAACCGACAAGACCTGGTCTGCCATGGCTGTGGATAGTCGCCTCACTACATTGCTCACCGCCGTGGATCAATGGTCTGTTGCATTGAAGAACGGTCTTGCCGCGAATAAGAAAAAATATACGACTGCCTTCAATGCAACTCGTTCCTTCTCACAGGCGCCGATGGACAAAGACCTGTACGATATGGCGTTTGAGATCAAACGGAATGTAAGCGACACCAATATCAAAAACAAGAGCCAGGCCGTGATGGATGCCTTTCTCACAGTCGTTTTGCACGAGCGGCATGTGCCGCAATACAGCGACGCGCATGGCATCACGATCTATCATCCCTCCCATGCCAATCAGAAGACCGATCACGTGTATTACCTTACATTAGATTTTGCCTTGACAAGCAATTGGGATGAGTTCTTGAATGCGTGGATACCGTGAGGTAGTAAACCAAGAAACAGGTAGACATGTAACCATGTAGGGGCGGGGAAACCCCGCCCTTATTGTTTTAACGGGTTTTCATCATCCTCATCCCACCGTGACGGATTATCCAGAATGTAATCGGTCTTTTGTTGCAATTCCTTTTCGTTGCGGATGATGTGCTCGTAATAATTGCGTTGCCAGAATTTTGTGATCGCCTTATCCGTTTCAACCCCGTTCATCTCTTTCGTGGATTGATATTTGAAATACGCCAGAATTTGCCCCAATGTCGGTTTATGTAGGGGCGGGGTTTCCACGCCCTGGTTATAGGTATCACCGATATTTGCATTTTGATACTTGTAATTTGGGTTGTCACGGGGCGAGAGGACCTCGTCCCTACGTTCCTCAAATATGAAAATATTTCCATGGGTATGATTTGGCATAATGACAAATGCGCCTGTTTCCACATTTGGAAAATGAATGGGAATTTCATTCCACCATTTTTGTACGATTTCACCATAATTGCTCAAATACATTTCTTTATCAATGATTTCCCCGAATAAACATTCACGTCCCTGTGTCACAATCGTGACATAATACGCACCGGTCTGTGAATAATCGTACCCTTTGAGGCGGATGGAACGGCGGTGATGTTTTCTTGGATCGAATTTTGATTTCATATTGGTAGGGGCGGGGTCTCCCCGCCTGTTGATTGGAATTCTTGTTTTTGATATTCAAAATAATTTTAATTTGGGTGGTTACCGGGGCGAGAAGACCTCGCCCCTACGGGTGCAATTAAATCACACCCAACTTCCTCCCAACCTTTGCGAACGCCTCCAAGCCTTGACCTAAGTCATCGCGGTCGTGGGAGGCGGAGATCATGACACGGATGCGCGCCTTGCCTTTTGCCACAGTCGGGAATCCGATTGCCATGGCGAAGACGTCCTCTTCGAATAATTCGCGGCTGAATTGTTGCGCAAGCGGAGCCTCACCCAACATGACGGGGGTAATCGGTGTTTCACTGACGCCAGTATCAAATCCGAGTTTTTTCATTTCTTCCTTGAAGTATTTTGCGTTATCCCAAAGTTTATCCACGAGTTCGGTGGATTCTTCGAGCAGGTCAACCGCCGCGAGACATGCCGCCGCATCGGGCGCGGTGACTGCGGACGAGAACAGGAACGGTCGTCCACGTTGACGCAACCACTCGATGATGACTTTGTCGCCCGCGACGATTCCGCCCATGACGCCGAAGGCTTTGGACATCGTGCCGACTTCGATATCCACTTTGCCGTGCAAGCCGAAATGATCCACGATGCCGCGTCCGCCTTTGCCGAGGACGCCCTCGCCGTGCGCGTCGTCCACCATGAAGAGGATGTCATATTTTTTGGCGACCTCAACCAGGGCGGGGAGGGGGGCGATGTCTCCGTCCATGCTGAAAACGCCGTCGGTGATGATCAAGGCGCGGCGGAAGGAAGAGGCGTGCTCTTTGATCGCGTCCTCCAACGCGCCCGCGTCATTATGTTCATACGGAATAATTTTCGCGCCCGAGAGTCGGCTTCCATCAATGATCGAAGCGTGATTCAATCTGTCAGAAAAAATCACATCCTCTTTGCTAACGAGCGCAGAGATCGCTCCAAGATTCGCTGTGAATCCCGATTGGAACGTGATGACATCCTCGGCGCCTTTGAACTTTGCGAGACGCTGTTCGAGTTGCACATGCAGGTCAGTTGTGCCTGCAATCGAACGCACCGCGGCAGGACCGACGCCATATTTTTTCGTAGCATCCTTCGCGGCTTCGACCAGCTTTGGATGATTCGCCAAACCGAGATAATTATTTGAACAGAAATTCAAAACATCTTTTCCGTCTACGATAATGCGCGCGCCCTGCGCCGAGCCAATTGTGCGGATGCGGTTGTACAAGCCCTGCTCTTTCAAGCCGTCAATTTCTTGCGTGAGCCAATCGAGTTTTGTTGACATGGGGACTCCTTAGTTTATGTCATTGCGAGGAGCGTTCGTTGCGACGAAGCAATCTCCTCGTCATGTTGGGGATTGCTTCGCTCTCCGCTTCGCGGGTCGCTCGCAATGACGTATCTGTCAAATCTTCCGCAAACAATCCCAACTCGATCATCGCTTCCATCACTTTTTGAATGGCTCCGCCTTTGACGATGACTGCTGTTGGACTTAATACTTCGCCCAAATATTTTGCCGCTTTCGATTTGCGCATCTCTTCCAGGACCTCAGGCTTGCTCACCCTCAAAATGACTTGAGTCTCAGCCCGAGCTTCTGTCCCGTTAACTTCCCAGCGTTTGAGGGCTTTGACTAATGATGGTGGAATCCCTGCGCTGTGTTTGGCAAGTAACGAGAGGAGATGTTCGATCTTGAGTCCCTGTTCTTTGGCTTTTGTAAGCGAGTTTGTTGTAATACGGTATTTATACTCGCCACTTTTTTGTTCATCCCATTCGCAGAAGCGCGAAATCTGATAGCGAACTACTCGCGGCGCGTTGCGCGGGATGATAATCCTTCCGCTAGAAGCAACTACTATCTTTCCTCTTTCTTCTTTCTCACCAACAAATGAAGATAAGCGAAAAGATGTCGGCTCGGTTGAACCTTCCGCGAAAGACAAGTCAACCTGCCCAAGCCAGTGGAGGATGTTTGTGATGAAGAAACGAATCAGCGCGCCGTCTACCTCGTCCCATGCTTCGAAGCCACGCAGGTATTGTCCATCGGAGGCGCGTTTGATGAACCATGAATCGTAATCACCTGCGGGACGTTGGAAATCAGGGTTCTTTTGTTTTATTGCTTTGACGAAGGATGAAAGACTCCACCATTTGCCTTCGGGGATGACATTAATGAAACCAAGCAGCGTGTGGCGTGTAGCGTGGGATGAGTTCGTCCATTCACCTTCGCAGATGAGACTCGGCATGAGTTTGAGTTCGTTAAAGGATGTGCTTTCGATCCACGAGTCATGTAGAAGTTTCAAGGCGTGTTTGCGGGGAGATTCGAGGAAGGTTTTTACGGCTTCGGTTTGAATTGTATTCTTTTTGAATAGTTTTGCAGTTGAAAGCAGACTGTAGAGTGCAGGAGCTCGCTCCTGCAAAGCGGACAGCATACCTTTCGAGTACGATGAGCTGTCCGACTCCAGAGTTTTGCCCATGCGCAGCGCGGCGAGCATTGTTGTTGCTTCATCCAAAATAAAATCGTTTGCGAGAATTTCTTTCCCTTTTTCGCTGGGAGAGGCAGGGCGACCCAATGCTTCTTTATTTCCTTTGTGTGCTTCGTGTCCTTTGTGTTTAATTAATTGAAGCAAATCATCGGGGATGTAGGCGAATTCCTGCGGACCCTTTTCGGTATCAAAGAACGCCCTTGCCAGTAACCCGCGATAGAAAAGAATCTCTGCCGCGGATACAGGTTTGAGATAAAGTTTTTCCCTATCGCGTTTGCCTGCGCCTGCTTCGCGGATCTCGCCGAATTGACGTGTGAATGTACCCCACGCGATTCGTCCGCCCGAGGTGACGAGGGCGGTGATGGCAGAGTCCGCTTGGGGGGAGAGGGACTCCATTAATTCAGCGAGCAGATTCAAGTCGAGGAGAGAAGCGGATAGTTCATCCCGCGCTGAATCCACTTCATTGGATTCCAATTCGAGTCCCCAGAGTTCCGCGATGATGCGGAGATGTCCGATATTTTGTTTGAGGAGGGAGTGGAGGAGGTCGGGCATGGGGTAAGTATACAAGTAGACAGGTAAACATGTAAACAGGGAACGTGTCTACTTGTCTACGTGTATACCTGTTTACCCCCTTACAACTTTCAACGCGTTGGGAAGTATTTCAAATGAAACCTTGCGCACGTTGCTACCAGGACCCGAAAAGATTTCGCCATCGGCATGAATGTAAAGAGGGCGATCAGCGCTGAGGGTGAATTTTTTGCACGTGCCCATGGTCACTTGTTTGAAGCGCGGATGTGTGCCTTTCATCACCTCAGGCACGATGCGAAACATCATCAGGCGGCTGACGTTTGTGATCATGGCGAAGTTGAGAATGCCATCGTCAATTTTTGCTTCGGGCGCAATGAGAAATCCGCCGCCTTCGCGTGGACCGTTGCACAGCACAAGGTAGATGACGCTTTGCTCCCACTTTTCGCCGTCGGTTTCAATTTGCATTTGAATGGGGTTGTGGTCAATGATGATGGTTTGCAGAACTGCAGTGAGATACATGAGGAAGCCGCGCAGGAGGGGAAGCCGATGTGACCGAATCGTAACGGTTGCGCCGAAGCCGATGCCGAGTGTGTTGTCGAAATATTCCCTGCGTCCGTTTTCGTCGGTCATCAAACCCAGATCAACTGTGGAGGCTTCACCGTCCAGTGCGCGGCGAAGGGCTTTGTCTGATTGTTTTGTTGCGCCAATGCCATGTGCAAAATCGTTGCCTGAACCGACGGGCACAATCGCAAGGACAGGTCGTTTGTTTTCTTGTACTTGCATGATACCGTTCATCACTTCGTGGACGGTGCCGTCTCCACCCATCGCGATGATTCGGTCGTATCCCTCTTCGCTTGCCTGCTTTGCCAGTTCAATCGCGTGACCCGGATACACCGTGCCGCTCCACGTTACGTTGCCGTGATGTTCCGTAATGGATCGCAAGTCGCGCGCGACGCGCCAGGCATTTCCCATATCTGCCATGGGGTTCAGGATGATTTTTACTTTGGTGGGCATGAGGGTTCCTCCGTTGGAAAAGACCCTAAAGGTTTTTTTGCATATTCAGAATTGATCTTTGCGAAGTTCTGTTGCAATTTCAGGTGATGATTCACGACGGAAATCTTTAGGGTCTATGATCTTTCGTGAATTATAACCCCCAACTCCCTCGTATCCCCCACCGCCGCTGGATGAATAAAAAAACGCCGCGTGATTAGCGGCGATGGAGGAGGATGGGGATAGGTTTATTCCTCTGCGATGGTGTGTTTTGAGAGCGGACCAGTGATTCCGCGCGCGACCTGGAAGGTGCCCCGATTATATTTCTTGGCTTGATACAATGCCGCGTCCGCCGCGCGAAGCAGGTCTGCGCCGATGCGCGCGTGGGTTGGATACAGGGCAATGCCGCCTGAGATGCCCAGCTTGAGTTTCTTCTTGTCCGAGAAGGTGAACTTGATTTTTTTCATTCCCTCGACGATCTTTTCTGTCACAACCATAGCAGAAGACATATCGGACTGGGTCAGGATCAACGTCAACTCATCGCCGCCATACCGCGCCAGAAAATCCGTGTTGCGCACCCCGCGCGCCATCTGATTGAAGACCAGCCGCAAAACGTCGTCACCTGTGGCATGCCCATACGTGTCGTTCACCTCTTTGAATCCATCGAGGTCCATCATCACCACGGCAAAGGAATAATTGTTTCTGCGGGCAGACGTCACCTCCTCTTCGAGTCGTTCGTCCAGCGCGCGGCGGTTGGGTAAACCTGTCAATGTGTCGCTGTAAGCCTGGTGACTGATAATCTGGTGCAAACTTGCATTTGAAATCGCAACAGCCGCCTGGTCTGCAAGCAGGTTCAAGAGGCGCAGTTCCGAGTGTGAAAACTCCCCGATCTTTGAACGGGACAGGTTCATCACGCCCACCACAGCGTCGCCTACTTTAAGTGGAATCCCGATGATGGAGCCAGCCCAGTTATCGGGGATGTTCTGAAATAGAGGGTGTTCGCGCGTATTTTCAACAACGATCGTTTCCCCATGCCGCGCCACTGAATAGGTCAGCCCGTTTGATCTTGGTTTCGACCACGGCTTGTTGCGCGTACCTTCCGAATCCAACGCCGCGCCGAATGAAAGTTTTTGATTTTTATAGAGGAAAATATTTACATCGCGCGCATTGAACACGAGGCGTATTGCCTCCGTCACAACCGCATCCAGCACATCGGGCAGTTCCAGGCTGGAGGTCAGGTTGATGCTCAACTTCTTGAGCGCGTCCAGTTCATCGGTCTGTTGTTTGAGCATCAAAATCAACGCGCGATGTTCGATCAACTCTCTTGCAAGTTGTCCTGAATTCTCAGGGTCTTCAAAGGAATATTTTGCCAGCGACGCGGTCAGGATGTCCAGCAGTTTAAGCAAATACTCACGCGCTATCGGGGATTCGCCCTGCTGTTCAAGCACGCGATATGCATCTTCTAAAATTTTTAATCGTGTATCGCCCATTCTTCTCTTTGACCGGTCTGGCATTAAATCACAACTCAAGGCAGATCGAGTTGGTTCTTTTGTCTTGTATTTTCCAAGCCGGTTATCGGCATTATAACCAGCCATCTAAGGATGATGTGTTGCACGCACGTTACAGCCCATATAATTTGGATATGCTACAATGGACGCACCCATCTCTGGAGGACAACGTGTCAAATGCCATCCCCGCCGAGGACTCACCCAAACCCCCCGATCCTACGCAGGGTAAGCCTGCTCCTGCAACACCGCTGAATCCACGCCGACGCGGGATCGTCATTGGCGCCTCAGACGGACTCGGCGCCGAACTTGCGCGCAACCTTGCGCGCGAAGGATATTCACTCGCCCTGCTTGCGCGCCGCAAAGACAAACTCGATGTGCTTTGCAGCGAAATCAACGCGAACGGAGGATCAGCCCGCGCGTATGTCCATAACGTGTCTGAATACAGCAAAGTTCCAGACCTGCTCCGTAAAATCGTCGCGGAACTCGGCGGCTTGGATTTGGTGATCTTTGCGGCTGGCGTGAATCTTCCGCCCGGCGGGATGGATAAATACAACTTCGAGAATGACCACAAGATGATCGAAGTCAACCTCATCGGCGCGATGGCTTGGCTGCATCCTATTAGCGAAATGTTCCAATCTGCCAAAGCGGGACAGATCGTGGGTATTTCCTCCGTCGCAGGGGATCGCGGGCGCGTAGGTAACCCCGGCAATAACATCTCCAAGGCGGGGCTGACCACCTATTTGGAGGCGTTGCGAAATAGGCTTACCCGTCACGGCGTGAACGTGTTGACGGTCAAGCCGGGTTTTATGAAAACGGAAATGCTTAAAGCCGCGCAGGGCCCGACTCCGTTTGCGATTGAACCCGCCAAAGCCGCGGATGATATTGTGAAAGCCATGCAGAAACGCAGGCAGGTGATCTACACCGCGTCCATTTGGCGCTGGATCATGCTTGCGATTCAGCATACCCCATCGTTTATTTTTAGAAGGTTATCCTTTTAACTACATGACCGCAGACGAATGACCGCTGACCGGTTTGATGATTGCGGTCTGTGGTCGGCGGTCTTTTAAAAACCATGCCTATCTATCTCAACTCAACCTTCATCCAACTCGAAAACTTCGGTCATTCTCTTCAAGCATCCTCCTACCGAATTCAAATTAATAAAACGGAAGATATTTACGAAGCCTTTCAACTCGCGAAGAAACTTGGGTTGAAGGTCACGGCGCGCGGCACAGGCATCAGTTACAACGACGCGTCGCTTAACGGCGGCGGTATGGTGCTGGACATGCGCAGGATGAATCAAATCGTCGAATGGGATTCAGCCTCAGGCTTGGTGAGATGCGAGTCCGGAGTCACGCTCGAACAGTTGTGGCAGAAAGTCGAACCGGATGGTTGGTGGCCCCCTGTCGTCTCCGGCACGATGAAAACAACATTGGGCGGGTGTCTTGCGGCGAACATCCATGGCAAGAATAATTTTCAAGCCGGTCCGATTGGCGAGCATGTGGTTGAATTTACAGCGATGTTGCCAGCGGGGGCGTTGGTCACCTGCACCCCAAAGAAAAATGCGGATTTGTTTTACGCGATGATCAGCGGGCTGGGGATGCTTGGTGTGTTCACTTCGATCACGTTGAAGATGAAACGCATCTTTTCGGGACTGATTAGTGTGGACGCGTGGCATGTGTCGAATCTCAGCCGACACTTAAGCGGACTGCACGATCACGCCGCTGACCACGATTACATTGTTGGCTGGCTCGATGCTTTCGCGCGTGGAAAAAATTTGGGGCGCGGGCAAATCCACGGCGCGCGTCAATTGAAGGAAGGCGAAGACCCGGACTCGCAAAAGACGATGCAACTCGCGTATCAACATCTGCCTGACCGCTTTTTTGGTGTCCTGCCAAAATCGTCATTGCATTATTTTATGAATCCGTTTATGAATAATTTGGGAATGTGGGGTGTCAACACGGCAAGGTATATTTCAAGTTTGCGAACACATACATTTCGACAGTCTCATGCCGAGTTTCATTTCTTGTTGGATTATGTCCCAAACTGGGAGCGTTCGTTCGGGCGCGGCGGATTGATTCAGTATCAATCCTTTTTGCCGAAAGAGACAGCCGAGGACGCCTGGCGTGAGATGTTGGAACTTTCACAGCAACGCGGCTTGCCATCGTATTTGTGTGTGACCAAACGTCACCGCCCCGATACATTTTTACTCACCCACGGCGTAGATGGTTTTTCGCTCGCGCTGGATTTCAAAGTGACCGATAAGAATCGTGCGAAGTTGAGCGCAATGTTACAAGAGTTTGACCGCATCGTTTTAGATGCAGGCGGACGGTTCTATTTCGCCAAGAACAGCGAAACGACCGCTGAATCCACGCGAAAGTTTTTAGGCGATGAGACGATCTTGAAGTTCAAGAAACTCAAAAAACGATGCGACCCGAATGGATTGCTCGAATCGGATTTGTATCGTAGAGTCTTTGGCGGATGATCCGGAGGTTGCATGAGCGAGCATTATGATCTGATCGTTATCGGGTCGGGACCCGCAGGGGAGAAAGGCGCGGCGCAAGCCGCCTATTTTGGCAAACGTGTGGCGATCATCGAGCGAGCCGAACATGTGGGCGGCGCAGGGATCAACACGGGAACTGTCCCATCGAAAACCCTGCGGGAAGCCGCATTATATTTTTCCGGCTTGGAACAGCGCGGCTTGTACGGCATTGATTATTCGCTCAAAGAGAATATATCTGTCGCGGATTTTATGCACCGCGAACATGTTGTTGTCGAAAAAGAACGAAGGATTATCGAACATAATCTTGAACGCCATAAGATTACACTAATGTATGGGGAAGCATCACTAAAAGACGCGCATACGGTGCGCGTGACAGCCTCTGATGGGGATAAAGAAATCAGCGGCGACTTTATCCTTATTGCAACCGGTTCTTCTCCCTACCATCCGCCTGAGATTCCATTTGACGGGGACCTGATCTACGACTCCGATTCCATCCTGCACATGAACAGAATCCCCAAAACGATGGTTGTTGTCGGCGGCGGAGTCATCGGAACAGAATATTCGTCCATCTTTGCGGCGCTGGGTGTGCAGGTCACGCTGGTGGAACCGAAGGAGCGCATCCTGCCGTTCGTTGACTCGGAAATTATCGAGCGGTTGCAGTATCAACTGACCTTGCTGGGCTTGAATTTTGCCCTGGGCGACAAGATGACGGCAATTGAGCGTCACCAAAATCACGTGCAATTAACTTTGGAAAAGGGCGGCATCATGGAGTTCGATATTGCGTTGATTGCATCGGGCAGGCAAAGCAATGTGACGGAACTTGGCTTGGATCCGATCGGCGTGAAAATGGGGAACCGCGGGCTGGTTATCGTCAACGAAAAATATCAGACGAGTGTAGCGAACATCTATGCAGCGGGTGATGTGATTGGGTTTCCTGCGCTGGCTTCCACCTCGATGGAGCAGGCGCGTGTGGCGATGGTGCACGCGTTCGATTTGGAATATAAGGAACGCATGTCGCCCATCCTCCCGCTGGCGGTGTACGCCATCCCTGAAATGTCATCCGTTGGACTGACGGAAGATGAATGCCAGACAAAAAACATTCCCTATCTTCTTGGGCGCGCCTTTTACGAAAATAACGCACGCGGACAGATCATCGGTGACATGAGTGGCATGATCAAACTGGTTTTCTCGCCCACTGACAAGAAACTGCTTGGCGCGCACATCATTGGTGAGCAGGCTTCGGAGTTAATCCATATTGCATCCCACGTGATGATGGCAGGCGGCTCAATAGATACAATAGACTTTATCCGAAATAAGGAAAATGGTCATAATTTTAGTGGTTTTGGGCGATGCTCGACTCGGATGTTATGAAGCCCGCAAGCGAGAACCATC
>Ga0247727_10002437_pt1 | contig 42563 bp, 36 predicted proteins | sample WisWelCaveWW1625_FD_202498 | JGI IMG/M metagenome (GOLD analysis project Ga0247727, IMG submission 202498) | Biofilm microbial communities from Wishing Well Cave, Virginia, United States - WW16-25 | ecosystem: Environmental > Aquatic > Deep subsurface > Groundwater > Cave microbial mat | place...
GCAGCCGAAGGCTGCACCACCCAGGCCGCCCGGGAGAAGGGGGCACCCCCCGAGCATGGACCGCCCTCGAGCGGCCCGGCCATGGAGAGCATCCTGACGCCAGTCCGCTCAGATGAATACCCCCTAGTAGCATAATGTCCGCCCATGCCAGAGAGCGCCATGCCGCTCACCGTGCTCCACGACGACGGCGCGCTGGTGGCGGTGGCGAAGCCGGCGGGCGAGCCGGTGATCCCCGCGCGCGGCGAGCCTCCCGGTGCTTGCGTGCAGAAGCGGCTCGAGCGGCAGCTCAGGCGCCGTGTCTTCGTGGTGCACCGCATCGACCGCGACGCGTCTGGGGTGGTCGTCTTCGCGCTCGATGCCGCCGCGCACCGCGCGGCCAGCCTGGCGTTCGAGCACCGGCAGGTGAGCAAGCAGTACCTGGCGTTCGTGGCGGGAGCGCTCGAGCCCGCCTCCGGACGGCTCGACGCCCCGCTGCATGCGGCCCGCAAGGGGAAGACGCGTCCGGCGGCGCCCGGTGAGCGGGGAGCGCAGCCGGCGGTCACCGAATACACGACACGCCGGCGCTGGACTCTCGGGGATCGGGCCGTGAGCCGGGTCGAGGCGCTTCCGCACTCCGGCCGCCATCACCAGATCCGGGTCCACCTGCGCGCGGCCGGGGCGCCGATCCTGTTCGACCCGCTCTACGGTCGAGGCCGGATGCCCGAGGCGCTCGCCGGAGCGCCGTGCGCGCGGCTCGCCCTCCACGCGCAGCGCATCGAGCTCCCCGCTTCGGACGGAAAAGGCCGCCTGGCCGTGTCCGCGCCGCTCGCGCTCGACCTCGAGGCGCTCGCCGCATGGCTCGACGCGCACGCGATCGCGGAATGAGCGGGTCGAGCGCGATGACTTTTCCGGCGTTCTACGCGAAGCTCGAGGCGCGCCACCTCACCGAGCTCCGCTTCGCCGAGGTGAGGCGCGCGCTCCAGGCGCTGTCGTCGCTCTACGTCGAGCGCCGCGAGCGGATCGCGGGCGGAGCGGCGCTCGAGGGGCGGGGCAAGCGCGCCGCCTTCGCTCTCTACTACGGCCCGCTCCATTTCCTGCTGGTGCGCGAGATCGTGCGGGCGCTGGGGCCGGCGCTCGCGACGCCGCGAGAGCTGCTGGATTTCGGCTGCGGCACCGGAACGGCCGGCGCGGCCTGGGCACTCGAGCGGCAGCCCGCGGCGACGGTCGAAGGCGTGGACCAGAGCGGCTGGGCGGTGAGCGAAACCCGCTGGACGCTCGGTCAGCTCGGCGTTCCCGGAACCGCGACGCGCGGTGACGCTGCGCTGGCACTGGCCAAAGACCCGCGCGCCGGCCTGCTCGCGGCGTTCACCGTGAACGAGCTGGCCGAACCCGCGCGCGAGCGCCTCCTCGCGCGGATGTGCCAGGCGGCCGCCGCGGGAGCGCCGGTACTCGTTGTGGAGCCGATCTCGCGGCGCGTGAGTCCCTGGTGGCCGGAGTGGCGCGCGGCGTTCTCGGCCGCGGGCGGCCGAGAAGACGAGTGGCGCTTCCGCCCGACACTGCCGCCCGCGCTCGCTCTGCTCGGCAAGGCCGCTGGCCTCGACGCGCGCGAGCTCGTCGGCCGCTCGCTGGCGCTTCGAGGCGGCGCGCCCGCCCGGTCCTGATAGCACCTCGCCCGACTCGCACGATGCCTTCTTTGACACGTGTGCGAATGCTGTGCTATCTCCGTCTGATCCACTCCGTTCGTCCGGCTTCCGGCTCGGGAGGTAATCCATGAAGCGGCTGACCCTGGCGCTGCTGGCGGCGCTGGCCATCGCGCCCGCCCTCGCGGCGCAAGACATCGTTCTCACCGGCAGCGTCACCACGCGCGAGGACGGGCTGCCGCTTCCGGGCGCGACCGTCGCGATCGCGTCGCTCGGCCTGAGCGTCACCACGGACGCCTCCGGTCTGTTCACCCTGACGCTGCCCACGGGGACCGTCATGGACAAGGCGCTCGACGTGCGGGTGAGCGCCGCCGGCCTGCTCCCCAGGGTGTGGCCCTTCAAGCCCGCGCCCGGCACGACCCGCCACGACTTCGCGCTCGCGCTGTCGTTCTCGGAGGAGATCACCGTCGGCTCGCGCGTGGTGGGGGTCGAGGCCCAGAAGGCCGTGCCGATCGACATCCTGAGCTCGAGGCAGATCCAGCCACGGGCGCCAGCGAGACGATGCAGGTGCTCCAGCGGCTCGCGCCGTCCTTCAACTTCCCGCGGACCACGATCGCCGACGGCTCGGCCGCGGTGCGGCCCGCCACGCTGCGCGGGCTCGGCCCCGACCAGATCCTGGTGCTGATCAACGGCAAGCGCCGCCACGCGACCGCCCTCGTCCACGTCAACGGCACCGTCGGACGCGGTTCCACGGGTGTCGACCTGAACGCCATCCCGGTCTCCGCCATCGAGCGGATCGAAATCTTGCGCGACGGCGCGGCCGCGCAGTACGGCTCGGATGCGATCGCGGGTGTGATCAACATCGTCCTCAAGTCCGGCGTCACGAAGGTCGAGGTCGAGGTCAAGGCGGGCGAGACCGCCACCGACCAGGGGTGGGGGCCGACACCACCTATGACGGCGAGCTGCTGGTCGGCTCGATCAGCAAGGGCTTCAGGCTCGGGAGAGGCTGGTTGCTCCTGACCGAGGAGTATCGTCACCGCAACCGGACGAACCGCGCCGGTCCGGACCAGCGCGACCAGCTCCAGGCGGGAGACGCCGGCAACAACCCCGTGTCGCAGCCGAACCACTGGATCGGCGACGCCGAGTCCGACGACTACCTGAGCTACCTTAACGCGCAGATCCCGGTCGACTCGACCGACAGCACGTTCGTCTACGCCTTCGGCGGCTTCAGCTACCGCGACGCGACCGCGCCGGGCTTCTACAGGCGCCCGCTGCAGGTGACCCAGACCTGGCCGCAGATCTACCCGCTGGGTTTCCTTCCGCTGATCAACACCCCCGTCACCGACGGCGCGGGGACGCTCGGCATTCGCGGGATCAAGAATCAATGGTTCTGGGACGCCTCCTTGCAGTACGGCCACAACACCATGGACTTCAACATCCAGAACACGCTCAACGCGTCTCTCGGCCCCAGCATTCCGCCCAACAAGCGGTCGTTCTACGCCGGGACCTACAGCGCGAATCAGCTGCTCGCCAACCTCGACTTCTCGCGCCAGCTCGAGGTGGGCCTGCCGGGACCGCTGAACGTGGCCTTCGGCGGCGAGTTCCGGCGCGAGGGCTACAGCATCCAGGCCGGGGAGCCGGACTCGTTTCGCGACGGGGGGGTGCCCGCCCAGAACGGCGCCCGCGCCGTGCCAGGGGCGCAGGTGTTCCCGGGCTTGCGTCCCTCGAACGCGACCGACGATTCGCGCACCAACGCGGCGCTCTATGTCGATCTCGAGGGCGACGTCGCGAGCCGCCTGCGCATCGGCGCCGCGGGTCGCTTCGAGAACTACAGCGACTTCGGGAGCAACGTCGACGGGAAGCTCACGCTCCGCGTCCAGGCCCACGAGCGCTTCGTGATCCGGGGAGCGGCCAGCACGGGCTTCCGCGCTCCGTCGCTTGCCCAGTCCCATTTTTCCGCGGTGAGCACCAACTTCCTCAACATCCCCGGCCAGGGGCTGGTCCCTGTCGAAGTAGGAACCTTCGCCCTCGACAGCTCCGTGGCGCAGGCGCTCGGGGCCACTGAGCTGAAGCCGGAGGACTCCGTGCACCTGACGGCGGGCGTCGCCTTCACGCCGGCCCGCGATTTCGACGTCACCGCGGACTACTACAACATCCGCATCGACGACCGCATCGTGTTCACCGGCAATTTCACGGGTGGCGCGATCAGCGCCCTGCTCGCCCCCTTCGGAGCCAGCGGGGCCCGCTTCTTCGCGAACGCGATCAACACGCGCACGAGCGGTGTGGACCTGACGGCGAACTATCGAGCGAGCCTGGGCGGCGGCAGCACGCTGCGCCTCTACGCGGGCTACAACTACAACAAGACGCGGATCGTCGGCGAGACGGCCACCCCGCCACCGCTCGCCGGGCTCGGCAACGTGCTCTACGACCGCGTCGAGCGCGGGCGCACCGAGTGCGGGCAGCCCCAGCACAGCGCGCGCTTCAGCTCCGACTGGTCGAGAGGCCGCCTGGCCGCGAACCTCGCCGTCGGGTACTACGGCGAATACTGCGTGAAGCAGCCCAACACCACGGGTGTGGACGACCAGGTGTTCGGCGCGGAATGGGTGACCGACTTCGAGTTCGGCTACCGCGTCGAGCGCGTGGCGTTCACGGTGGGCGTGCAGAACCTGTTCGACAGCTACCCCGACCTGGTGCTGCCTCAGCTCGCCATCAACGGAGTGCGCTACTCGACCACCAACACGTTCGGGATCAACGGCCGCTCGCTCTACGTCAAGGCCAACGTGCGGTTCTGACCAACCACTGTTCGGCCACCCGCAGGGCGAGTGCCACCGGGTCGAGGTCGTTGCGGTTGGCGAGGATCACGACCGTCAGCCGGTCGTCCGGGAAGCGTTCGATCGCCGTGCGGAACCCCCTCGTCTCGCCGTAGTGCCACATCCGCGGGCGACCGCGCCAGGGGTCGAGGAACCAGCCGAAGCCGTATGCGACCGGCTCTCCCGGTGAGAGGTTGTCGCCACTCGGCGGTCCCTTTGGCCAGTGGGGAAGAGAGCCGTCCGCGAGCGTCACGGGCGTGAGCGCCGGTTTCATCGCCGCTGGGGAGAGGAGCGTGCCCGCGCGCACGGCCTCGTCCCAGCTCGCGAGGTCCGCGAGGGTCGAATAGACGCCGCCGTCGCCGAGCGTCGCCGACGTGGCGCTCTGGTCGGTCTGGCGGAAGCCGGACGCCTCGCGCGTGTGACCGAAGGCGCGGCTCGCCACCTCGTTGCGGCCCCGCTCGTAGGCCCGCGTCCGGTCCATCCCGAGCGGCGCGAAGACGCGCTCGTGCAGGAAATCCCCGAACGGCTTCCCGGAGACCCGCGCGACGATCCGGCCCAGCACCACGTAGCCCGAGTTGCTGTAGGCCCAGCTCGTTCCCGGCGCAAAGCGGCCCTGAGTCTCGCCCCGCAGCAGCGCCAGCACCTCGTCGTCGCGGATCTGGCGGTCGGCGCTCCAGATCGGCGGGCGGTCCCGCTCCGCGGCCGTCATCAGATCCTCGTAGTCGGGCAGGCCGGAGGTGTGGGTGAGCAGGTGACGGATGCTGATCCCACCCCCGTAGGCCGGGAAGGAAGGAACCAGGTCGCTGAGCGCGTCCTCGTAGCGCAGCTTGCCGTCGCGCACGAGCAGCATGACGGCAGTGGCCGTGAACTGCTTGGTGACCGAGGCCAGCCGGAACGCCGTGACCCGGTCGATGCGCTCGCGCGAGCGCAGGTCGCGGACGCCGTAAGCGCGCTCGAACACGGTCTTTCCGTCCTGCCTCACGAGAACGGCGAGCCCCGGCTCGTCGCCGCGGACGAGGCCGTCGAGGACGGCGGCTGTGGCGGCCTCGCGCGATGTGTCGGCGGCGGGCCCGGCGGCGACGAGCGCGAGCACGAGACCCGCGAGCGTCACTTGGCCGGGCTCTCCGCAGCGACCACGGCCAGGTCGTAGATGCGCTTCAGCTCGAGCTGCGGACCGGGTCCGCCCGTGAGCCGGACGTTCACGATCAGCCGGCTGCCATCGGGCACACGCTCCCACGTCTCGATCACACTTCCGCTGGTGCGCTTCGTCTCGACGAGCAGCTTGGCGTCCTTCCACCAGGTCTTCAGCTCGCTCGCTCCGTTGTCGGTCTTGTACTTCTTCCCGTCGGGGTGAAGCCGCCGCATCCGGCCGAAGCTCTCGTCGATGGCGATCTCGGCGTCGGACTGGGTGATGACCAGCTCCTCGGCGGGTTCGATGAGCGCGCGCATCGCCTCGCGACGGTCGCCTCCGCCTTCCATGCCCCCGCCGCGTCCACCCATCCCGCCGCCACGTCCGCCCATGCCCCCGCCGCGTCCGCCCATCCCGCCTCCCCCGCCGCCGCCACCCGGGCCTCCCGGCGGCCCGCCGCCTCGAGGCCCGCCACGACCTTCCATCCCCTGGCGCATCTTCTGACGCGCATCGTCGCTCGCCTGGACGTTGTAGGTCCAGCGTCCGGAGAAGTCCACGCTCGCGGCCGGCTGCGCCTCGCCGCCGCGTGCCGAGCGGGCCGCAGCGTGGGAACCGGAAACCAGCGCCAGGATCACCACTGAGGTCGTGTAACGCGGGGTCGTGTAACGCGGCATGGGGCCTCCTTCACTCTCTCACTCATGTCTACCGCAGCTGTCGGTCGAGAGTCGTAAAGAGATTGAAAAACTTGCCCCCGAGACTCAGCCCGCGAACTCGTATCCGAGGCCATGTCTCCTCCACGGCGTCGATTTTGGGGGGTAAGATCAGCTGCCCAGCTCACCACTGCTCACCTTCCCGAGTCAGGAGGGCCTGACGCTGATCGGGCGCAGTCTCGGCCACTACCGCGTCACCGCGGCCATCGGCGCCGGCGGGATGGGCGAGGTCTACCGCGCCTCCGACACGAGGCTCGAGCGCGACGTGGCGCTGAAGGTGCTGCCGCCCGAGCTGGCCTCGACACCGGAGCGGCTGGAGCGCTTCCGGCGCGAGGCGAAAGCCCTCGCCGCCCTCGACCACCCCGGCATCGTCACCGTGTTTTCCGTCGAGGAAGCCGATGGCGTCCACTTCCTGACCATGCAGCTCGTCGAGGGGCAGCCCCTCGCCCGGCTCATCCCGGGGGGCGGCATGCCGATCGATCGCCTCGTGTCAATTGCGGCCGCCCTCGCCGATGCCCTCGCAGCCGCGCACGGGAAGGGCATCGTCCATCGCGACCTCAAGCCCGCGAACGTAGTGGTGGGCGTGGGCGGTTCGGTGAAGGTGCTCGACTTCGGCCTCGCCAAGATGCGCCCGGCGGGCGAACCCTCGGACTCGGCGTTACCCACCGAAGCTCGTACACGGGACGGCGTCGTGATCGGGACGGTGCCCTACATGTCTCCCGAGCAAGTCTCGGGGCGACCGGTGGACCACCGGACCGACGTCTTCTCCCTGGGGGTCGTGCTCTACGAAATGGCGAGCGGGCAGCGCCCGTTCGCCGGCGGATCCACGGCGGAGCTCGGCTCGGCGATCCTGCGGGACACGCCCCCGCCCCTGACGACTCTGCGGGCCGGGCTGCCGCAGGCTCTGATGTCGATCGTCATGCGCTGCCTCGAGAAGGACCCGGGCGCTCGCTTCCAGAGCATGCGGGACGTTCACGGCGCGTTTTCGGCCCTGCCCGCCGGCGGAAGCGGCGGGCAGACCGTCTCGGGCCACGGGCGAGGAGTGCGGTCGCGGCCGCTCAGGATCGCGGGCGGCGTCGCGATCGCGATCTTCCTGGGGGTGGCGGCGTATCTCGCGGAACGTTCCGGCGTCATGCGCCCGGCCTCGCGCGCGTCGGAGGCAGCGAGCCAACCTGGCGTCATCCGGTCGATCGCCGTGCTTCCCCTCGACAACTACTCGGGGGATCCCAGCCAGGAGTACTTCGCCGAGGGGATGACCGACGAGCTGACCGCCGACCTCGCCAGCATCAGCCAGCTTCGTGTGATCTCGCGCGGCTCGGCAATGCAGTTCAAGGGCGCGCATCGGCCGCCGACCCCCGTGATCGCCCGGACGCTCGACGTTGACGCGGTCGTGGAGGGCTCGGTGCTTCGAGCCGGCGACAGGGTCCGGATCACCGCCCAGCTGATCGACGCGCGGGCCGACCGGCACCTGTGGGCCAAGAGCTTCGAGCGTAGCTCGCGCGACGTGCTCGCGTTGCAGGACGAGCTGGCGTCGGCCATCGCGCGGGAGATCGACGTCCAGCTGACCCCGGCCGAGCAGTCACGGTTGGCGAGTGCGCCGCGCGTGAACCCCGATGCGTACGACGCGTACCTGAAGGGCCGGTACTTCTTCAACCGCCCGAGCGACGAGAACCTGCAGAAGGCGATCGCGCGCTTCGAAGAGGCGGTCGCGCTCAATCCGATCTTCGCCCCGGCCTATGCGGGGCTGTCGGACGCGTACCTCTGGGCCGGCTACAACGAAGGCTTCCTGACCGCCTCGGAGGCGAGGCCCAAGGCGAAGGCCGCCGCCTTGAAGGCCATCCAGCTGGACGACAAGTCGGCCGAGGCGCACACGTCGCTTGCCGTGTTCGAGCTGTTCTACGAATACGACTGGACAGGCTGCGAAAGGGAATTCCGCCGGGCGTTGGCCCTCAACCCGAACTACGCGTTCGCCCACGACCAGTTCGCGCTGGGGCTCGCCTTCCAGGGACGCGTCGAGGAGTCGATTGCCGAGAGCCGGCGCGCGGCCGAGCTGGACCCGCTGTCGCCACAGGTCCCGCTCGATGCCATCTTCGCGCTGGCCTGGCAAGGCCACTACCAGGCGGCGAAGGAGCAGGCCAGGCGCGCCGCGGATCTCGATCCAACCTTCTTCTTTCCCCCCTGGGCCTACGGGTGGATCGACATCCAGGCCGGGAAGGTCAAGGATGCGATCCCCCACTTCCAGAAGGCCAAGGCCATGGGATCGCCAGCGTTCGTCTCCGCCTGGCTCGCCTACGCCTACGGGGTTTCGGGCGATCGAGCCCGCGCTCGGTTGGAGCTCGAGGACCTGAAGAAGACCTCGCTGCGTGGTTCGGTCACCTCGTTCAATCTGGCGCTCGTGTCCCTCGGCCTCGGCGAGCACGCGCGCGCGGTGAGCTACCTGGAGCAGGCCCACGCCTCCGACTCGCAGTGGCTGGGGTGGCTCAAGGGCGACCGCGCGTTCGATCCGCTCCGCTCGGAGCCTCGCTTCGTTGCGCTCCTCCGAAAGCTGGGACTCGACGGGTGAGGGGGTCGCCTACGGCATCGAGGCGAGCAGTCGCTCCGCGCTGACGACGAGCCCGCGCCGGCCCTCGACGGACACGCGTCGGACGACGCCTGGCTTCATGACGAGCTGGACGAACGGCGGCCACCCCAGGTGGGACAGGAATGCTCCGAACCCGGGGCTCAGCGCATCTTCCGAAAGCTTGCACTCCACGGCGAGCCATGGCTTGCGGTCGCGCGTGAGCAGAAAATCGACTTCCGCCTTTTCCTTGTTCCGGAGGTAGTGGAGCTCGAATACGCCCTCGCCGGTGTCGGTCCAGAAGTCCGCCGCCTTCAGCAGGTGCGAGGCGACCATGTTCTCGAAGCGGGGGCCGGCCAGGGCGACCTCCGACCAGTCCCACAGGTAGAGCTTGCCTTCCTTGCGGAGCGAGCGCGGGACCGAGCGTGTGAAGGGCTTGAGCTCGAAGACGTAGTACAGCTGCTCGAGGTAGAGGAGCCAGCGCGTCACCGTGTCGTGCGACACTTCCAGGTCCTCCCGCAGCGACTGGCGGCTCAGTCGCGAGGCGGCTCGCTCGGGCAAGAGCGCCATCAGCATCTCCACTTGGCTCAGCTCTGGAATGCGACTCAGGTCGCGGAGATCTTCGCGCACGATCTTCTCGGCGCGGCCCAGGCGCCAGAGCCGCGCGAAGCGTTCGGACTGGCGGAGGAAGGGCTCGGGAAAGCCGCCGTACTCGAAGAGCAGGTCCAGCGTCTTGCGAGCGGCCGGTGCCGGTCGCGCGAGCGCCGCAGAGGTGACGGCCCGCACCAGATCGGTGGGAGCGGCGGGGTGTTTCCCCTCCAGCTCGCCGAGGCTCAACGGGTGCAGCCGGAAGCGCAGGTAGCGGCCGAGCAGGCTCTCCCCGCCCCGACGGTACACGTCGAGCCGGGCGCTCCCCGTGACCAGGATGTCGCAGGGCGTCTCGAGCGTGTCGTAGAGGCCCTTGAGCGTGCGCTTCCAGCCCTTCGCCTTGTGGATTTCGTCGAACACGGCCAGGGGACGCTCGCGCGACCCGGAGGCCGCGGGCGGGGGGAGCAGCGCCTTGGGCGACTTGGTGAAGGCGCGTCGGAAGTCGATGTCGTCCCAATTGCCGTAGCGGCCAAGCGCGCGCTGCTTCAGCTCCTGGCGCGCGAAGGTCGTCTTGCCCGACTGCCGCGGACCGGAGACGAAGGCCATCTTGCCGCTGGCCCAGGCCAGCTCACGCAACGGAACGGCCAGGCTGCGGTCGATCATCCCTGTCCATTTTAGGTTCAGACACGAATCTGGTCAAGACCGTTTTGTGCCCAGGCGCGAATTTGGTCGGAAGCGTCCCGATCACGCTTCCGCCTTTCCCTCGTCTCTGGCGCAGTCCGCGATCGACAGTCGTACTCAGCCCGCGAACTTGTAGCCGAGACCGTGGATCGTGAGGATTTGCTGCGGCTGTCGGGCGTTCGCTTCCAGCTTCCGCCGGAGCCAGGCGACGTGCACGTCCACCGTCCGGCTGGTGGAGCCACGGCCGCGGTCCTGGACGTGATGTCGCTTGACCACCTCCCCCGGAGGGGGAGTAGTCTGTCTCCGCAACGGTGAACCAGAGGTGGGAGGACGCTTCACGGCGCACCTTGCCACACACAACGCACGCGGCTGGTGTTGTAGGAGGGGGCAGTGTGGCGCTTGGTTCTCGCCCTGCTGATCGCTTTTCAGCACTCGGGTTGCGGCGACGGCTGGACCCGCACGACACCCACGACCCCGCCCGCCACCACGCCAAGCGCGACCGGACCCCCTGCACTCCTGGTCGTCACATCGACTGCCGGACACAACCTCGATCCTGACGGCTACGTCCTCGTTGTGGACGGAACCGAGCAGGGCCGCATCGAGATCAACGATTCCAAGACGCTGCAGTCCGTTCCTGCCGGTACGCATTCGCTGGACCTGATCGGCATCGCAGAGACGTGCCGCCCGCACGCCGGACTGCCGCTCACGCTTACCGTGGCTCAGAGCGGCACCACGAGGGCCGACCTGAGGGTCGAATGCCTTGGCATCCCGGATGGCGTCCAGATCGCGTTCACGCGCATCCGCGCCAATCCCCTCAGCTCGCACATTGCCGGCATGGCCAGCGACGGCAGTGCTGTGACGGAGCTGACCAGTCACGCAGCCTTCGACACCGGCGCCTCCTGGTCGCCCGACGGCAGCCAGCTCGCCTTCAGCCGCGACGGACTCATCCACGTCATGAACCAAGAAGGGACACAGCTGGTCCGGCTCGTCGCCGGCACGGCGCCGGCGTGGTCGCCGGACGGCAACACGATCGCCTTCGAGCGCCGGCTGGGCAGCCCCGGCTGTGCAGGGACCATCCATCTGATCGACGCGAGGGGCGGGGCCGAGCGGCAGTTGACGAGGGGCGTCGAGCCGACGTGGTCCCCGGACGGGACGCTGATCGCGGTCGAAGAGTGTGCGGGAGTGGAGGGCGCATCCGACATCTTTTCCATCGATGTCGACGGCGGCGGGACGGTCAACTTGACGATGAGCCCCGATGTCGACCGGGAGCCAGCCTGGTCCCCGGAGGGGACCAGGATCGCCTTCAGGAGGCTCATTGGGGGCGCCTACAGTCTTTGGATCATGGACGCCAGCGGAGCAGGGCAGCAGCGCGTCCCCCAAACCCCCAGTCCGCCCCTTGCACCAGCCTGGACCCCGGACGGCAAGGTGCTGTTCGGTTCGGATAACGGGTCCCTCTACGTGGTCAACCCTGACGGGACGGGGCTGCAAACGTTGACCAGCGGGGCAGGAATCACCGATGCCAGGCCGGCATGGCGGACCCGCCCATAGCCGACCCGCCGTCGGCGGAAGGAACGCGCATGAAGCGGTCGCTGACTCTCGCCGTATGGTCTGGCGTGGTCCTGCTCTCTGCGGTTGGGATTGTCGCGGCGGTCGGTCGAGCCACTTTCCCCGGTGACCTCGCCACCCGCATCGACCCTGCGCGGCAACGGCTCATGCGGGCGCTCGATCGCAGCGATCCCCTCGTCGCCGAGCGCCCCGCGGAGCTGGCGCGGATCGACAGCACCGGGCTTTCGCCGTGGCCATCGGCATTTCCACCGTCCGCGTGGTCGGCGCGGCGGTGGATATCGCTCTCACGCCCGCCGGCTTCGGACCACGGGCTCTCTTCGTGCTCTCCGTCTGGACCGGATGGGCTTTGAGCGTGGGTGCTGGCGAGCTCTGGATCGCCTATACGCGTCCGAGGGTCTCGTGAAGACACGGGCATCACCTACCAGGTCACGAACGCCGACAGCACGATCTCGACCTACGAGAACGACTGGAGAGCGTCCTTCACGGTGACGATCCAGGAAACGGGTGGGCGCTGCGTCGATCGGGTTCGAGGTCTTGTACGACCTGCCGAACAAGGGCCGCGAGGCGCTCATCACCGTAGGCTTGTCGTTCAAGGACGACGACGGCAACAGCTACTCGAAAACCGCCCAGGTCAAGGTCGCGCCGTAGCCACGCCCATCTCCGCAACGAGGTGGGCCGCGCCGTCGACCTCGCTCATCGTCCACAGCAGGTAGCGCACGTCGGCGTGGATCGAGCGCGTCCGCACAGCGTCGAAGTCGTAGTCGGAGGCCACCGTGTCGTAGGTGCCGTCGAACAGGAGGCCGACGAACTCGCCCTTGCCGTTCAGCGTCGGCGAGCCGGAGTTGCCGCCGGTGGTGTCGACCGTCGAGAGGAAGTTGACCGGCACGTCGCCGAGCGCGGGCACCACGAAACGGCTCGTGCCGCCGGCGCGCAGCGCCTGGATCGCCGCGAGCTGCGCGTCGGGGGCGTCGAACTCGCCCTCGCCCGTGTGCTTGTGCTCGATGCCGGCGAGCGTCGTGAAGGCCCGCCAGTCGACTCCGTCCTTCGCGTTCTCCCGCCGCTTCACCTGGCCGTAGGTGACGCGGAGCGTGGAGTTCGCGTCGGGTGAGACGAGCCCGCCCGCCTCGGCCAGGAGCGCCTTCGCGTAGCGCGGCCTCACCCGCGAGGCCCGGCCCATTCGGCGCTTCGAGGCGTCGCGGTTCGCCACGAACAGCGGGTCGAGCGCGAGCGCCAGATCCACGAACGAGTCCCGGGTCGCCGCGATCTCGGCGCTGGACTTGTCGAGCAGGCCCAGCCGGACGTCCTTGTCGGCGAGCTTGGTGTCCGCGAGCAAGCGCTCGATATACGCGTCGATCGCCTTGTCGGTGTCCGCCTGCGCCATGCCCGGGGTGAGCCCGGCGATCTTGTCGAGGCCGGCGATGCGCTGGTCGGCCGGCAGCGCCGCGGCGTGGCGCATCCAGTAGCGCAGTAGCGCGCCGTCGAGGCGCGGGTCGAGCGAACGCTGGGCGCGCTCCTGCGCCTCGCGGATCCGGCTCCAGTCTCGCTGCTGGTAGCCGGGCTCGCGCTCGAGATCGAGCCTCTTCGCCTTCTCGATCGACAGCTGGTGGGCCGTGTGGGCGCCGTTCAGCATCGCCGAGGCGGCGAAGAGCTGGCCGAGCACGGCGTCGCGCTCGCGCGTCTTCTCGGTCTCGGCCTGCAGCGCGGCGAGCGCGTTGAGCACGTCGCCGTACTCCTTCTGGCGCGCGGGGTCGGCGGCGATCCAGGCAGCCAGCGCCTTCTCGCGCTCCTGCTTCTCCGCAAGCAAGCCGCCCTGGACCAGCCCCTCGAGCATGCCCTTGCGGTTGGTGAGCGTGTTGTTGAGGCCCTGGACCCGGTTGGCGGCCTTGATCTTGAGCGCGGGATCCTGCTTGCCGAGCGCCTCGAGAACGTCGATCTGCTCCTGGAACGTGCGGATCGTGCGCGGGAAGGTCCAGGAGACCGCTTCTCTCACCTCCTCGTGGGTCGCGAGGCGCTGGGTGCGGCCCGGGTACCCCGTCACGAACACGAGGTCGCCCTCCGCGACGCCCGCGGGCTGGACCGCGAGCCAGCGCTTGGGCTTGTAGGGCACGTTCGCCTTCGCGAAGGGGGCGGGCTTGCCGTCCGGCCCCACGTAGGCGCGGTAGAACGACCAGTCGCCGGTGTGGCGCGGCCAGCGCCAGTTGTCGGCCTCGCCCCCGAAGTTGCCGATGCCCTCGGCCGGCGCGTACACCAGCCGCACGTCGGGAATCTCGAGCTGGGCGATCTCGAAGTACTGGAGCCCCTCGAAGTACGACGCCACGCGGCAGCGCAGCCCGCCCGCCTCGCAGGCGTTCGTGCGCTCCTTGATCCGGCGCTCGATCACGTCGTAGCGTCCGCGATCGTCGAGCTTCGCGTCGAGCTTGCCGGAGATCTGCTCCGTGACGTCGTTTACGGAGACGGTGACCCAGACCTTCGAGCCGGGGCCGGTCGAGAGCTCGTCCTCCCGCGTCTTCGCGAGGAAGCCGTCCACCAGCAGGTTCCGCTCTGGCGTCGAGTTGTACTGGAGGGCGCCGGTGACGCAGTGGTGGTTCGTGGCGATGAGAGCGTCGGGCGACACGAAGGACGCCGTGCAGCCGCCGAGCGAGACGATCGCGCCCATCGGCTGGCCGGTGAGGTCGGCGAAGGCTTGGGGGTCGCCCTCGAAGCCGAGCGCCCGGAGCTTCTGGGCGAGTGCCGGGATCTGCTGCGGCATCCACTTGCCCTCGTCTGCGGCGAGCGGGAGGGCCGTGGCGAACGTGGCCACGGCGGCGAGCGTGCGGAGTGTGGTCTTCATGGGGGCTCCTGTGAGTGTCGCCCGTCCGGGCGGGAGCGCCAAGCATAGCCCGAAGCGGGGCGCCGCAGCGTCGGGTGGGCGCACCCCTGCGGCGCACCTGGAAAGCGCCCCGGCGCGCGCCTCGCGGGCCCGCGGCTGCGTGCTAACATCGCCCGCCTCGCGCCCCATGAAGCACGCCCGCTCCAGACCAGACTGGGACAAAGTGGCGACCGTCGTGCGAACGCTGGGGGTCGTGCTGCTCGCGATCGGGCTCGTCCACTTCTACGCCGACCGCGTGCTGTTCGATGCGCGCGTCTTCTCGACGCACGCGGCCAGCAGCCTCGCCGACCCGCGGGTCGCCACGCACGTGGCGGGAGCCGTCGCCGACCAGGCGATCACCGAGCGGCGCGACCTGACCGGCTATCGCCCGCTGCTCGTGGGCGCGGCGCGCACGGTCGTGAGCTCGGAGCCGTTCCGCGCGCTCTTCCAGCGCGCGGCCGAGCGCGGGCACCGGCTGCTCTTCTCGGAGGGCGTCGAGATCCTGGCGCTCTCGGTGCCCGACCTCGGGGTGCTGGTGCAGAGCGCCATCGCGCAGGACCCGGAGCTCAAGGCGCGCATCCCGCCCCGGCTCCAAGCGGACCTCAAGTTCCGGCCCTCGGGGCGGACAGCGGCCGCGCTGCTGAAGCTGATGCAGGTCGGCCACAGGTTCCGGCGCACGGCACTCGTCGCGATCCTCGTCGGCGGCCTGCTGCTGTTCCTGGGCGTCGCGCTGCCGCGCCAGCGTCAGGCGGCGCTGCTCCGCGGAGGGGCGGCGCTCGCCACCGCGGCGCTCGTCGTTTTCTTCCTGCCTGCGCTCGGCCGCAGCGCGCTCAAGCTCCTGGTCGCGGACCCCGAGCTTCGGCCCGTGGCCGTCGGGCTGTGGGACGCGTTCATGGGCGGCCTGCGCACCTGGGCGCTGGTGCTCGCCGGCGTCGGCATCGTGTTTGCGTCGGCGGCCTCCTCGTTCGCGCGCCACGTCGAGATCGAGGACCTCGCTCGGAGCGCCTGGCAGCGGCTGCAGCGACCGTCGCGCTCGCGGCTCGGCGAGACGCTTCGGGCGCTGACTCTCGTCGGGATCGGCCTCGTCGCGATGCTCGAGCCGGCCGCGACGCTCTCGGGCCTGGCCGTGGTCGCGGGTGGCCTGCTCGCCTTCGAAGGGCTGCGCGAGCTGTTCGTGATCGTTCCGCCGCGGATCCAGGAGGTCGCGCGCGAGGCCGAGGAGGCGCTCGCCGAGGTGCGCGAGGAGCACAAGGGCTCGATCCGGACCATCGCGCACCACGGGCTCGTCGGCCTGCTGGTGGTCGCCGCGATCGCCGGAGCGATCACGTTCCTGCGCAGCCCCGACGCGCTGACGTGGCCGCCGTCGCTCGCGGGCACATGCAACGGGAGCCGGACGCTGTGCGACCGCCGCATCGACGAGGTGGTGTTCCCGGGCGCCCACAACTCGATGGGCGCGGCCGAGCTGGGTTGGCTGTTCCCGAACCAGGAGCTCGCCTCGGTCTCGCTGCTCCGCCACGGGATCCGCGCGCTGCAGTTCGACGTCCACTACGGCATCCCGGTCGGGGGCCGCGTCAAGACCGACCTCGAGGACGAGGCGGCCTCGCGCGCGAAGTTCGAGCCCGCGCTCGGCAGCGAGGGCGTCGATGCCGCGATGCGCATCCGCGACCGCATCGAGGGGCCGGCGACCGGCCCGCGCGCGCTTTACTTGTGCCACGGCTTTTGCGAGCTGGGCGCAACGCGGTTCGTCTCGATGCTGGAGGAGGTGCGCGAGTTCCTGGTGTCCCATCCGGGCGAGGTGCTGATCTTCGTGATCGAAGACTACGTCACGCCGGCCGACATCGCGGCCGCGTTCCGCGCGAGCGGGGTCGAGCCGTTCGTCTACCAGGGCCCGCTGGGGCCGCCCTGGCCAACGCTGCGCGAGATGATCGACTCGGGCGGACGCGTGCTGGTGCTGGGCGAGAACGAGACCGAGGGCGTGCCCTGGTACCACCCGGCCTTCGAGGTGATGCAGGAGACCCCCTTCAGGTTCCTGAGTCCCCAGGAGTTCTCCTGCCGGCAGAACCGCGGCGGCACGGCGGGGTCGCTTCTCCAGTTCAACCATTGGATCGAGACCCTGCCCGCGCCGCGGCCTTCGAACGCCGCGATCGTGAACGCGTACGATTTCCTGCTCGGGCGGGCGCGTATCTGCCAGGAGGAGCGCGGCAAGCTGCCGCAGGTCCTCGCGGTCGATTTCGTGATGACCGGCGACACCCTGGACGTCGCGGCGGAGCTCAACGGGCTCGCGCCGGATCCCTCCCGGCGGGCCCTGCGCAGGGAGCAGGCGCGGGAGCGTCCGAAGGCGGGCCGGCCTAAATGAGAAGAGACGTCATGGAGTTGCCGGCCAGGTCGAGACGGTGATGCTCAGGACCACGGGCGCCACATCGTGTAGGCTGGGTCGGGCCTTTTTGGAAAGGGTGATGCCGATGCCGATGCGGCGAACGATGTGGAGCGCGGGCGCAATGGTCCTCGCGGTTCTTCTCGCGGCGGCGTGCGCCACGGTAAAGACTCCGATCCTCGCCGTCGACGGCCTGAGGATCGGCGACATGGGCATCAGCGGCGTGGCGCTCGACGTGGGCTTCCGCGTCCGCAACCCGAACCCCGAGCCGCTCACGATCGAGCGGTTCGAGTACGAGCTGTTCGTGAACGGCAACCGCCTGGGGCGCGGCTTCGAGGCCAAGGGACTCGAGCTCGCGGGCTATGGCGAGACCAAGGTGCGGACCCGCTTCGACGTCAACCTGCTGAGCCTGCCGGGCGCGGTCAAGGACGTCCTGCGCCAGGACCGCGTGCACGCTCGGGCGAAGGGGCGCTTCTACGTCACCGGCTCCTTTGGCCGGAAGGAGCTCGGCTTCGACTCCGACGCCGAGGTCCAGCTCGGACGTTAATTGCGCGCGAGCCCGGCGAGACCGAGCCGCCCGAGCTCGTCGAACAGGTAGACCGCCGAGCGCATCAGTTTCCGCCAGTCGCCGAGGTGCAGGCTCTCGTTCTGGGAGTGGGCCGCGCAGCCGGGGTCTTCGACGCCGGTGAGCAGGCATGGAACACCCAGCGCGTCGGCGAAGGGCTTGACGAAGCCGATCGAGGCTCCGGAGCCGATGAGCGCCGGCTTGCGACCGTAGCCCTTCGCGAGCGCCCGCATCGCCGCCTCGAAGGCCGGCCCCGCGGGCTGGCTCGTCCACCACGGCGTCGTGCGCACGACGCGTGCCTCGACATGGGCGCCCGCGCGCGGCCGGGTCACGAGCTTGCGGACGAGCTGCTGCCCCGCATCCTGTGCGTCCATGTTAGGCACGGTGCGCAGCGCGATCCGCGCCCGCGCGGAGTCGAGGATCTGGTTGACCGCGCCGTGGAGCGGATGCGCCTCGATGGCAATCACGGTGAGCGACGGGCGCGTCCAGAGTTGCTCGTACACGCTCACGCCGCGCTCACGCTCGAGCCGCGTGCCCGGCAACATGCCCGTGCCGCGCCTGAAGGCCGCCTCGGAGAACGGCAGCCGGGCGAGGCGCTTCCTCACAGCCGCGCTCGGTCGAACCACGTCGCGGTACAGACCCGGCACGTTGATGCGCCCGTCGGGCGCGCGCAGGTCGTCGAGCAGCCGGCACAGGATCCGCACCGCGTCGGGGACGGCGCCGCCGAAGTCGCCGCTGTGGACGGGGCGGCCGAGGCAGCTGACCTCGACGTCCACCTGGACGAGACCGCGAAGCTGAAAGGTCAGGGCCGGGACGCCGGTCGCGAAGTTGGAGGTGTCCGAGAGCACCACCACGTCGGTGGCAAGCCGGTCGCGGTGCCGTTCCAGGAAGGCCGGGAGGTTCGCCGAGCCCGTCTCCTCCTCGCCCTCGATCAGGAATCGCAGGTTCACCGGGCAGCGGCCCGCCGCCTCCCGGTACGCGGAGGCTGCGGCGACCCAGGCCATGAAGCCGCCCTTGTCGTCGGCGGTGCCGCGGCCGTAGAGCCGTCCCTTCCTCTCGATCGGGTGGAAGGGAGGGCTCGCCCAATTCTCGGCCGGGCCGGGCGGCACCACGTCGTGGTGTCCGTACACGAGGACGCAAGGGGCGTCCGGAGCCGAGAGCCAGTCACCGTAGACGTAGGGTGGCACTCCCGGCAGCTCCAGCACGACGACGTTGTCGACGCCGAGGCGACGCAGCACCGATGCCGTGACCTCGGCCGAGCGGCGCAGGTCGTCGGACGGAAAGCCGGCGGCCGACACGCCGGGGACGCGGACGAGCTCGCAGAGGGTGTCCTTGAACTCGCCCAAACGGCGGTTCACGCAGCGCAGTACGGGCTCGATTGACGTCACATCATCGCGGTGGGCGGGGCGGGCTCGTCGGCCCGGCCTGCGCTCGCGAGCGGGCGGCGCACCAGGTAGACGAGCAGGAAGATCATGACCGGGATCGCCAGCCAAGAGGCGATGCTCGCGAAGCCCGGCAGCTGCGGGAATGCGATCACGACGCTCGGGTCGCTCGCTGCCTGGTAGGCCTTGAGGGCCACGACGCCGGCGGCCACCAGGCCCATCAGCGCCTCGCCCGCGATCAGCCCGGAAGCCGTCAGCACGCCGGCGTTCTCGACACGGGCCTTCTGCGCCGCGTTGTGGCCGCGCTTGCCGCTCTGGCGATCGACGAGGCCGCGCAGCATCCCGCCGACGAAGATCGCGAAGGTGGTCTCGAGCGGCAGGTACATGCCGACCGAGAACAGCATCGGGCTCTTGACCCGCACCAGGATGAGAGCGATCCCCATCGCGATCCCGACCACCACCAGCGGCCACGCCATCTCGCCGCCCACGATGCCCTGCGCGATCGACGCCATCAGGCCGGCCTGCGGCGCCGAGAGGCTCGGGCCGCCGAAGCCGCCGGTCGCGGGGTTGCTGGCGAGATCGGAGGTGTGCAGCAGGTAGAGCGGGAAGAACAACACGAGCCCCGACACGACCACACCGATCAGGTCGCCCACCTGCATCTTCCAGGGCGTGCCGCCGAGCACGTGGCCGACCTTCAGGTCCTGCAGCATCTCGCCCGCGACGGCCGAAGAGACGCAGACGACGGCGGCGACCCCGAGCACGGCCGCGACGCCCTCGACGCCCTTCAGGCCCACGATCACCATCGTGAGCGCGGCGATGATCGTGGTCGCGAGCGTGAGGCCCGAGATCGGGTTGTTGGAGGAGCCGATCATGCCGACCAGGTTGCCGGAGACGGCCGCGAAGAAGAACCCGGTCACCAGCATGACGATCGCGGCGAAGACGGCGCCCGGCAGCACCTTGGTGAAATAGAGGTAGAGCACGATCATCAGCACGAAGACGCCCGCGATCCCGGCGAGCACGGTCTTGAACGAGAGGTCCTGCTCCGTGCGCTCGGTGGCGGCCTTGGCGGCGGCGGTCTTCTGCAGGTCGGCGACCCCGCGCTTGATCCCGACGGCGAGGTTCTTGCGCATGCGGAAGAGCGTGAAGCTCGCGCCGACCAGCATCCCGCCAATGGCGATCGGCCGCACGATGTAGCGCCACAGGTGGCCGGCCATCGCGGCCCAGCCGACCGTGCCCTCGGCGTCGGCGTAGGCGGGCGCGAGCTGCGGGCCGAGGAAGAAGATCAAGAGCGGCACGAACAGGCCCCACGACATCAGGCCGCCGGCGAAGTTCAGCGAGCCGAGCTCGGGACCGATGATGTAGCCGACGCCGAGGTAGGCCGGGCTCACGCCGGGGGCCTGGAAGGTGGTCGCGCCGCCGGCCGCGATCGTCGGGGCGTCGGCCTTGAGGCCGAGCCTCACGAAGCTCTCCTTGAGCTTCCCGACCGCGAGCGTGAAGGTGTTGGACGCGCTGAAGACGCCGGCGTCGCCCAAGAGCTTCACGAGCGCGCCCACGCCCATCGCGCCGAACAGCTTCATCGCCGCCTCGGAGCCCCGCTGGCCGGCCTTGTGGATCTCGGCCGCGGCCATCGACTCGGGGTAGGGCAGCGAGCGGTCCTCGACCATGACGCGGCGCAGCACCGTGACGAACAGCACGCCCAGGATGCCACCCACGATCATGAGCGAGGTCGCCGCCACGTACTCGGCGGTGTCGAAGCCCTCGAAGCTCCAGATCTGCAGGATCACGAAGGCGGGGATCGTGAAGATCGCGCCCGCCGCGACCGACTCGCCGATCGAACCCACGGTTCGCGCGAAGTTCTCCTCGAGCAGCGAGCCCTTCATCATGCGCAACACGGCCATGCCGATCACCGCGGCCGGGTAGGTGGCGGCGATCGTCATGCCCGCGCGCAGGCCGAGGTAGGCGTTGGCGGAGCCGAGCACGACGCTCATCACGAGGCCCAGCAGCAGGGCCCGCATCGTGAACTCCGGCATCGTGGAGTCGTCGGGGACGTAGGGCTTGTGCGGCTTGTCGCTCATGAAGCCTCCCTTCGCGGCCCGAAACGGGCCGAAGGAGCAGGGTTGGTCCGGGTTCGGCGGATTCTACACTCCCGGGACGGGTTCTCGTCTCGCCCTCCCGGGACGGGTCCTCGTCTCTGCCGTCTGGACCCGTCCCGGGAGTTCTGAGCCAACCTGTTTCGTTGGCTCGTCGCTCGTCAGCCTTGCCGTTGGCCATCGTCTTCCGTCGCTCTTCGGCCGCTGCTTGGCGGTGGGCCATCGTCTCGCTGCGGAATCGTCTAGACTCGCCCCGGAGGCATCGATGTCCCGCTCGGCCATGGCGGCGGCGCTCGGCCACGTCGAAGCGCACATGAAGGACACGCTGGCGCGCCTGGCGGAGCTCGTGCGCATCCCGAGCGTCTCGGCCGAGGGCTTCCCCGCCGCGGAGCTCAGCCGCTCGGCCGAGGCCACCGCCGCGCTGCTGCGCGAGGCGGGGCTCGAGAACGTGCGCCTCGTCGAGATGCCTGGCCATCACCCGTACGTCTACGGCGACTGGCTGCACGCGAGCGGCGCGCCGACGCTGCTCGTCTACGGGCACCACGACGTGCAGCCGCCCGGGCGCCCGGAACGATGGGTCATGCCGGCCTTCGAGCCGAGCGAGCGAGACGGGCGGCTCTTCGGGCGCGGGGCGGTCGACGACAAGGGCACCTTCATCACCCACGTCGCGGCGGTCCGCGCCTGGCTCCACACGGCCGGGCGGCTGCCGCTCAACTTGAAGGTCCTGATCGAGGGCGAGGAGGAGATCGGCTCGCCGGGTTTGACGGCGTTCCTGAAGCGTCACGGGGCCATGCTCGCGGCGGACGTGGCCGTGCTCGCCGACACCGGCAACTTCGACGTGGGCCATCCCGCGCTCACCTACCAGCTCCGCGGGATCTGCCAGGTGGACATGGAGGTGCGCTGCCTGAAGCAGCCGGTCCACAGCGGCTTCTTCGGCGGGCCGACGCCCGACGCCGTGCGTATCCTGGCCCGGCTCGTGGCCGGTCTCGATAAAAAGGACGGCTCGCTCGACGTGCCGGGCCTGTATCGCGACGTGGCCAGGACCGGCGGCCGGCAGCTCCGGCGTATCCGCGCGCTTCCCTTCAGCGAGGCGAAGTTCCGTTCTTCCGCCGCGATGAAGCCGGGGACGCGTTTCGTCGGCGAGCGCGCCTACTCGGTGTGGGAGCGGCTGTGGACGCGGCCGGCGCTCAGCGTGATCGCGCTCGAGGCGCATCCCTTCGCAGGGTCGTCCAACCAGGTGATCGACGCCGCACGCGCACGGCTGTCGCTGCGGACCGTCCCACGCATGGACGAGCGCAAGGCCGGCGCGCTGCTCGTGCGCCGGCTGACCGCGCGCCCGCCGGCCGGTGCGCGCGTCACGGCACGGGTGAGCGGCAGCGCGCGCTGGTGGACCACCGATCCCGAAGGACCGGCGTTCGAGGCGGCGCGCCGCGCGCTCGGTGCCGGTTACGGCCGCGACGCCGCGATGATCGGCGCGGGCGGCTCGATCGGCTTCGTCAAGCCGTTCTCGAACGCGCTCGGCGGCGTGCCCTGCCTGCTGATGGGCGTCGAGGACCCCGACTCGGCGATCCACTCCGAGAACGAGAGCCTGCACCTGGGCGACTTCCGGCGCGCGACGCGGGCCGCGGTCCAGCTCTACGACGAGCTCGCGCGCGCGCTTCCCGGTCGAGTCCGCAGATACGGCTCGAGCGCGAGGTCGACGTCCCGCGCGAAATAGATGGACCGGCGACTGACGCTCGCCGGCGACGACGGACCCAGGGTGCTCGGGACGCCGGGCGGTCCGAGGGGCCGTGCGAGGCCGCCACGGGCACGAGCGCGAGGAGGGGACATGAGACCTGTCTGCTATTCGGTGGCCATGAGCCTGGACGGCTACATCGCCGGCCCCAACGGCGAGGCCGACTGGATCGTGATGGATCCTGAGATCGACTTCAAAGATCTCTTCGCCAAGTTCGACACAGTGCTCCTCGGTCGCAAGTCGTACGAGGCCGCGCGCCAGCAGGGCGGTGGCGGCGGCATGCCCGGCATGAAGTCGTTCGTTTTCTCGAGCACGCTGCGCCCAGCCGACTGCAAGGGCGCGACGCTCTCGAACGATCCCCGCGAAACAGTCCGGACGCTCAAGGAGCAGCCGGGCAGGGCGATCTGGCTGTTCGGCGGCGGAAGCCTGTTCCGCAGCCTCTTGGAGCTCGGCCTGGTGGACCAGGTCCAGGTTGGGATCGTCCCGGTCCTGCTCGGAGACGGCCTGCCGCTCGTCGAGCACCCCGCGAAGCTCGCGAAGCTACGCCTGGCGAAGCACCGCGTCTACGCGAAGACCGGCACCGTGCTGCTCGACTACGAGGTCGTGACGACACCCGCGCGGAGTGGGCGGGCTGGCTCCCGCCCGGCGCGTCATCGGGACCGATGAGAGTAGGCACACTGCACTCTCAAGGCCTGTCGCGCCGGAGCGGCGACTCCTGCGCCGGCACGAACCGGGTTTCCACGACCCCGCCCGGGTTGTGGCTCCGGATCCGAAACTCGGTCCGGCTCAGCCCCAGGATGTCGACCCTGTAGGGGATACCTTCCTCCACCGTGGTCAGGGACTTGCCATCGTAGTTCCACGTCCCGAGTGCTGGTTTGCCGTTCGGAGATGCGAAGACCAGCGTGCCTTCCGACAGGAACACGCACAGGAGGCCCGGCGCCACGTCGGTCGATTCGGCCACACGCCAGACCCTGTTGACGAACGTCGCCTTCTCTGCGGAAGGGGACTCGGCCTTCGGCCCCCCGTTGTTCCCAGGCTTTGAGCAGCCGAGTACCGTAATGAGGATCGTGACGACGCCTGTCGCCCTTCTCGCTCTGTTCATGCGGCCCTCCTGTCGAGAGTTGTTCGTAAGACGCATCCTAATGGCTGCGCGGCCGGCCGGCGAGAGCCCAACTGCTCAGGCGTCGGTCTCGTGGGCCGGCGGCGGCGCGCGCAGTCTGGCGACGCCAGCTCGGGATGGCGGGGGGCGCGGCGTGTGGGAGACTCCCGACCTCTCGCTCACCCAAAATTGGAGGTGACATGCTCAAGGGATTCCGCGACTTCCTCATGCGCGGCAACGTGGTCGAGCTCGCCACGGCTGTGATCATCGGCGCCGCGTTCGGCGGGGTCGTCGACGGCCTGATCAGGGGCGTCATCGATCCCCTGATCACCGTCTTCGCCCCCGGCGAAGTGAAGGCGCTCGAGAACGCGCTCGTGCTCGGGCCGTTCCGGCTCGGGTTGGTGCTCTCGGGCGTCATCAACTTCGTGCTGAAGGCCGGGGTCGTGTACTTCTTCATTGTGCGGCCCTTCGCCCAGTTCGGCGCGAGGCTGGCCGCGGCCCCCGCTACGACGCCTTCGGAGAAGCTGCTCGGCGAGATCCGCGACTTGCTCAGGGACCGGAGGTAGTCGTAGGCCCAAGCGGCGCCGCGCTGCGGGTAGAATCAAGCGTTCGCAGCCGGAGAGCGGGATGCCCATCTATCACCAGCTGGGGCGCGTACCCCAGAAGCGCCACGTCGCCTTGCGCAAGGAAGGCGGCGGGATCCACTACGAGGAGCTCGTCGGCAACCAGGGCTTCACCGGGCCGTCCTCGCTGCTCTACCACCTGCGGCTGCCGACGGCTGTGAAGAGCGTCCGGCCCCTCCAGGCGATCGAGTGGGCCCCGGAGCCCGAGCGGGTGGTGCGCCATCGCCATTTCAGGACGAAGGACCTCGCCACCGGGCCGAGCGTGGTGCGCGACCGCGTGCCGCTCCTCTTCAACGCCGACGTCGCGCTCTCGCTCGTCAGACCGCGCAAGGAGGACGCGGTCTTCTACCGCAACGCGCAGGGCGACGAGGTCGTGTTCGTAGTGGAGGGCGCGGGTGTCCTCGAGTCCTCTTTCGGCGAGCTGCATTACCGCGCGGGTGACTACGTGGTGATCCCGCGCGGCATCCTGCACCGCTGGGGGCTCGCGGAGGGCCCGCACCGGTTCCTGGTGATCGAGAGCAGGGGCTACGTGCGCACGCCGAAGCGCTACCGCAACGAGCACGGGCAGCTCACCGAGATGGCCCCCTACAGCGAGCGCGACATCCGGCGGCCCGAACGGCTGCTGCCGCGCGACGAGACGGGTGAGTTCACGATTCTCGTGAAGAGCGGCGATCGCCTGGTCGAGATGGTGATGCCCCATCACCCCTTCGACATCGTGGGCTGGGACGGCTACTACTACCCGTGGGCGTTCAGCATCCACGACTTCGAGCCGCGCGTCGGCCGCGTACACCTGCCGCCGCCGGTGCACCAGACCTTCGAGGGCGACGGCTTCGTGATCTGCTCCTTCTGCCCGCGGCCCTTCGACTTCGAGAATGACGCGGTCTCGGCGCCCTACAGCCACCAGAACGTGATGTCGGACGAGGTGCTGTTCTACGCCAACGCCGAGTTCATGAGCCGCAAGGGCATCGAGCTCGGCTCGATCACGCTCCATCCCGACGGACTGCCGCACGGGCCGCAGCCGGGCAAGACCGAAGAGTCGATCGGCGCCAAGAGCACGAACGAGCTCGCGGTGATGCTGGACACTTTCCGGCCCCTGCTCGTGAGCCGTGACGCGCTCGCGCTCGAGGACGCCGGCTATCAGCGCTCGTGGCTCGTGCCCTCGCCGTGACCGCGGCGTCGGCACGCGCGCTCCTCTCGGGGCTCGTCGACTACGCGGGCCTGTTCCCCCCGGCCGCGCTCGAGATGGACGCTGCGGTGGCGGAGTACGCGCACTTCAGACGCTCGCCCGAGGCCTGGATGCTGGGCCGCTTCGTGGTGCCGGCCGCCCGGCTCGCCGAGCTCGGACAGGTGGCTGACGCGGACCTGCCCGAAGCGGGCACCGGCGAGCCGTGGCGGCTTAGCGCGCTCGTGGCGGAGGCGGACGCCGACGCGGCGCTCGTCGCCTCCTTCGATTCGGCTCACGCCGGGCGGGCGGTCGTCGACACGGTCGAGCTCAAGGCGGCAAGCCCCGCGCATGCCGACGAGGCGCTCGCGGCACTCCCGGCAGGGCTCACGGCCTTCGTCGAGATCCCGCTCGCCGAGCCCCTCGACGCGATGCTCGCGACCCTGAAGCGGCGCTCGGCGCGGGCGAAGATCCGCACGGGCGGCGTGGTACTCGAGGCGATCCCGGACCCGACCGACGTCGCGCGCTTCATCGCCGCCTGCGCCGCGGCTGATGTGCCGTGGAAGGCCACGGCGGGCCTGCACCATCCCGTGCGCGCCGAGCAGGCGCTCAGCTACGAGGCCTCGAGCCCGCGGGCTGTGATGCACGGGTTCCTCAACGTGTTCGCCGCGGCCGTCTTCGCGCGCGCGGGCGCGAGCCTGTCCGAGCTCGACGCCTTGGTGCGCGAGCAGGACGGCCTCGCCTTCCGGTTCGACGACGAGGGTCTCCGGTGGCGGCAGCTGCAGGCCACCACGAGCGCGCTCGCCGCGACGCGGCGCGACTTCGCGGGCTCGTTCGGCTCGTGCTCGTTCGCCGAGCCGGTGGCCGACCTGCGCGCACTAGAAATACTCGCCACCGAGGCCCAGCCGGCACATCCGCGGGAGCTACCGTGATCCCGAAGCCGGACGGCACGCACGACGTGGCGCTGCGGAGCTTCGTCGAGTCGGCGAACGACCCGGCCAGCGACTTCCCCGTCCAGAACTTGCCGCTCGGCGTCTTCCGCCGCGGCGGAGCGGGCGGCGCGCGGATCGGCAGCGCGATCGGCGATCAGCTGCTCGACCTTCACGCCTGCGCCGAGCACGGCCTGCTGCGCGGGCTGCCGTCGGACGTCGAGACAGCCTGCACTGGAGAGAGCCTGAACGCCCTAATGGCCCTGGATGCCCGCGTTCGCGGCACGCTGCGCCATCGCCTGTCGCACCTGCTCCGCGCCGAGGGCGGCTTCGTAACGGCGCGGGGCGACGTATCCCACGTGCTCATCGCGCGGGCGGACGCGGAGATGCTGTTGCCGGCGCTCATCGGCGACTACACCGACTTCTATGCGTCCGTCTACCACGCGACCAACGTCGGGAAGATGCTGCGCCCCGACAATCCGCTGCTGCCGAACTACAAGTGGCTGCCGATCGGCTACCACGGCCGCGCCTCGTCGCTCGTCGTGAGCGGGACGCCCGTCGCGCGCCCGCACGGGCAGACCGAGCCCGGCGAGAGCGGCGAGCCGCGCTTCGGCCCGACCCGCTCGCTCGACTACGAGCTGGAGGTGGCCGCGTTCCTCGGGCCGGGTAATCCGCTGGGCGCGCCGATCCCGCTGGCCGAGGCCGAGGGGCAGCTCTTCGGCTTATGCCTGCTCAACGACTGGTCGGCGCGCGACGTGCAGAAGTGGGAGTACCAGCCGCTCGGCCCGTTCCTGGCCAAGAGCTTCGCGACCTCGCTCAGCCCCTGGATCGTCACCATGGAGGCGCTCGCGCCGTATCGGGCTCCGGCGTTCGCGCGCCCCGCGGGCGACCCGCAGCCGCTGCCCTACCTCTCCCACCCGGAGGACCGGGAGCACGGCGGTGTCGATCTCCGGCTCGAGGTGCGGCTTTTCACGAAGGCGATGCGCGAGCGCGGCCTCGAGCCTTTCCTGGTGAGCCGGAGCAACCTGCGCGACATCTACTGGACGCTCGCGCAGATGGTCGCGCACCACAGCTCGAACGGGTGCAACCTGCGGCCGGGGGACCTGATTGCGAGCGGCACCGTCTCGGGCCCCGAGAAAGAGACCCGTGGCTGCCTGATCGAGCGGACCTGGCGCGGTACGGAGCCGCTCGCGCTGCCGAGCGGCGAGGAGCGGCGCTTCCTGGAGGACGGCGACGAGGTGATCCTGCGCGGCCACTGCGAGCGCAGGGGCTTCGCGCGGATCGGCTTCGGCGAGTGCCGTGGCGTGGTAGCCTGAAGCGGCAGCGGAGGCGTCCCATGGCGAAAGTGGAATCGCTCGGCATCAAGCGGCTCGAGGCGGTGCATTACTACGTTCACAACCTCGAGCGCAGCCGGCGCTTCTACACCGAGGTGATGGACTTCGCGGAGATCGGCGAGAGCTCCGAGGAGCTGACGAAAGCCGGCCGGCAGAAATCCTTGGCGTTCCTCGCGGGCAACTGCGCGGTGGTGTGCATCGCCCCGCAGGGCGAGGGCGGACGCGCCGCGCGCTGGCTGCGCAAGTACCCCGACGGCGTCGGCACGCTCAACTTCGAGGTCGAGGACGTGGCGAAGACGTTCCGCCTGCTCGAGGGCCGCGGCGGGACGCCGATCGACGACGTGAAGCGCGTCAAGGACGAGCGCGGCGACGAAATTGCCTTCTTCTCGATCACGACCCCCTTCGGCGACACGACCTTCCGTTTCCTGGAGCGGCGCGGCTACCGCGCGCTCTACCCGGGCTTCGAGATCTACGACAAGCCGCGTGGCGGAACCAATCGGCTCGGCTTCATCGGCTTCGACCACACGACCTCGAACTTCCCGACGCTCGGGCACGTGGCGCTGTGGCTCGAGCACGTGATGGGCTTCGAGCGCTTCTGGGAGATCCAGTTCCACACGAACGACATCGACCCTCAGCACGCGCAGGGCTCCGGCCTGCGTTCGCTCGTCTACTGGGACCCGCACTCGGGCGTGAAGTTCGCGAACAACGAGCCGTGGCGCCCGAACTTCCGCGCCTCGCAGATCAACGTCTTCTGCGAGGAGCTGCGCGGGCCGGGCGTCCAGCACCTGGCGATCGCGGTGAAGGACATCATCCCCTGCGTACGAATGCTCCGCGAGCGGGGCCTCAAGTTCATGCCGACGCCCGGCACCTACTACGACATGCTGCCCGCGCGGCTCGAGAGGCTCGGCATCGGCTCGATCGACGAAGACCTCGCCGTGCTGCGCGAGCTCGAGATCCTGGTCGACGGCGACGGCCCCAGGAAGTACCTGCTGCAGATCTTCCTGAAGGAGTCGTCGGGCCTCTATAAAGAGGAGGCGGCGGGGCCCTTCTTCTTCGAGATCATCCAGAGGAAAGGCGACCAGGGCTTTGGAGCCGGCAACTTCCGGGCGCTCTTCGAGTCGATCGAGCGCGCCCAGGAGGGCCAGCTCCAGGGCGCGAAGTAGCGCCACCCTTTCTCCGGGGTCCGGGCGTTCCCGCCCCGAAGGCGATCATCGTTCCCGAATCGGTGGGTCAAGCGCGGCCACTCCAGACGCTCGAGAGGCCCGACGCCCCCCCGGCGTCCGGCTAACGCCCTGCCCGCGTTCGGCGTCTAGGCGGTGTAGGGTACGTGTGGGCGCGGAGGGTGGTTGGGGCTTGGGTACACTCCGGCGATGGACGAGCTCGCGAGCCTGATCCCGGCAGCGGCCCTGTCCGTCGAGGCGCAGCTGGTGGCTGCGGCCCAGGCCGGGGACCGGGCGGCCTACGGCCGCCTCTACGACCGCTTCGCGCCGATGGTGCACGGGCTGCTGCTGGCCCGAGTACCGAGGGGAGACGTCGATGATCTCGTCCAGGACGTGTTCCTGCAGGCGATGCGGCGGCTCTCGTCGCTGCGGAGCGCCGAGGCGTTCCCCGGCTGGATCGCGATGATCGCCCGCAACCGGGCGCGTGACCATTGGCGCCGCGGGGAGGACACGGTCGAGCTGCCGGGTGACGTGACGGGCGCACCCCACCCGGAGGGCGATGCGCTCGTTGTGCTCGCCGCGATCCGCGGCCTGCCCGAGGCGTACCGCGAGACGCTGGTGCTGCGGCTCGTGGAGGGAATGACAGGCCCCGAGATCGCCGAGCGCACGGGGCTCACGCCGGGGTCGGTTCGCGTGAACCTGCACCGCGGCATGCTGATGCTTCGCGAGGCGCTTGGTAGGAGTCAGATCACGTGAGCGGCGGCGACTACCTCTGGGACGGCAAGGGCGAGCCCGACGCCGAAGTGCGGGAGCTCGAGGAGCGGCTGCGGCCGCTGCGCCGCCTGCCGCCCCAGCCCGCGTGGCCGGCCGAGGGAGGGGGGAAGAAGCGGTGGCGCTGGGCCGGTCTGGCCGCGGCCGCGGTTGTCACGATCGCTTTCGTCGCGAGCGTGCTTCGAAGCCCCGTGGCACGCGAGGGCTGGGGCCTGCGTTGGCTCGAAGGCGACTCGTGGAGTGACTCGCGCGTCGTGCGCGAGGAGACGCTCGGCGTCGGCGAGTGGATCGAGACACGCGCGGCTCGGGCGCGTCTCTCGGTGGGGACGAGCGGCGACGAGATCGGCGAGGTGCAGCTCGAGCCCAGGACCCGCGTGGGCCTGGTGGATCCGGGAGAAAGAGCGCACCGCTTGTCTCTTTCGCGCGGGGTGATGCACGCGACGATCTGGGCCCCGCCCGGCGATTTCGTCGTCGACACGCCTTCGGCCGTCGCCGTCGACATGGGCTGCCGCTACACGCTGGAGGTGGACGAGCAGGGCGCCGGCCTGCTGCGCGTCGAGGCCGGCTGGGTGGGCTTCGAGCACCGGGGCCTGCAATCGCTCGTGCCCGCCGGGGCGATGTGCGCGACCCGCACCGGCATCGGTCCGGGCACGCCGAGCTTCGAGACGGCCTCCCGCGCGTTCGCGCTGGCGCTCGAAGCGATCGACTTCGGGCCGGCGGGCCAGGCGCGACAACAGGCACTCGAGCGCGTCCTGACGGAAGCGCGACCGCGCGATGCGCTTTCGCTCTGGCACCTGCTCGCGCGGCTCGACGGCGAGGACCGCGGCCGCGTCTTCGACCGGCTGAAGGCCCTGGTGCCGCCTCCTAAAGGCGTCACCCGCGACGGCATCCTGCGTGGTGAGCGCGCGATGCGCGAGCTGTGGTGGGACGCTCTCGGCCTGGACTCGTCGGAGTTCTGGCGGATGTGGACGGGCTCGTGGAGCGACCGAACCCCACGCGACGAGCGGGACGAGGCCAAGGCGGGTCGCTGAAGCCGCGCTCTGGCCCCTGCTCCACACGTCTCTTGCCGCGCCCCTGGCCGCGGTCGTCGCCCTTCCTGACGCTGAAATCGGAGCGGCGACGAAACCGCATAGAATACGCAGGCCGTCCGAGGACGCCGCACCCACCCGGGCTTGCCCCGGAGACAGGAGTCACGAGCGTGTTCCTGATGGGCTGGATGGTGCTGCTGGTCGTGGTCGTCGCGGTCGGCTACCTGGTCTCGGTCTACAACCGGCTGGTCGCGCTGCGCAACGAGGTCAAGAACGCGTTCTCGCAGATCGACGTGCAGCTCAAGCGCCGCTATGACCTGATCCCCAACCTGGTCGAGACGGCCAAGGGCTACATGAAGCACGAGCGCCAGACGCTCGAGGCGGTGATCGCGGCCCGCGACGCGGCGGGCCGCGCGCTGCGCGCCGCCGAGGCCGATCCCACGAAAGCCGACACGCTCAAGTCGCTGGCCGGGGCCGAGGGAGCATTGAGCGGGGCGCTCGGCAGGCTGCTGGCCGTGGCCGAGGCCTACCCCGACCTCAAGGCCAACCAGACCATGATGCAGCTCATGGAGGAGCTGCGCTCGACCGAGAACAAGGTCTCGTTCGCGCGCCAGGGCTACAACGACTCGGTCATGAGCTACAACACGGCGCTCGAGTCGTTCCCGCAGAACGTGGTGGCGGGCCTGGGCAGCTTCGCGCCCTCCTCCTCCTGGCAGATCGAGCGAGCGGAAGAGCGAGAGCCGGTTCGCGTCAGCTTCTAGCTGATGCGCTTCTTCGAACGGCAGCGCGACGCGCGCCGCAAGACCGCGCTGCTGCTGCTGCTCTTCGCCGCGGCCGTGCTGGCCGTCACCTGGCTCACGAACCGCGTCTACGTGCTGTTCCTGAACCCGCGCGCGCTCGGGTCTTTCGAGGGCGCGTTCGGGGTCTATCTCACCCCCACGCTACTCACGGCGCTGGCGATCGGCGCCGGCACGGCCTGGCGCGCCTGGACGTTGCGGCGGGGGGGGCCCGCCGTGGCGCAGCTCCTCGGCGGGCGCTTCGTCGCGCCGGAAACGGAGGATCCCGGTGAGCGCCAGCTGTTGAACGTCGTGGAGGAGATGGCGCTCGCCTCGGGAGTGTCACCGCCTCCGGTCTACACGCTCGACGATCAGCCCTCGATCAACGCCTTCGCGGCGGGGCTCTCCGAAGCGGACGGCGTGATCGCGGTGACCCGGGGCGCGCTCGAGAAGCTCGATCGCGACGAGCTGCAGGCGGTGGTGGCCCACGAGTTCAGCCACCTCTTGAATGGCGACGCGCGGCTCAACCTGCGCCTGCTCAGCGTGCTGAGCGGGCTCCTCGCCATCTACGCCGCCGGCAAGATGCTGGCGCGGCCGTGGCAGACCTCCGAGGAGGCGGGCCTCGGCCGCCGCTTCGGCTGCCTGTTCGCCTCCGGCTACTGGATGATGGGCTGGGCGATCGTCGCCGTCGGCTCGATCGGCGTGCTGGCGGCCCGCATCCTGCAGGCCGCGGTCTCGCGCCAGCGCGAGTTCCTGGCCGACGCCGCGGCCGTGCAGTTCACGCGCAACCCGCACGGCCTGGCGAGCGCGCTCAACAAGATCGCCGCCGACAGCGGCCAGGCGGTGTTCGATCACCCGCATCGCGAGGAAGTCAGCCACATGCTGTTCGTGGACAGCCTGCGCGAGCGCGCCGCGCGCTGGTTCGACACGCACCCGCCGCTGCCGGAGCGGATCCGGTTGATTACGCCCGACCTCGTGCGGCGCGTTCTGCGGCCGGCGCGTAGCGCCTCGGCGGCACGAGTCGCCACGGCGGCTCGGACCGCCGCGCCGGCACGGCCGGCCGACCCGGCGCTCGCCGCGACCCCCGCGCTCGCCCCACCCTCGCCGTCGGCTGCCGCTCCCCCACCGGCGCCGATGCCGCCGACGCGCGCCGCAACGCCCGCTCCCACCCTCACCCCGGAAGGGGTCGTGGAAAGCGTGGGCGGTCTCGAGCACGCCCGCCTGGAGTTCGCGCGCCAGCTGCGGGGACGAATCCCCGCTTCCGTCCTGCAGTACGCGCGCCGGCCCGCTTCCGCGCCCGGTGTCGTCGTCGGCGTCCTGCTCCAGGACGAGCCGCCCACGCGCGAAGCACAGCTCGCGGCGCTGCGATCGCGGCCGATTGGCCCGCCCGCCTGGGATCCGGCACGGCTCGCGTCCGTGGCCAACGAGACCTTCGAGTGCGTGCGGCGAGACCGCGAGCTGCTGCGCTTGCCGCTCGTCGAGCTGGCGCTTCCGGCGCTCAGAGCCTTGGGGCCCGACGCGCGTGCCCGCCTGGTCGAGCTCGTGCGCCAGCTGATCGACGCGGACCGCAAGCGCACCGTCTTCGAGTACGCGGCGCTGACGATCGTCTCGCGCACGCTCTTGGAGCGACCGGCTGCCGCGGATCGCGTCGAGCACCGCCGCCTCGAGCCGGTGCGGCCCGCCATCGAGAAGGTGCTCTGGCTGCTCGCGCGAACCTCGGCGCGCACCCCGGAGCAGGCTCGCGCCGCGTGGAGCGCCGGCGCCAGTCGCCTCCGCATCAGCGGACCGCCCCCGGACGGCGGGCAGGCTGAAGTTCGCGGGGCAGAAGGCGCCGCCCTGGTGCCGGAGGACCTGCCGCAGTCGCTGGCGCAGCTTCGCGGCCTGGCTCCGTTTCACAAGAAGAACGTGCTCGGCGCCCTGACCGCCTGCGCCCTCGCCGACGGCAGCATGAGCTTCGGCGAGGCCGAGGTGCTGCGCGCGGTGGCGGCCGCGATCGGCTGTCCGCTGCCCCCACTCGTGGTTTACGGTGAACCCGCATCCGAGGAATAGCCCATGAAGATAGTGAAGGTCGGAGTGATCCTGGGGACGCTCGCCAGCGCGGTCATGGCGTGCCTCTGGCTGCTGAACCTGGTGCCGGGCGAGGAAGCGACGGAGTCGCTGAAGCGGATCCTGGGGGTGGTGGCGATGCTGACCGGGGCGCTGTTCGTCATCTTCCTGGTGGCGGGTCGCGAGAAGCCCCAGGGCTGAGAGCGGCGTCGGTCGCCGCGCCACCGCGACTCGGCAGGCCGAAGACCGGTCTTAGGGAAGCCATCACGCCGTCGGGCGGTCTACAAATTCCAGCCGCTCCGGAGCGCCGCTCCCGGTCACCTGATCCTGTGCTTCCGGGAGTGAGCGTAAGGCGCGTAGAAGGCCTTGACTCCCGGACAGTCCTGAACACCTAATGCGCCCATGCCGGAGTGGGACAACGAGTCACACACCCGCGGCCCTGACGAGGATCGGCTTGGCCTGGCCTTGGTGGCGCGCGCGACCCTGTGCCGCCTCCTTCGGGATTCGCCTGAGACCAGGGGCAGAGAGCCTCCGGAAGTCTCGTGGTGCAGACTCGACTTTCGGAACCTGGTGACGCTCCAAGGAGGTCCCATGAAGAAGTTGACGCTCGCCGTACTCCTGGCCGCAATACCGCTCCTGGCTTCGGCCCAGGACCCTGTCAAGGTCGACCCGGGCCACTACAAGGTGATTCTCGACAACGACGCCGTTCGCGTGCTCAAGGTGCGGTTGGCCGTCGGCGAAAAGAGCCCCATGCACTCGCACCCCGACGCGATCATCGTGCCGCTCTCGGCCGCCAAGGCCCGCTTCACCATGCCGGACGGCAAGACCGAGGGCCTGGATCTGGTCAAGGAGACCGCCGCCTGGACGCCGGCGTCCACCCACTCGCCAGCCAACGTCGGCACCAGCGAGCTCGACGGCATCCTCGTGGAGTTCAAGTCGAAGACCGCCGGCACCGCGACGTTGCCGACCACACGCCCGGGCATGCAGTACAGCGCGCTGGCCGAAACACCGCGCGCGGTCGCGATGCGCGCGACCGCGGGTCCGGATTTCCACGAGCCGGCGGGCTCGACGCATGAGTTCGACCAAGTGGTGATTGGCCTGGGCGCGGCTGACATGACGGTTGCGATGGAAGGCAAGCCAAAGGTGACGACATGGCAGCGCGGCGACGTCCTGTACATCGGCCGCGGTGTCAAGCACGAGTCGAAGAACACCGGCGGCAAGCCGGTCGACTTCATCGTCGTCGCGATCCGGTAGAGACGCCCCTCTCCCGTGCCGGTAGGCGGCCGCCGCCGGCACGGGCCTTCACGTGGCGTTCGCCTCGGCCGACTGAGCCGCGGAGGGCGCCAGGCGGCCCGCTACTCCCTGAACGCGAGGCTCACCGGCCACGAGCCCTCGTAGACGAGCGTGTCGCCCGAGCGGGCGCGCACGGCGACGCGGTCGATCGTGAAGGCTGCTTTGCATTCGACGGAGGCCTGGCTGAAGCTCACGAGCGTGGGCTCGCCCGCCGGCAGCGTGAATCCGTCGGCCGGCGAATCGTGCTGCGAGTACAGGCAGCGTCGCGTGCCCGACCAGCCGTCGAGCCAGAGGTTGACGATCGTGAGCGCTTGCGGTGACGCGAGCATCAGCTCCGCACCGAACGCGGTCGTGCACCAGGAGCAGCCAGGCGGCCGCGACTCCGTGAGCGATGCCGCCGATGTGGGTCGCACCGTCATCAGCGCGAGACCCTCGGCCCGCGTCGACGTGGGCTGCGCGAAGTCACCGCCACAGCCGCCCGCGAGCGCCGCCGTCACCCCCGCCACCGCCGCCACCGCCGCCGCCGAGAACCTGGTCCGCATCATCCGCTCCCTGGCCCGTCCATGCGAGCCGATCGCTGTGAAGGCAAGGGTCATACCGAGCTCCAGGGAGAGCGCGCTACTTGAACCGATCCTGTTCTTTCACAACGAGATGCGTGGCCGGCTCGCGAGCTCGGTCGTCGGACCAGCCCGGTGGCAACCCCGCTATTGACCATATTCCGGCCACTTTCGTGTCCGGCGGCGGGCGTTTAGCCACTAGCCACCGCGCCGGGGGCGCGGGATACGAAATCCGGGAAGGGGCGCATCGGTGGCAAGCCAGTGCTCAAAACGGGCTTGACAGCGCGCCGCAGCCGCTCGCATCATTCCGCCCCCTGCTCGAAAGGGCGGGACGTTGCGCAGCGGTCCTTGAGGTCCTCGCAGGGCCTTTCCCTCCCGCTCGGCGCGTGACTGTCGAATCTGTGGTCACCCGGAGCGGAGAAGTTGTCCGAGGTCAGCGCCTCATATTTACCGCAGGACACCGAGAGGTCGGAACGGCGCCTCGTCGTGCTCGAGCGCGACACGATCCAGCGTTTCTCCACCGAGCGCATTCTGCGTCGCGCCGACTACTGGGTGTTCGTGACGGAGGACCCGGCCGCGGCGGTGCGGGTCGCGGCGGTCTCGGCGATCGACCTCGTGCTGGTGGACCTCGGGCTCGGACTGCTCGAGGCCGTGCCGCCCGCTGCGCGTCGGCGCGGCGACGTCGGCTTCAGCGGAGTGCCGCCGTCACAGGGCGAGGGCTACGCGATCCTGCGCCCGCTCCACCTCGACCCTCAGGCCCACTTGCCGATCGTCACGCTGCGGCTCGAGGCGGCCACGGAAGACCCCGTGCCGCCGTGTCGCTTCGCGCTCGTAGGGTTGCTTCCGCGGCCATGGAACGCGAGCGGCCTGGTCGACGGGCTCGAGGAGAGCTTCCTCGACCTGATCGGGCGCGAGGCGCTCCCGGCGCCGGGAGCGCCGGATTCCGACCGGCCGGCCGCGGCATGCGCGCGTGGCCTGCGCACGCCGACCGGGGCGCGGCCGTTCGAGAGCACGCCGCTCGCGCTGCGCTCGGCGCTGGTGGTCGACCCCGACGAGACTCAGAGGCGCGCGCTCGCCGACTGCCTGATCCGCCATTACTTCACCGTGCACGAAGCCGGGAGCGGCGAAGCCGCGCTGCTCCTCGCCGTCGCCCGGCGCCCCTGGCTGATCATCACCGAGACCTGGCTCACCGACGCGAACGGCCTCGATTTCTGCCGCCAGGTGCGCTCGCACAGCCTGCTGCGGCGGACGCCAGTCGTGTTCCTCTCCGGGCAGGACGACTGCGAGAGCCGGCACCAGGCCCTGCAGGCGGGCGCGGACGACTACCTGGTGAAGCCCGCGCCATCGCACGAGCTCTTGGTCCGGCTCGAGCTGGTGCTGAAGCGCTTCTCCTTGGAAGACGCGGCGAGCGAGGAGCCCGGCGCCGGCCTGCGCGGCGCGGTCGAGCTGATGGGCGCCCCCGCGGTGCTGCAGATCTGCAACCTCAACCACCTTTCGGGCGTGCTGCTCGCGCGGCGCGGCAGCCAGTCGCTGCGGATCGCCTTCCGGCGAGGCCAGATCGTCTCGGCCACGGGAGCGGATCGCCGCGGTGCCGAGGTCGTATACGACTTCATCGCCTGGCCGCAGGGACTGTTCGAGTTCGACCGCGACGCCGTCGTCGAGGGCCTGCCGATGGACCACGACTTCAACGCGCTCCTGCTCGAGGGCTGCCGGCGCCTCGACGAGCGGCGCCGCGGGCGGCCGGCCGACATCGCTCCCGCCTGAAGACGCGGTTATCATCGGGCGCGCCGCCCGGAGGCGCGTGACCGCCGTCCACCGATCCAAGGAGCCGACCTCATGCCGACCAAGGTGATGATCATGGGCCTGGGCCCGATCGGGGCGAGCATCGCCCGCCAGCTCGTCGCGCGCAGCAACTTCCGGATCGTGGCCGCCGTCGACATCGACCCGGCCAAGGCCGGCAAGGACCTCGGCCTTGTCCTGGGCCTCGCGCGGAAGCTCGGCGTCAAGGTCGTCGCCGATGCTCCTGCCGCGATTCGGAAAGCGAAGCCGCAGGTGGCGGTGGTGTGCACGAGCTCGGCCCTGAAGCGAGTCTGGCCGCAGCTCGAGGGCATCCTGAAGCTCCGAGTCCCGATCGTCTCGACCACCGAGGAGCTGGCCTATCCCTGGTTCTCGAACCGGCCCATGGCGCGCCGGATCGACAAGGCGGCGAAGCGGGCGAAGGTCGCGGTGGTCGGGACCGGCGTCAACCCGGGCTTCGCGATGGACGCCCTGCCGATCACGCTCACTGCGATCTGCGAGCGGGTCGACTCCGTGCGCGTCGACCGCGTCCAGGACGCCCGCATCCGCCGGCTGCCGTTCCAGCAGAAGATCGGCTCCGGGCTCACGCCGGAGCAGTTCGCCGAGAAGGTGAAGGCGCTCACCGTCCGCCACGTCGGGCTCACGGAGTCGGTCGCGATGATCGCCGACGCCCTCGGCTGGAAGCTCGACCGCATCACGGACGAGATCCAGCCGAAGATCGCGCAGGCGCCGGTCGAGAGCCAGTTTCTGAAGGTGGCGGCCGGCCGCGTGTGCGGCATCGTGCAGGACGGGATCGGGTACGTCTCGGGCGAGCCGCGCATCGTGCTGCACATGGAGGCGTACCTGGGCGCTCCCGAGACCTACGACAGCGTGCGGGTGGAGGGCTCCCCGCAGCTCCACGTGAAGGCGCTCGGCGGCTACCACGGCGACGTGGCCACCGCATCGATCACGGTCAACGCGATCCCGAAGCTGCTGCAGGCCACGCCCGGGTTGCACACGATGCGGAGCCTCGCGCTTCCCTCGTTCGCGGGCGGAAAGTAGGCGCTCGATGGAGCGCCGCGCGTTCCTGAAGCGAGCGGGCGCGGCTCCGCTCGTGGTCGGCGCGGCCGCTCCCCTCCGGGCCGATGCCTCGCCTGTCGGACCCGCGCCGGCGCCGGTGCGGCCGCAGCGCCTGCGCCCGGGCGACCGGGTGGGGCTGGTGGCGCCGGCCTCGGCCAACTTTCACTCGGTCGACGTCGAGATCGCGCAGGACGTGGCGCGGGCGTTCGGGCTCGAGCCGCAGCTCGGGGCGCACGTGCGCGACCGCCACGGCTACCTCGCGGGGCGCGACGAGGACCGCGCGGCCGACGTGAACGGGTTCTTCGCCGACCCGAAGCTCCGCGCGCTGTTCGCGATCCGGGGCGGCTGGGGCTGCGCTCGCGTGCTGCCTCACCTGGACTGGGAGACGATCCGCCGCAACCCCAAGGTGGTGACCGGCTACAGCGACATCACGGGCCTGCACTGCGGGCTCCATGCGCGCACCGGCCTGGTGACGTTCCACGCTCCGACGCTGCTCAGCGACTGGCCTAGTTTCTCGGTCGACCACTTCCGCCGGGTCGTCTTCGAAGGCGAGGCGGTCACGATGGCGAACCCGCCGGGCGGCGAGGAGCGGCTGGTTCAGCGCGAGAATCGCACGCGCACGATCACCGGCGGCAACGCGCGTGGCACTTTGCTCGGCGGAAACCTGACCGTGCTGACGACGCTGCTGGGCTCGCCATACGTGCCGGCCTTCGACGGCGCGGTGCTGTTCCTCGAGGACGTGAACGAGGACATCTACCGGGTCGACCGCATGCTCACGCAGCTGCGGCTCGCCGGCCTGCTCGGCCGGCTGCGCGGCTTCGTGTTCGGCTCGTGCAGCGAGTGCGCGCCCGGCGAGGGCTACGGCTCGCTCACGCTGGAGGAGGTGCTCGACGAGCACGTCAAGCCGCTCGGGATCCCCGCGTACGAGGGCGCGATGATCGGGCACCAGGCGCGCCAGTTCACCGTTCCGATCGGCGCCCCGGTGGAGCTGGACGCTTCCGCCGGCACGATCACGATGCTGGCCCCGGCGGTGGTGTAGCCCCGGAGAACTGGCGGAAGCCGGCGAGCGTCCAGGAAGCGACGCGCGGGCGGCTTCGCTCGTCGGTCAGGTCCAGCATCAGCGGTGTGACCGAGACGCGCTTCTGCCGCAGCACCACGTTGCAGTCGCTGCCCGGGATGTCCTCGTGCTGGTACTCGTTGCCGCCGATCCAGAAGTAGGAGCGGCCGCGCGGGTCCTTCTTCTCGACGACCTCGGAGCCGTACGAGTGCTTGCCGAGGCGGGTGACGACGTAGCCCTCGGGCTCGACGCCAGGCGGCACGTTGACGTTCAGCAGCAGGTTGGACGGCAGCCGCTCCGCGAGGGCCGCCTTGACGAGCGCGCGCGCGAAGCGCGCTGCGGGAGCGAAGTCGAACACGCCGTAGCCGGCGAGGCTGAAGGCAATCGCCGGGACGCCGATGATCGAGGCTTCCATCGCCGCCGCGATCGTGCCCGAGTAGGTGACGTCGTCCGCCAGATTCGGGCCGTGGTTGATCCCGGACACGACGAGCGCCGGCCTCCGGTCGCGCATCACGTGATGGATGCCGAGCCAGGAGCAGTCCGTGGGCGTCCCGTCGACCGCGTAGAAGCGCGGCCTCACCTCGCGCAGCCGCAGCGGCCGGTGGATCGAGATCGCGTGCGACGAGGCGCTCTGCTCGGCCTCGGGCGCCACCACCCACACCTCGCCCAGCTCGTCCATGGCAGCGGTGAGGGCACGCAGCCCCTCGGACTGGTGGCCGTCGTCGTTCGACACCAGGATCCGCGGACGCTCGCCATCGCTCATGGAGCGCCCATGCTAACCCGTCCCGGGACCCTCGCGGCGCCGAGCGGCGCTCGTCGCGCACGTCGACGCTTGTCCACGCTTGTGGGCGGCTGGTCCGGAAACAGGACGGCGATCGTCCCGCACCGGGCGATGCGCCAGGTGGGCTCGCTTAGGCCGGGTCGCCCCGGAAGCGGTTGCGCAGCCTGGAGTTTCGACCTCCGGCTGGCGGGGTCGCTCCCCACGGGTACGGCAATTGCTGTACTCCTGGGCGAGATGGACGAGACGATCGCAACCCGGCACTTCTGCCACGCCCCCCGCTGTGGGCGGCCGTTCGCGGTCGTCTGTCGCCGCTCCGCACACGACGTGCCGCTGCCCATGGCGGTCGCATGCCCGCGCTGCGGGGGCTGGGCGGTCGTGATGGTCCCGACCGGCGCCGTGCGCGAGAGCGAGGGCTCGTACGTGCTGCCGATCGAGCCCCAGGTCGCGGCGCTCACCGTCTGAGAGCGCCTTCGGGCGCGCCCCCCGACGGCTGCGCTAACCCGAAGTTCCTTTCACTGGGAGTGACGATCTGTTTGACGGGTTGGAGGTTAGCCGCAAGTCAGGCTTCCGCTTTCTGTCTACAGCCCCAGTAACTGGAGTGCCCGTGCCTGCAGCTGGGTGGGATTGGTGAGCATGGTGAAGCTGCTGGCGTGGCCCGCCTTCAAGCGGCAGGTGTTGCGGCAGCGCCTGGCGAGCTCGGTCAGCAGTGTCTTGAAGCTGTGGAGCGGGAGCCCTTCGGAGCTGTGACGCGTTGACTTCTTGCGCCGTGCCGACGGCGAGGGCTGTGCGGGAGCGACTGGGTCACGCTGCTTGCGCTGTTGACTCAGCTCTTCATCTTGGAACAAGAGTGGCGTCCAGGCCTCGCGCAAGTGCCACTCGACGTAGTACGCCAGCATGCATAGGAAGATGTGAGCACGGACGTGGTCCTCGGTGCGATGAAAGATCGGCCGCACCAGCAGGTCCACGCCCTTCAGGCAGCGGAAGGCGCGCTCCACCAGAGCCAGGCTCTTGTAGGTCCTCACCGTGTCTGGCGCCGAGAGCCGCTCGGCTGGCTCGCTGGTGCGGACGACGTAGATGCCGTCGAGATCTGCTTCGCGGCGGATCGATTCTTCGCGCCGGGCCCAGGCAAAGACTCCATCGGCGATGGTGAGGGTGAAGTGCTTGCCCATCTTGAAGCGTCCCAGGACCCTGCCGGCCTTCACTCCGATCTCGGCCTTGCCGAGGGGTGTCTTGGTGCGCCGCTTGACCTCGGCCGCGAGCCGCTCCAGCGCCTTCTCCGTCGCTTGGAGCAGCTCCTCGCGCTTTCTGCGTCGCTCGGTCTGCAGCAGCGGATTGAAGCACGCGATCAGCCGCTCCCCAGGGAACTCCGGTGCGCGAATCTCCGCAAGGTTGGTCTCGTCGAACAAGGAGCGCTGCAAGTGCCCGTTCTCTACGAGGGAGCGGATCGCGGGGCTGCGCAATGAGGAGATCCAGCCGAGGCCCGGATGCTGTTTGAGCTTCCCGATCTGGGCCTGGGTCAGCATCCCGCGATCTCCCACGATCACCACGCGGCTCAGCGAGAAGCGCTCGCGTAGCTTGTCGACTTGGTCAGAGACCGTGGCGGGATCCCCGGTGTTGCCCGGATAGACCTCGACCGCCACCGGCCGGCCGGCCTGGTCCGTCAGCAGCCCGTAGAGAATCACCGGTAGCTTCTTGCCGTCGCGGTCGTGGCCGAAACGAGCGAGCGAGCAGTGGCGCCCCTCGTAGTAGCTGGTGGTGGTGTCGTAGAGGACCAGGGCTCCGTCCTTGAGGTGACGCGCCGCGAGCTTGGCCTCGATCCGCTGCTGGCGCGCCAGCAGCCAGTCGAGCGCCTGGTACAGCTCTTCGACGTCCGCATCGCCCACAGAGAGCTCCTCGGCCAGGGAGCTGTCGTGCCAAAGCCGTGTGGTGGCCAGCTTGGAGCTGGGGGCGAGCAAACGCTCGGCGATCATGGCCACGACCAGGTCGCGCTCTCGCGAGGGCTTGGAGCCGATCAGGCTTTCGAGCCCGAGCTTGCCGATGCAGCCGAGGACGGCTTGGACGTGGCCGTGGGGCACCGAGCGTTCGATCGCGAAGACGTCCTGGGGGCCGACAAGCCGCTCGCCGCGAAGCACGCGCTTGAGGCCCTCGACCTGGTGCTCGGGCCACTGCGTGAGATTGGCGAGCGTGCGGGTCTTGACCTTATTGCCCACGCGGTAGCTGTGACGCAGCAGGACGGCCGGGGGCGAGCCGCGGTTGGGGATGGTGGCGATGTACATGCGCACATAATATAGCATCTATTCATTTATGTCAAGGAGCATCTCACAGATACATGCCTACTCACTGCCACCGAAAAACCCGCCAAGCTGTGACAAAGCTGAGGCTTACGGCCTACTCAGCCGGGGAACTTCGGCCGTATCTGTTTACCGGGGCCCAGTTC
>Ga0247727_10002438_pt1 | contig 42540 bp, 63 predicted proteins | sample WisWelCaveWW1625_FD_202498 | JGI IMG/M metagenome (GOLD analysis project Ga0247727, IMG submission 202498) | Biofilm microbial communities from Wishing Well Cave, Virginia, United States - WW16-25 | ecosystem: Environmental > Aquatic > Deep subsurface > Groundwater > Cave microbial mat | place...
AGATATGGGCCCCCCTGCCCCCCCCCCCCCCCCCCCCCTCCCCCTATGCCCCTATCCCCCTTGTCTGTGCCAGAATTTAGTCCTGCTAAAAGGTAGCTTAACTGCATATAGAATAATGAACTACAGGTACAAAATTTAATAAAAATTAAGCATTGTTCCTAGATTATGTATACTCTGTCCACATAATAGTGCGCAGGAGAAGTCAGGCTTGACTGAGTGAGCTTACCTCAAATTAACGTGTAGAGTTGAGCAGGGTTGCGCTTGGCTAAGGTAGAAGTTGGCCAACATACAAAGATAAACCTATTTATTACGTGAATTTACGCGGATAAGCCAACATAATACTAACAACAACCTAATCAAACTATTTTATCTAATTCTTTAAGTAAATCCTTGATTTTTAAGGACATTTTATTAAATGTATCAAGCTTTATGAATACATATCCTTTAAGAAAGTGATGCATTCCAACAATAGTTATACCATTTACTCGTGATAGATAAACAGACAGGTTATCATTAATATTGTGAACTTCAGTTACTTTTGAATTTACTTTTTCGGCTTTCATATTATGCTCCTTCTGGACCTTTAAAGTCATACATACTAACTATTTTTGAGCCATCAATAGATTCTGCTAATAAATCAAGAAATTTAGCCCGGGTAGTAGTCCTTAGTAGAATGGGGGTTTGGTTATTCAAAAACTGAACGCAAGCGGTGTAACTGCCCACAAAATAGTACACAGGGGCCTCTTCTTGCCTATTAATAGCTTCTAAGTCTGGTTTATATAATATCCCATATAATAAGAATGGTCTATCGTCAACTTGAACGACAGTATATAGGTCTAATACTTCATCTATAACGTAGCCAGACGAAATAGCTATTGGTATTAATGGTTTAAATAAGCTCATTTCACACTACCTTCGGTATAAAACCCTTCGCTGTAAGATTGGGGCTTATCCATTAAATTCATTGCAGATTTGTCATTAATTAGTATTATAGCTAGTTTCATATCATCGCGGCGGGTTATGCTAACCTCTAAATCAACAAGCTGTACTTGGTATTTTGACTTTTCAGCTTTATTCTTACAGTGCCTGATTTGCCAGATCAGTTCTTTTTTAGTTCTTTCTCTTCTCATTTTCGACCTCCTATAACTATATTATCGTCTAATTTTTAGAAAACTTAAATATTTATTTATGACTTATTCAAAATATATTTACACTAATAAGTTTAATAACTTAACTAAATTTCAATAACTTACACCTATAATTATTCTTGACTTTTATTACGAAGTGGTTGAAAATGTAAGTATATAAAGAAGGAGGGCTAAAAGATGTTTGAGTTAAGTGAAGTATTAGAAGTTTTAGATGAAATATTAATGTCCATCCCTAAATTAAGTTTAACAGTTCATGAGACTATTATAAGAGAGGTGCGGAAAGACTTGCAAACTAAAATTGATAATTCTTTAGCTGACATGCAGAGAGAATTGGAAGAAGAGCCTTGTCAATCTGTAGTAGGTGATGGCTTAGGGGATGACGAGATCAGCAGCTTGGGCGGAACATTCGAATAGGAGCGGGGGGCTAAAATGAAGGAAGTATCGGATTATATTCATTATTTAGAGGGGGAAATACGACATTGTAAAAACCTCAGGACTAAATTAGATCTGGTGGAAAGATTGCAGCAAGCTAAAGAATATTATGTTAAGTTAACTAATAAAAGGCATTCTCTTACGGGGATTCCCGCTGGTTTTAACCCTATTCAAACAACTGAAGTAAAGCTTAAGAGTAAAGATGAGAGGGAATTTCCAGACTTAGTCCGATTTATTCTGTGGGGACTTTGTGTGAGTGTGCTTATGGTAGTTTCCTTTATGATAGCAGGGAGTTGGGTAGGTTAATGGAAAGATCGGAAGTAGTTTGTATTTTATTAATTAGCTTTGCTATAATATCAACAGCTTGCCTTATATTATACTCCACAGCTTTTTTCTTAAAAACGTGGGTTTTATGCGTAATTTAGATAAATTTAGCTGGATATTTAGGATTTTTGCTATAGTTTTTACATTTTATAGCCCCACAGAGGTATTTGCAAGGGGGCTGCCAAAATGCCCTACTGTGCCTACTGTGGTACTGATGGACTCTAATCGTTTTTTTGAACACGCTAACATCATTATATCAGTTTTAAAATCTGATAAGTATAACATCCAATTTTTTGAGATCATGTGTAAATGGTGTGGTGCTTGGGACGATTTAAAGTATATCCGGTGGGCCGCATCTTGCAAAAATAAGTCTAGTCCTATTTTAGGACTTAATATGTCTTTAACTTATGCAAGAGCGCAAAAAGATGAGGATTTTGCAAAGGAGATGCGAGATTCTCTACAGGAAGCGTCTAAATCTGGCATACTGATAACTGCTGCTGCAGGCAATGAAAGTCTTAATATAGACCCCCCTAACGAGGGGATCTTACCCGCTTCCTCGCCGTTCGTAACTCCAATATGTGCCTATAATACGGGCTCTAGTAATAACTCGAATCGGTGTATTTGGGAGGATGGTATAGTTAATATAGCTGGTGAAGAACCTGCAATGGGCACTAGTTTTGCAGCCCCCAGATATCTTAAGTTTGTAATAGAGTCAAATATTGCAGACATTGTATGCAAAAATAGTATAAAAGCTACTATTTTAGATGGATCGAATATGGGCGATGACCCCAGGGATTGGCCCACAATGAGCAGAGCTAGATACGTATGCAGAGATCAATATAAGAGTTGTTTAGTTAAATTTATTAAGCAAAAAGTAGGTATTTATAGTATTTTTTGCGGGAAAGAGAAAGGAGAATAATTATGGTTAAAAGGGTAAGTAAAAAGAAGTCTAGTTTTGATTTATCTTTTGGTTTGGGCGTTTTAGCTCTATTGTGTGCAATAGCTTTAATACTATATTTTAATACTCCATTAGAATGTGAGTTTCCTCAAACTACGGAAAGTCCTGTAGGGGAATAGATTGGATTATTTAGAAATAGAAACTAAATATAGTGTCCCTAACTTAAAGTTATCAGAATTCGACAATTTTATGCAAAAGTTTAAAGCTAAAAAGGTCTTAGAGGTAGCGGGTTATGATACTTATTACGTACATCCTACACTTGAAGATAGGTTTATACGCGATAGAACCAATCAGTCTGAACGCTTTATTACTGTCAAAGTAAAACAACACGAAAAACATAATAGAATTAGGACAGAAATTGATATTAAAAAAACTAGTAGTGTAGAATCTTTAAAAACATTTTTTACTGAATCTAAAATTGAATCTAATTATATTTTTGGTAATGAATCTTTATATAAAAGTTTTTCTATTAATTTAGATGAAGTGTTAAGATTAGCTTTAAATAAAGGCTACACTGAAAACTTTAAAATATATAAACACTGTAAAATTTATTGGTTAGAAAAAGTAGTTATAGTTTGGTATAAGGTTTTTAATAAAGATATCGAGGAAATGGAAATATTTGTTGAAATTGAAGCCGATCCGGACTATTTGTGGAAAACAGAAGAGGAGGCTTGGCAAGCAATTACGGAAATGGAAAAGCAATGCTCCGGATTAAAGATCAGTTCGCAAATGCGAAAAAATAAAAGTTTATTTGAACTGTATAGGAAAAATATTGTTTGAAATTATTACTACTTTTATTGAGTTATTTTTGTTATTTATACTAACAATTCAAAGTTTAAGAGATTAAGATGTTAAAATATGAAAATTTAATTAAGCAATACCCTGAGTTTTTTATTGAAACTGCCCTTTCCGTAAACGAAAGCTGTATGGCATTTGGGGTTGAATGCGGAGAAGGTTGGTGCAGAATATTAGAAGCATTGTGCTTAAAACTTAAAATGCTTCTACAAGAAAATAACGAGCCTTTATCTGTATTTAGATTTACACAAATAAAAGAAAAATACGGCACACTCTATATATACTATAAGTTAAATTATATAAATATACCAGCAACTACTAAAATAGATAACCTAATTCAAAAAGCTGAAGAAGATTCTGAAACAATTTGTGAGCATTGTGGAAAACAAGGTGAGTTATACGATGATGGTTGGTGTATTACATTGTGTATAAATTGTAAAAGGAAGTATAAAAATGGATTTAAATAATTTAATATTTTATTTTTTTAGAGTAGTAAGAATAGTTTTAATGACTATACTTTTTTTACTATTATTTTCGTATTTAACTTCTGAATCAAAGGCCGCCTCTTCTTCTACCTCAATCAACTTATCTTGTGCTGCGAGCACACATGTTTATGTTCCATCCGGCATAGTTATTGAAACTTTTAAAAGCAACGGTTTAGCTATAAATGCGCTGATTACCCCTATCGGCCAATATGCTGAACCATCTTTTTCAGCTAGTATACAATATACTAATCCTAATGAGTACGAATTAAGCTTTGAAATGCCTAATATGGTTATATTTGGTCCTTGCCAAGGCAAAGATAAGGCGGGTATAGAGGTATCCGGATTTTCTGGGACGTCCGGTTTAGAGCTCTCTATAAATCCCCTGGGAGGAAGCTTTACTCCACTCAATGTAATAAGCCCTTCAGTTAAACAGCTTTTTGGTCCGGGCGGATTAGTTAGTTTTAGTTACATACAAGATGGTTTGGATTCAGAGCCTGCTGCAGGCCCTATAGGATTTAGACATGCAGCACAAATGAACTTAAAAATTCCTAACACTTTTAGAACGCGGTTTGATTTAATTTATGAATATTCATTAAGGTTTACTCCATTTTTAACTGAATAGAGGTTTTTATGCCATATATAAAAAAAGATATTAGACCTTCGTTAGACTCTGGAAAAGAGCCTACTAATGCGGGCGAATTAAACTATGTAATTACACAGCTACTAGTAAAGTACCAGTTACATCATCCAACTTGTTACCAAACTTATAACGATATGGTGGGGGTATTAGAGAGTAGTAAATTAGAATTATACAGGCGCTTAATAGCTGACTATGAAGATAGCAAAATAGCCGCGAATGGGGATGTTTATTTATAGATTGTAAGGGCGCAGGATGATTATGATAATAAAAGAAGGTAAATTTTGGGTAGTCTATGGGAACTCTTTTGATATTATTACAAAAAATCCTAAAATTTTAGGTATTTATTCTACTAAAGAAGGGGCTAAAAAAAGAGCTAAACAATTAAATCAAATGAAATTTATGCGAATTAAGCCTAAAATTAACCGAGGCTAATAAGTTCTTATTTTAACTTTTTTAATACTAAACTTAATGAATAAAATAAATGATTCAAGTCTATATAAGTTAAATCTCCTATATAAGCAACTCTGATAACATTTTCTTTTAACATCCCTATACCGGTAGAAATAATAATATCATGTTCCTTTTCTAACATATCTTTTATTTTAGACGCCGTTGTTTTGTAAGGGACTTTAAATACGGTAATCCCTTGAGAATAGCCAACTTTAACTAATCTTTCTAGCCCAAGAGTTTGTCCAAACCCATGCACAATTTCAGTCATATGTCTATATTTAGTTAACCAATTTTTATAAGTATACTCTAAAATAAACTTACACGATACATTACACCCCAGTACTAAATTGCTGGGAAAAGTATACGGGACTTCACCTCTTTTTAAACTTTCCCGTAACCTAATTAAGTCAAAATAGTACCTAGACATTTTAGTTTTAAGCGCAATAACCCAAGCTCTATGACTTACAGATAAAAAACTTAGCCCGGGAGGGAGCATTAGCCCTTTTTGTGAAGAAGCAATTACTACATCTAAGCCCCAGTCATCTGTTTTTAATTCAGATATAGCTAAAGTGCTAATAGCATCTACTAGTACTAACGCATTGCTATGCTTTTTAGTTAACTCCGCTAGCAACTTAACAGGATTTTGTACTCCTGTAGAAGTTTCAGCCGCAACAAAAAGTACACCTTTTACGTTAGGTTTACTTTTAAGCATTTTTATAAGCTGAGCTGGGTCTAAAGCAATTCCTACGGGGGCATTAAGCCAATGTACCTCCAGCCCAAACATTTGGGCTATTAGGCCCCACCTTGCGCTAAATTCGCCCATATCTAGCACTATAACCTCATCTCCTGGGCTGAAGAAATTGGTTATGCAAGCTTCCATAGCTCCTGTGCCAGAAGATGGTACCATTATAATATCGTTTTTAGTTTGGAATATGTCTTTTAAAAGCTCTTCAGTTTCCATTAAAAGTTGACTAAATTCAACTGTTTGATGGTTAATTAAAGGTTTATTTAAAGCTACCTGAATAATTTCAGGTATTTGTACAGGTCCCGGTGTAAATAGTCTTTTAACTTTCTTTTCTTGGTTTGTTTTGATCTTCATAAAGAGCTAAACCTAAAATAGAGTAATTAATTATATCTATAAATCTGCTTTTTAAAGATTCAGAGGATTCCAATTTATCTGTTTTAACCCAACTCATGACAGCATCAATATGTTTCATAAAATAAATAGACCAAACTTGCTTAGGACTCATCCCAGTTAACTGGGCATTTCTTTTAAAATTAATAAGCCTATCTTCATTTCCTTGGGTATAATCTTCTCCTTTAGCACTAAAGCAAGATTTACATTCAGCTAATAATTCATTTGTTAAAGTTTCTAATCTAATTTTGTTCATGCCATTTTCCTAATTCATGTGCCATAAACCACAAATCATCAAATTTATAAAAGTAAATTTTAGATTTATTTCCCCCGAAAATATCAATTAAACTTTCTAAACAATCTTCTAAACTTGTCTCTATAATAGTAGAAATCCAAAGTGGGATATGCACAGCTACCATTCCATCAGTTGTTTCAAATATCTTCAGCAGGAATATTTCCTTTTGATTCATCCTTTACCTCAACAACATTTTCTTCATCTTCTTCGGGCAAAATCATCATTTTACTGACCGCATTCGTTAAATCTGCACTTAAAGTTTGGTGTTTACTTGGTGCCACCCAGCCCCTAATTTTAGCTAAAGCATTTAAAAGCTGAACAAGCTCCCCTACAGTTATGCCGCCATCCATTTTAAGAGCACTCTTTAGTGCAGCCTTTACTTTAGAAATAATATCCGTTTCCATATCCGGATAATCATCTTTAAACTTTTGATCTATATAAGTTTTAACTGCTGGATCTTTAGCTAAAACATACGCCATTTGTTTTATAGAGCGCTCTGTACGAACATTATATGCCTTTTTAACAGCATCTTTTGCGGATAAACCTTTATATAATTCTTCAGCAAACTTACGTTTTTTTACTGTAAGCCTAGAATTACTATAACTTTCATCACTCAAGCTTAAACTCCGATATTTTAATTCCCTTATCATTCTTTATTTCGCGCATAATTTGCTTTAATTGATCCTCTAAATCCGGGACTAAGTATACTAGCAGTTCCCCAGCAGTTTCAGCCCTAATTTTATCTTCTTTTGAGTTGTTTTTAAAGAATTTATAGTATTTTTCTCTAAAAAATAATAAGGATTTTTCTTTAATGGGGTCTGCAGAAGCAAGTTGATTTTTTTTATCAAGCTCCTCTTTAAACCGTACAGAGTATTTAGACATTTCCGCCTCTGTTGGAGCCCCTTGAGCAGCTTGTTGATTAGATGGAGGACTAACATCCAAGATTTTATACACTTTATTTTCAGAAGGGACATAAGCTAAGGCCTCTCCTAAACTTAAACAAGTTATTGATAAATCTTGGTTCGGTAATTGAGAAATGTTTAAGGTGGGAGATCCCGGCCATATCCGGTATACTCCACCCTCTTTAAGAATCTGATGCACAACCTACCCCCTTTAAAAAGGCTTTAATATATTTTAAAACAATTAAAGCAGTAAGTCCAGAAAATAATATATAAACATAACACCTGTTAGATCTTAAAAAATCTACCGCATCTTTATAAGTTTTAATTGTATCTTTACAAGCATAAATTATTTTATCTTTATTAAACTCTTTAATATCTTGAACAGCCCTATCTAAAACGGCTAACATAAGCTGATTCTCCGGCTTTAATTTTAGTCCCAGTTGCTCTTCTAGCTGCTTTAACATATCTAAACTCCCTAGGTGTTAGACCTAGTATAACATAGGCTAACCTAATAAGTCAAGCTTTACTTTTATCTAACATAGGTTAAGTCATACTCAGACCTTGATAGCCCCCGATATAGCTTATGTTAACCTAACATCTAGCTTAAAGAAAAAATAGTAATTTAATTTCTTGACAAGGATGGGGTTATGTGGGATACTAACTTAGTAATGAAAAATAGATTGAGCCCTATGAAATTTAGTTCTGAATACGTTATTGAAGGTAAAAAGCTTGCTCGTATCACTAAAATATGTGATTTTATTGATTTAAAAGGGGGTTTACCTATTTGGGCGGCAGGATTAGGATTTACGGCGGCTTTAAATGGGGAGGATTCAGGATATCAAGCTTATCAAGATGTGCTAGATTCTACTTCTAATTTTGGTTCTAGTGTGCACCATGTGATATCGGACTCTATAAAAAAGCGTCAGTTAGAGTTAGTGGGAATTCCAGAAAGAATTCGCCCTACTATTGATCAATATGCTAAATTTTTAATGGAGCATAAGTTTGAACCTAAACTTAGTGAAGAAATTGTTTATTCTTTAGAATTAGGGGTAGCTGGAACGGTAGATTTAGTTGCTGAAATTGATGGAGTTTTAACTTTATTAGATTTTAAAACAAGTTCTGATTTTAGATTATCTAGTTTAGTTCAATTGGCTGGATATGATTTATTGTTACGAAAAAGTGAAAATGGAAAAAAATTTGAAGTTAGTCAATATGCTATTCTAAGATTACCTAGAGATGGATCTAATTTTGAATATTTACTCTTGACAAATCAATTAGAACTAGCTATCCTAAGAGAAGCTTTTATAGAGTGCTTAGCTCTGTATAAAAGACAAGAATCTATAAAAGAGATTCTTAAACAAGCTAAGAAAAGAATACGTTACCGGGAGGTAATTAAAAAATGAGTACAGAAGGGAAATTAGAAGTTAAAAATAAAGCAGCTAGTGGGTGGATTACAAAAACAAATGCTAAAGGAGAACAACTTATTTCTTCTTATACAAATAAGCCACTAACAAAAGTTAGAATTGTGCTTAATGAGGCATTTCCAGCAGGGACTATTCTTGAAGGATTTTATGATTCAGGCAAAGAGAAAGCAAAAGAAACATTGCCTGACATGCGATTTAGAGTAGCTGTACCTAAAACTTCTTCGACTGCTACGCAGGGCGGCAGTACGCCGGGGAGTTCAGATACGGTTCCTTTTTAATTTCTTGAATTCGGTAGAAACGAATCAAGATCTATGAGGGGGTAAGTTTAGGCTTATCCCCTTGGGGGCTAATATGAGTTTAAGTTTAGGGGCTAAAATTATAAAGTTTGCTCTGGATGTAAAGGGGATGAGTGAAGATTGTTTACCTTTAGAACCTACGGAGTTTACCTTAAAACTTAAAAATCCAGCTTTTGAAAAGTTGCGAAATGAACTTGAATCCCAGGGTTCTTTAGGTTCATGTGTAAAGGATGAAAAAGGATTGAGGTCTATTAGTTTATACGGAATAACTTTCCAAGCTTCTTCAGTTTTAAAAGAGGATAAAGAGTGAATTCAAAAGATTTAGTTAAGTTTTTTCATTCTAGGTGGAAGGAAAAATATAAATTAAATTACCCCCGCGCAGTTAATATTAAGCATTGTTCTATGATGCATCAACTTAAAGAATTAAAGTATGATGATGCGGACATATTAAAAATGATAACAGTTTATTTACTAGACTTCGATAAAGATGATTTTATAGCTGCGTCCGGGCACACAATAGAAAATTTTAGATTTAGTATTCCAAAAATTATAGCAAAAATCAATCAAGAGCTTAAAATACCTAGATTAAAGTACCATCCCGATTTAATTAAAGTAGAAAAGGCACGTAAAGATGAAATGCCTAAATGACGATATCGAAGGATTTTTAGAATTTCGGAAAAGCCGATTAATAGGACAACAGACTGGCATCAAAGGATTAGACAACGGACTCCTAGGCATTACTGGCATTACCGGAATACAGGGGCATCCTGGGTCATGTAAGTCCACGCTGGCCCTCCAAATAGCCGCGTACAATGCAGCCAAGGGTTCCCCTGTCTTTTTTTATGATCGGGAAAACGGATTTAAACGTTTACAGGCTAGACTCTATTGTCACTTAACTAAAACTTCTTGGACAGACATGCTTGTTAGCCCCACAGAAGAAATTATGCAAGGACTGAGTGAGCATAAGGAAGTTCTTAAACTGTTTTATAGCGAAGTGAAGCCTATCGATAGAGCTACTATAAGGCAGAATATAGAAAATCTTAAAGCAAGGCACGGAGTATTGCCAATTTTTGTGGTAGACTCTATTCAAGCCGCGGCTAGGGCTACCATGATGTTAGCTGGAGCCCAGGATGAGAAAGCTGCCTTAGAGATGTGGTTAGAATTCCTAGACCAGCTTAAATTAGACTATCAGAATAAATTATTAATTGTAATTACTTCTGAAAAAACTAAAGATAAGTTTTCGGGATCCAGCTTGTCTGCAGGAAAAGGAACTGCTTCAATAGCATACAAGTCAGAAATTTTATTAGATTTAGATTATAATGAGAAGAGTAATTCTTTGAATATCACGTGTGTTAAAGCTAGGGATGGTATAACTAATTTTTCTGTTTCAGTATTTAAACATTTAACTTCCCCCGATAATGAAGCTAGTTTTTGTTTTAATTTAGTTGAGGGGGGGTTCGGATAATGAATAAAAATTGGGGGGTCAATGCTGTCATATGTGGATGTTTAATATGTATATATGTGGGGGTAATGGCAGCGGTTAGTTTATTTACAGTTTATTTTTTAGGCATTTAAAATGAAAATTAAAGAATTTTTAATGATAATAACAACGTATCTTGTATGTATTACAGGAATGATAATATCTATTAAATTAATGATATTTACTGCAGAGTATTTAATTACAAGATTTGGACTGTAAATGACTAAAAGTATTTGTGAGTGGATATACACAGGAGTATTTTCTATACTTTTGTTTACATTTCTCTTCATTATTTTACCCACCTTTTTAGTGTATATATTAAGTTTTTTTCAGTTTAAATCTATGTTTTAATTATGAGTCCTATTTACGAATTCTTTTGTGGCGCTTGTAAAAAGAATTACGAGGAAACTTTGTCATATTCAGAATTAATTAAATATAAGGGGAAAATATCTTATGATTTTTATGATTGGAAGAAGTTTCTTAAATTTAAAAAATGTCCTAATTGTGGTTTAACAGGTAAACTAACAAAAGAAATAAGTAAATTTGGTTTTAGCTTAAAGGGTAAAGGTTGGTTCAACAATGAAAAATAAACTTCCCTATAAATTAAAGTATAAAGGAAAATTTTTATGTTGGATTCTGGGTTTATTTTTCCCTGCATCTAAGCGAATGGACAATATATACATGGCTTTTGGGAAAATAGTTTTTGTGCCTGCAGGAGTTTTACGAGTACCTCAAGATATGCTTGTACATGAGTTAACACATTTGCATCAACAAAATTTTAATTATTTTAAAGCTATTCTTTGGTGGATTAGATATGTATTTTCAAAACGTTTTAGGTACGCGCAGGAATTAGAAGCATACCATACACAATTTCATTTTTTATGTAAATTTGTACGAGATCGAAATAAAAGGGTAGAGATTAAAAAAACTTTTGCAAGCATTTTATCTGGGCCTCTCTATAACAATGCATCTAGTTTTTGGCAGGCATACAATGATTTAGGATAAAATTATGAAAAAAACTGATTGTGAAGAGGAAAGCGAAAATTTTTTACAATGGGCATCTTCAGGAAAATGGTTTTACCCTACTCATAAAACTATACCTGAATTGAAAGCAGGTTGTTACGAGGTAGATTTTAATAATGGATCTTTGTTATTTAAGCAATTAAAATTAGAAACAGACAATCTAATTAAATTTGAAAATTCGATATCTAATCTGGTAGTAAAAGAAATAAACAGATTTTGGGGCCTTTCTAAAAAGTTTAAGGCTTATGGGTTTATACATAAAAGAGGTTTTCTTTTGCATGGGGCTCAAGGAAGTGGCAAAACTTGTATATTAGCACTAATATCTGAGGAACTAATTAAGAGGTATAATGGAATAATTTTAATAGCGGATGCCCCCAAAATACTTTCAATGGCATTAGAACAATTTAGAGATATAGAATTAAATAGGCCTATAGTTGTTATGTTAGAAGATATAGATAAAATTTTAGATTTTAATGAGGAAGACTTATTGGAGTTATTGGATGGCAGAATTCAGGTAGGGAAAGTTGTTTATGTTGCCACGACTAATTACCCTAGCAAAATAAATCCTAGGATAATAAATAGGCCTTCAAGGTTTGATCGAGTTATTAAAATTGAATATCCCGGGGCTAAAGAAAGAACTTTATATCTAAAAACTAAAATTCCAAAATTAAGTTCTGCTGATATTAAGAAGTTTATTAAGCATACTGATGGCTTTTCTTTTGCTCATTTAAAAGAACTAGTTGTATCAGTTAAATGTTTAGATTTAAGTATCGAGGAGACAATAGCTCGGTTAAAGAATATGAAAAATAGTATTAAAGATTCAAATAGTAGCTCTAAAATAGGTATATGAATAAATTTATAGTTATTGATGTTGAAACTACTGGGGTTAATCCTCAAACAGCTAGTATGCATGGTTTAGGAATAGCTTGGGAAGAAGATTCGACTGACTATTATACTTTAAAGGAAATATACGGCTCAAATATTGAAAAAGTTTTAGCAGATGAAACTGTTGGTAAAATTGGGCATAATATAAGATTTGATATTAAATTTTTATTAAAAGCTGGATTAAAGGTTAATGGGCCTTTAGGCGATACTATGCTTATAGCTAAAGAATTAGATGTAGACCAACCTGTTGGGCTAGAGTTGCTTGCAGCTAAATATTTAGGACCTTGGGCGATTGAACATAAAATTGAAATTCAAAAATATTGTAGTAAGTACCAGTGTAAGCATATAGGAGAAATATGTAAGGATGATTTAATTCACCCTAATATGCATGCTCATATTATAGCTAAATATTGCAAAGCGGATTGCAATATTACGTTTAAATTATGGGAAGTTTTAAAAAAGAAATTTGTAGAACTTGATTCTAAAATTAAGAATGCTCTACCTAGTGTAGTTAAAGGTCCTATTGAATACTATACTGAAGAAGTGATACCCCTAGAAAAAGTGTTATTGAAGCTGGAATTATCTGGGATTAAAATAGATTTAGAGGTGTTTAAACGTTATTCAGCAGAACTGTCTAAAGAACAAGGCGAACTTATATTTAAACTCCGTAGAGACTGCTTAGAGCATATAACTAAAATGGAGGATGAATTATATAGAATAGCTTTAAGTAAGAGAGTGAGTGAAAAGGGTAAAGCTAAAGTTAAGAAGAGCAGTGATTCTTATAAAACTAAATTTAATTGGCAGTCTTCTGCGCATATAGGGGAACTCCTTTATGAGCACTTAGGATTGCAGCATTTTTCAACGGATAAAACTAAAACGGGTAAATGGAATACAGCAGAAAAGCATTTATCTAATATCCGTAATTTAGTTCCAGCAAAAACTAAATTAGGCGAAATACTTAACTTATATGCTCAGTATAAAAAGGTATTAAAAAAGATAACTACTTATGTAAGCACTTCTTCTGGGTACTACCCAAAATCAGATGGAAAAATCTATCCGCGCTACTTACAGGGTGGATTTGGTAAAGATGATTCTCAGGGAGGGACCGCTACAGGAAGATTAAGTTCTTCTCAACCAAATTTACAAAATTTACCTCGGCAAGGTTTAGTAAAATCAATGTTTATTCCTTCTGATAAAGATAATGTTTTTGTTGTATTAGACTATTCTCAGTTAGAGCTACGTATTGCAGCTCATCTGTCAAATGACGATAAATTAATAGAGTCCTTTAATAAAGGAATAGACTTACATGCTCAAACTACCCAACAAATTTTAAATATAGTTGATTTAACCCCAGAACAAAGGGCTATAGGAAAGACTTTAAATTTCGCCCTTATATATGGGGCTTCTGCATGGAAGCTTTATAAAGAGTTCTTTGAAAAGCTAAATTATAATATAGATGAGGTCTCTAATTTTAGAGAATCCTTCTTTAAATTATACCCAGGATATGAGAAATATTTAAGGTTACAACTACAGTTTATGCTTAAATATCTATCAGTTATATCGTATTATGGCAGACTTCGCAGATTGCCAGACCTGCGTTACTATTCAGGTCTCAATAAAAAATCTAAGAAATATTTTCTCCCTATTGACCCAGTACAACGTAAAATACAGTTAGAGGATTTAGCCCCTGAAACAGTTATATTACCCGATAACCTAGAGAATACTTTTGAGCATAGGCTATATTGGGCCGCTTATAAAAGGGCTCGCCATGCTGAAAATGTGGGTTATAATCATCCTATTCAATCATTTGGAGCGAGTTTAACAAAACGTAGTATGCTCGCTATTCATAAAAAGTGCTATAAAATTGTAACGCAAGTCCATGATTCTATTGTAGTAGAGATTTCTAGAAAAGACTTGACAAAAGTACAAGATCTTGTTAATATAATGGAAAGTGTTGAAAAGTTAAAAGTTCCTTTAAAAGTAGATGTAAAGATCCGGGAGAGTTTAGGTGAGTGATGATAGGACAGTTAAGAATTTGAAATTTTTGTTAAAAGCTATGCAAACTGAGTTAACTAAAATTATATTAGTTAGCCCTGATAAATCAATGACTTTTCATTATCATTTTAGGTTAGAAGAAGGGGATAAAAATATATCTTTAGAAAAAACTAAAACATATATATCTAAATTAATTACATTAATTGAGCCTTTAGATGAGACACAGCCAGTTGATTGTGATATGCTAATTGAATTTTCTGACCAAAAACTAATGGAGCGAGTTAGATCCCTGGTAGACCCGATTGAAAAAGAAACTAACCAATTTTTAGGTAGTGTTATAAGTACAAAAACAGAGCTAATGTCTAAGGATGGGGAGGTTGGGTGATAAATGGACGTACTAAGGGTCATTCTTTTGAAAGGGAGGTGGCTTGTTTATTACGTAAATTATATCCCACTGCTCGTCGTGGGCTACAGTATCAGGACGGCAATGTTTGTGCTGACGTTGTTAATACTCCTTTTCATGTTGAGTGCAAGCGCGGCAGACGAGTTCAGATACAAAAAGCCATGCAACAAGCAGAAAGAGATATGAAGAAAGGGGACGTACCGGTTGTTATTAGTAAACAAGATAGGGATTCTATATTAGTTACTATGAGATATGAAGATTGGATTGAACTAGTTAGAGATCATCCTATAGTTTGTAATGTAGATTCTAGCTTAAAAAGTGTAGATTTAGAGTGAAGATCAAAGTAAAACATATTGATACAAAGTTAATAGGGTATATTATATATATATTTAGCCCGCGAGTTGTCCACTTAGATAATCGTTTTAAGATTACAGATGTAAATGTATTAGTACAATGGGCTAAAAATAATAAATTTACAGTTGAATCTATGGATAACTTAATAGCCCAAAAAGGATTATTGTGAAAAAAGATTCTAAAATATTATTTTGGGATATAGAGACAACTAATTTATCTGCTAATTTTGGATTTATTGTATGCGTAGGGTTTAAAAGATTAGGTGAAGCAACCAAGGTAGTAAGTATAGCTGATTATCCTAAATCTTTTGCTAAAAAGCATTACAATGACTTTTTTGTAGTACAGGAAGCTAAAAAGATCATAGAAGCTTCCGAAGTTATATGCACACATTACGGATCTAGGTTTGATTTGCCGTTTCTAAATGCCAGGCTAATTAAACATGGATTAACCCCTGTGCCCCCCGATATTCCGCATATCGATACATGGAGAATCTCGAGGTATAAACTTCAATTAAATTCTAATAGATTAGCTACAATTGCTGAGTATTTTAATTTAGGAACTAAATCTCCCGTCACTAGCGATGCTTGGTTAGGAGCTATGTCAGGAGATCAAAAGAGCATAGATTATGTTGTAAAGCATTGTAAGTTAGACGTGGATATTTTAGAAAGAGTTTATATGAAATTGCGCCCTCTTATTACTAATCATCCTAACTTAGGGCTGAATAAGAATTTATTAGACGCATGTCCTAACTGTGGTAAAGGAGGGTTTCTCCAAAAGCATGGGTTTCATGTGACGCACAAGGGCAGATACCAAAGATATCACTGTATGAATTGTGGAGCAACGCATAAAAAGGGGAAAGCTATATTGAGGGCTTTATAATGAAAATAAGTATTGAACAAGTTAATAACGGGTTTTTAGTAACTGAACATGATTCAGAAATGCCCGAATCTTATGTAGTTGAATTTAATAACTCGGATTCAAAGGAGTTTAATTCATCTCTTGATTTAATGCGACTTATTTATGAACTTTATCATACGCATGATAAGCATGCCACTGACAATAAAAATATATACTTTGTTTTAGGACCGGGGTATAAAAATGGGGGAGTAGAGGTTGCTTGTTTAAGAGAATTGATCAGTATTTATAAGGATGTTTTATCCTATATGGGCCCAAAAGATGTGGTATTTCAACAATACCAAGAAAGATTGGATATTTTAAAAGGATGGCTTAAAGAGGAAGAATCCGAAGATGCTGTACAAAAAACTGATTAGTATACTTATTTTATTAATTTTAAGTTCTTGTAAAACTTTACCAACTAATGTTTTGGATTTACAGAGAGAGTTAATTAGTGCAGGAAAAGCTAATAAACAGCTTAGAGAATGGTTAACTGAATGTAACTCTGAATTGAAAGATTGTATTGAATCTTGTGAAGATATTATTGGAGCAAAAGCATTACGACTTAAAAGTAGAAATAAACATCTGTCAATAGGAGATAGGAGATGAAAAAGCCTTTAATTACTAGAAGAAAAAATTTGCTTTCCGTTCTATTTAGCGGACAATTCTTATTTGTACTTATTCTACTCGGAATAATACATGTAAACTGGGATGCCTTAGTAGAAACAGTATATACTATACCTAGGATGAATGCTATTGCAAATACTGTAATGATCACTTTAGATAAAAATAGTGGGGCCTCCGGCGTAATAGTTAAGCATGGGGGGAAAAGGTTTATATTAACAAATAACCATGTTTGCAGTTTAGGTATAGGAAAATATTTAGTCGTAGAATCTAATGCTAGAATTAAAACTATAGTGTCTTTTATACAAAGATCAAAGAAACATGATTTATGTAAGATTAAACTGAGTGATAATCAATTTAGCAATTTAAACGGGGTGCAATTGTCGAGCTTCTCTATTAGCCCCAGAAAAAATGCAATTGTTGTTGGATATCCTTTGCTCCTTCCTCAAATAGTTTCCAAGGGAGAAGCACAGAATTTAGTAATTATTGGGATTAGGTCAGGATTATTTAGTCCTACCGTAGAGTATACTTCGCAGATTTTTACTAACCTTACTTACCCAGGTTCTAGTGGATCCCCAATTTTTAACTCTAGATACCAATTAACAAACTTAGTATTTGCAGGAATAGGAGGGGCATTATCCTTTACTTTTGCTGTACCCTATTCCGCCATTCGAACTTTCTTAGACGAAGAAGTTGAATTTTTGCCATGGGAAAGCCTTCGAACAATAAAGATACCCCAAAAAGAGGGAAACTCCGAAGAAGAATTTTTAAAATGGTTAGAAGATTTGCTAGGTAGATTACCTAGATGAGGAATCGGTAGGATTTTTTGGGTTTCGTTTGTTAATGTTATTTCGCCATTTTCTAGCTTTATCTAGAAAGGACTTTACTGGATTTTTGATAAACAGCGAAAGAAGTCCAGAAACTAGACTGAGCAAAGAAACTATGGTTTTGATTATAGCTAACATATTATTTTATAAATTTAACAGCTAATCCAATTATTGTAATAATAAACGCAACTATGCCTGAAATATAAGCAGCTTGGGTTCGAAGTCTATCTACATGTTCATTTAATTTATCTATCTTAGATTCGATTCTTTTTTGAATTTCTTCTGCAACGGTTATTCTTAAATTTACAGAGGATAACCTGTCTGCGAACTCTTTCATTCGTTCGTACAAAGATTCATTAGTTATCATAGCTATGCTCTATGTGCGTTAAATCTGAATGCGCACCCCTCTTACGGCTCTAACCTATAAAAGGCCGTAAAAAATCTCTAATCTTTTCAGCTAGAGCTTTAATTTTATCTAGTGCTTCATCATCCTTAATTCCAGGAATCATTGCTTTTACTCCTTGAAGGATTAATAATAGCCCTCCAAACATTTCTAGCAAATTCCTTTTAAGGAATTCAAATACCATTAGAAACATATATTTCTCCTTGATTTAATTAAGATTTACTCATACAAACATTACTATAAATATGAGTAAACCCATTTATTTATTCTTAGTTTCTATAAGCTATCCAATGAATGGTTTCAGCAGAGACGTTTAAGTCCGCATCTGTACCAATTTGAAAGCCTACACTATTGACCGTAACCCCACCTGAAGCGATGTAACTTATATCAGTTAAATTGGTGCCAGAATCAACTATTTTTTGACCCTTACCTGCAGCCATATCATCTATCCAAACTAACTGACAGTTACCAGTTACATTGAATAACTCTACTCGGGAAGGTTTAAAGTCTAAAGTAATAGTAATAGCTGCTCCGGTCCCATCCACATTGCCAGAAGCCCCCCAACTAAAATATTTTCTTGACATACTTGCCTCCTAAAGGCAGCCCTTATATAGAACTCTCCCACCAATGTTAGGACATTGGATCGCTATTGTACGTGGGCGATATAACGTATTTTAGAGTTCATTTTTTTGTTTATCTTTATGGTGTACTTTCATCGCTCTGCTTAACAAAGCAGGCGACAAAACTTTATCTATAAAACCATTCTCTAATGCCTCTTCAGCATTCATATATGTGCTAAATTCACACATTTTCTTAATATCAATCAGAGTTAAGTTAGATCTAGAAGCCAGTATAGAGTACATGATATACAGATTTCGTTCTTCCTCTTTAGCAGCAACTACGGCTTCCTTGGAGTGGATAGCTTCCATAGAGAAAGCTCCATCATGGATCATCAGTGATCCATTAGCCCCCATTAAACGCGCTTTAAATGCTTGTAGAACGATGCTAGCTGCGCTCATAGCGCACCCAAGTACTATTCCAGAGGTTTTAAAGGAGCAAGCCTTTATAAGGTCATATAAAGCGATTGCGTCATAATATGAGCCCCCTGGGCTATTTATGTATACGGTTACAGGCTTTTTAGAATCTAATCCTTTTAAAAAACTCAATGCTTTATGGAAGTTAAGTACCAATTGCTCATTAATTTCACCTACTATGTAAATAGATCTAGTGTGAATTGATAAAAACTCTTCAAAACTGTCTTTTTGATCTTGACTCATAAGCTGTTCCAGTATGCTCTAAAAAGGTCATATTCAAAGTTAGGACAAGTTTTTTTATCAGTAAACTCTTTATGTCCGTGTAAAGTTGCTTTAGGGTATCTTTGTTTAAGCTCTATTAACAAGCTGTATAAAGCGTTAAACTGGTATCTAGTAAAATTATGTTCCCCGGCTAAACAGATTCCTATAGAAGATTTATTATAACCCAATACATGGGCCCCTATTTCATTTTCAAGTCTACCGATCCCCCTAACACCGCATTTTTCAATAAAATAATGATAACCTATTTTTTTAAATCCTCTTTTTTTATGCCAGCTATCTATCATACTGGCAGTTTGGCCCTCCAAGTCTGATGCCGAACAATGTAAAATTATTTTATCGACAAACCTATGTCTTTTGGCAAAAAGCCAATTTATGAGTCGTTTAAGTAAGTTCATGTTAAACCTCAGCTGTTATTTATAACCTAAAGCTTTTTTAATTAAACTAGGTAAAACTACCTCATTCCAGTTATCCCGTTTAATCGGCTTTAACCTTAAATAGTCTTGAGCAAAATCTCCAACCTTTTGTTTACTTAGCCTAGCAGCTAATTCTCCAGGTGGAGTAAACCTTAATAGTTCTGGAATAGCTCCTGGACTGCGCATAAAACCTAATACATCACCAGTAGCCAACTTTTTAAAATCACCGGGCCCATACATATTCAATGCTTTAACAGGATTACCTATAAAAGGAAAAGCTTGAAATCCAAAAGCTCCGGGGAAACTTTCCATAGGATGAGCCCCTGGAATATCATAACCCGTTAATAACCGTGCAAGCGTTATCATTGCCATGGGTTGAATTAATCTGTTTGCTAATTGTTTGGTCGAACCTGTTCTAACATCGCTCACTAATCGAGTCCACATAGCTCCACCCCATGTCCTAAAAGGAACATGGGCCCCTAAGCCATCTCTAAATATTTTAGGAGCATTAGCTAATGAGTAAACAAGATTTGCTCGGGTAGACCTAATAACTCCGGCCATACTAGCTGCAGCATCAATACCCTCTTTTTTCCATATATTAAATAGTGACGCAGCTTCGGTAGGCAATAGTCCTTCCGATGCTCTTAATAAACCTTGTTGTTCCCCATGCCATTTAACAAGGTTTCGTAAATGATTTCTAGCAGCAATAAATCCTATGCCCCTGTTAGCTGTGTCAGTAGCATTAAAGAGCACTTCGCCGGGGACAGAAGGAAGACCTAAAACAGTACCAATTGTTTTTAAAGCTTTATTTTGTAGTTTAGGAACCACTGCTTCTGACCAGTTCATTTCAGGAGATCGCATCATTGGCATATGAGCCAGTGCTAACTTCTTTTCAGGCCCACCAGCTAACCATTTAAGTGTGCCATAAGCAACATTTGATTGGCCTACTTCAGGCCCTAAGATAAGAAAGTTTTGACCTGGTTGAAGGGCTAATACTAAAGGTGGATTAAGGAAAACTTTTGCTTTATACATGAAAGTTTTAAGCATAGAGCCCATTTCATCTATAAGAGATGAGGGACGGTCTGAAAATTTAGACAGCTCCTCTACCAAGTCTTCGTTAACATTCATAATACGTTTAGAAATAAGATGTTCGAGGGAGGATGACTTATCTATTCCAGTAGATACTTTTATAATATCCTCTAGTTCACCTGCTGCCCAGGATTGATTACTATTTCTAAGTTTAACAATTTCTGTAAAAGCTTTATTAACTAGCCCTGAATGCTCTAAACTTTGATATCTTGAAACTTTATGTATATATGCATTTAAGGATAAATCTAATTCTGGCACATGCTTAGAAGAATCAAATAAGCCCTCTACCCTAACTTTAGTAAATCTTGGGTCTATTATACTTTCTAATTGTTTAGCTGGAGTGACTTTAGCCCTAGCTGTGAAACTGGGAATTAATGGTACATACCCATCAATAAAGCCAGTTTTAGAAAGTAGAGCAGGATCCTCTGTAACTATTTTTGATAGCTCTGTTCTTACACCCTTTAAAGCAGCCAATGTTTCAACATCAGGAATTGGTCCAGCATAGGCTGCGCGCTGCATCTTAATTAGATTGGGATTAATTTTAGACCTAATAATTCTTGCAGAGGGGTTAAATTTTGGTTGTAAACCAGCTTTAATAGCAGTAAGCAGCTCATTAGAATCATCTATGCCATATTCTATATAGGGAAGAATCCCCGTGTCATTAAAATTACTTTTTCTTAAAACTTTATAAAAAGGTTCGAAAGTATTATTTAATTGAACATTTTTAAATTGCCTCTTATAACCAGCTATATAAAAATCTCTAACCGTTTCACTAGCTTTAGTACCAACTCTTGTATCTATAGCATCCATTGATTCTATAGCATTGATAGACTTGTCAATCCAATCAGGATTTTTAGGGGTTAAATCTAGTCTATCACCTATCTTAGCATTTAACTCTTCAAGATATGTTATTTGTTGGATGGTAGGAACTTGTTTTTCTGTGATTAGCCCCTTTTTAAATAGTTCTTGTGCACGACTGACAGAATTTATATGTATCTCATCAACAATTTGTTGAGTTTTAGCTAATTCTTCAGGATTGATTTTAAACTTAGGGATTTTAGGTTTAAAAGCTAAGTCTAATCCTGCCCCAACAGAACCTAGTACTCCACCTAAAGCTGCCCCAAAGCCTCCTGAGATTAATCCGGTAGACACTACTTTCATAGGATCAAACAGTTCTCTTTCAGCAATTTGACTAACGGCAGAGGATGCTCCACCATGTAACGCACTAGCTAAACCTAATTCCGATGCCGATTTTACAACTTTTCCAGCAAAAGGTCTAATCATTAACGGAACTTCTTTAAGCATGATAGGACTTGCTTTAGCCCCAAAAGAAATACCTTTTAACGCTAATCCTGCCACTTTAAACATGGCTCCAAATACCGGAGCATCAGCAACTAAATTAGTTGTAAATCTAACTGAATTTTCAATCCAACCCTTAGGATCTATAGCTTCTAAGTTTTTAAATATATCCGGCTTTACTATTTTTAAAACATTACCAATGACGCCTTCAGAAGCACCTTTTGCTGCAACCTTACCTAACCTAAAAAATACATTTTCGGATTGAGTTTCAGGCAAAGTATTAAAATCAAGTTTTGCATCTGGGAGAGCATCAAAGTTAAACTTAGGAGACTGCTGTAAATTAGACACATCTGGCAGAGCATCGAAGTTAAAGCTAGTTTCAGCATCCGGAAGAGTGTCAAAATTAAACTTTGCCATATTATTGAGCTAATTTAGCCCCGGCCGCTAAAGCAGCATTTAATTGTTCTTTAGTTACGAGTTTAAATCTACCATCAGGGATTTGAATTTTAATTTGTTCAGCCTGCTGCACTGAAGGTTGTTGTGTAAGTTCTTGTTGTGTAGATTCGGCAGCTCGGGGGCTTAAAAATTTTTGTTTAAATTCTTCAATCTTAGTCGCTTTATTCTTTCTAAACCAAGTTTTATCAGAAGTTCCTGTAATATCTGAGATAGCTTCTGCCACAGGATTAGCAGTTTTATCATTAGCAATACCTATGTATTTAAAAATTCTAGAACCAGCTAATTTAGCTTTAGCAGAAACTTCCTGTGGAGTAAGTTCAATAGGGGAGAATAAAACTTCTTCTAAGAAATTTTTTAATTGGGGCGCTCTTAGTTGGGCTTCTACTTCTTCGCCAATAACCCTTTTTTGAGCCTTCTCTACGATTTGGTTTAAAGGATCTTGTACTTGGTCTACCTTGGAAGGCGCCTGTGCTTGATCGATCTTTAACTGATTCCATTTTAATTGAAGCTTTTTAGATTTTAATTCTAAACCCCTAAATTCTTTTTCTATTTTAATCTTTTCTGGATCAAACCTTTGTATTAAACTTGCAAAATCAGAAATAAGTTTCGATCTGTACGAGTCTTTTTGTAGTTTGATAAGTTCTGGATCATTATTTGAATCAGATTTAGCTACTCCGATAGCTATATCAGGAAACCCGGCCATAATGGATTTTTGCGCCGTAGCTCGGGCATGAGGATCTTGCACACTAGATACCATTTCAAATAAAGCAGCTTCCCTAAGCTGATTGATCTTATTTTCCTCTTGTTTAGCAAATATATCACTTCGTGCTTTAACTTCCCCTAATCTAGCTTCTCTAGCCTGATCAATTTGTTTTAAAGCAATATTACTAGTATCAGTTCCTGTTAATAGCCCTAATGCGGCAGAGGCTAAACCAGTGATACCCGACATCATACGCTCACTCTTTAATGCATCCGCTATAGAAGTATCAATTGCTGGCTGAACAGAAGGTCTAAATTGTACTTGAGGGGCTGATACGGGGGCTTGGGGTTGCTGCTGTGGCTGCAATAAACTGTTTAAAGCTGCTTGTATAGATTTTATATCTATACCATTCTGTGCAGGGGCTGTTCGAAACTGTGGGGCTTTAATAGCGGAGCTTAATTGCTGCTTCATTAGCCGCGCCTCTTGGATTTGCCTTGAAGCCAATGCTTGGGCTTCCCGAGCTTTAGCTTCTTCTAGATTAGATCGCATGATGAGTTCTTGCGGGGGAGGAATAACTTCAGCTGGCGCACTACTAACAGAATCTTGGTTAGAACCTAAAAAGAGACTTTTTAAAAAATCTAAATGCCTAGCTAAGTTAGAAGGTTTGCCAGGTATATTAAATGCATCAGCCATGCTATTTTCCGCCACCGCTTGATACCTGTTTTTGTCCAGCTAAAATAGCTCTAAGTTGATCCAGCTCTCTTCCAGCTAAAAATGGAGCAGCAGATCCTAAAGCAGCCTGACCTAGTAAAGCTTGATTAGCTAATTGTTTTAAATTTGCTTGCTGAGAAGATTGCTGTAAAAGAGCTTCATTGCCTAATGCAAATTGAGATTGTCTAGCAGCATTTTCTAATTGAAATTGCTGCAACTGTCTTCCAGCCCCCTGTTCAAGAGCAGCAGCTTCTAATGGATTTTGAGCTAACATACTTTGAGCTTGCAAATTACGAGTTAAAATACTAGCTAACCCGGGTTGAGTGCCGCCAAATTGGCTAGTAATCTGTCTTTGTGCAGCAGACTGTCTAGCTAAAATGTCTTGTTCGCCTCTAGCTATTTGTGCTCTAGCTATAACATCAGGTTCACCAAAATTAATACTTGTTCTTAAACCAGGATCAGTTCTAAATCGAGAACCATCAAATCCACCAAAATCAGTTTTCATTTGAGGAGAGAGCTTATTTATATCTTGGATAGACTTGTCTGTTAAAACACGTAACCTATCTAATCCTGCCTGAATTTCTGGATCACGCTGAGTGGTAATTACTCTTGATCCACCGCCACCGCCACCCATATTAGCCTCCTAATAGACCTCTAAGCGAACTCACTCCTGAACTGTGTGGAACACTTAATAAATGAACATTTGAAGGAAAAGCTAGTTGACCTGCTCCAGCCCCTCCTGATAATAAAGCTTGTTGTTGCGCCTGTAGATTTATATTAGCCTGCGCGATCTGTCTATCACGCTGTTGATTTAAAGCCTGCATCAATGACGTACCTAAGATAGCGGCGGGCTCTATAAAATCTGAAACCTTTAATTTAGAAGTTTTCTTAGCTTCCGACGCTGCATCAAGGGTTTGTTTTTTAAAGATATCCATCAATGAAACTTTAGTATTAGACGCTAAATTTAAAGGATTATCGGTGGAAAGAGGCTGAGAAGCTGCTTCTAATAATGCTACTTGTTGAGCTGCCGCGGCTTGCTTATTTGCAGCATCTTGTTGCGCAGCATTAGACAGCAGAGTCGATCCTACTGATGCTCCGGCGGCGATTAATGGTACTGCTGCTACACCCATACTACACCTGCCCTTGCTTTATTTTATTATACTCAGCTTTTAACATAGAATAAACCACCTCGTTATGGTATTGGCCTTCCCAAAAGATATTGTCTCTGAGGGTGCCTTCATAAGTAAGTTTATTACCCGCTAATAATGCTTTGCATTCTTTTCGATGCTCCAAAAATATACAATAAGCTTTATGGTAATTTAAATGGTTAAATAGATAATCCATAGTTTTGTCAACAGCTTCTACCGCTACAGTGCCTCTATAAGGTGAAACTTTGAAATCAATAAGCAAGCCAAATTCTATTTTTTTAGCAGTGACATCCGAATCGCCCATGGAAACTACCCCGATAAGCCCCCCACCTTTAAAAATACCTAAGAAAACAACACCCAGTCTAAGGGCTGAAACTTTACTAGAACCCCTGTTTATAGGATGTGGCCAACGCCTAAAGAACTCCTTATATTGGGGGTCATCCAACCATCCTAAAATAACTGAATCGAATTCCTCCCCTAAAAATTTTAATTGTAATTCCATAGGTGTATCCATAACCTCATAATATGCGTCTAACTTATTCAATAGTAAATTCATTGAGTTCTTCTTTGTCTAACATTATTTTTATTTTTTCAATAAGCTTTTTTTCTAAAGAAACCTCAGTAAAAAGCCACCAAGGCATTGGGATTATCCCTACTAATTTAGGACGCTCTAGTTGTAAAATTACATGGGGAGGATATAACCTATAGATACTAGGGTTAGCTACACTTCTAAGCTTAATAAATTGACCCGACTCAAATCTATCTCGAGCTATTTGTATTAATTCTTCTATAGACATATTTAAATTCTTAAAACTTTTAATCCATCTATCTCAGAAATCATATGAGCAGGAATATTTGGGCAATTAAAACAATATTCATAAACATACGGGTAATTAATATATTTAAACTTTAGAATTTCTGAACCTTTTATTCTCCATTTATTACAAGTAATACAATAAAACCAGTTTGCTATATCTAAATTTTGTTTATCTCTATCAGTTAAACCCGTTAAATCTATTTTGTCTAATATAGGATCTTGAGGCTTAGGTTTTAAAAGTTCTTGCATTTTACGGAATTCCGTTTCAAAAACCGGGTTAAATCGCTTTTGAAGAAATGTTAAATCAGCTACTCTTACAACCATTAGAAACAACCTCCTGAACCTACTGTACCAGAAGCTCCCCCAGTAACTTCACCATCAAAAAAATTAGGCAAAGTTCTAACTAAACCTACAGGAAAAGGAGGATACTCCATTTCTCCTAGTAAAGCTTGAGTAGTTAAAGAAGATTTAATTTTATCAATCCCGATTCCTCCTGCCGCAGCCCCCATTAATGCTTTTAAAGTACATAAAATCCATCCATCATAAGTTGGTGTCACTGAGGATGAAGTTTGCAAATCCCACGAGGTGGAGAGCGTAAGACTACTATTAACGATAGGCGTAATACCGGCCCCTTCTGCACTAAAAGTTAAAGTTGGAGTACTCGCAGTCCGACGAGTGTAAAACTGAATGGTCATTGCTGTAGATGCCTTAGCTCGAATTAAAAATTTGTAGATTAATTTAATAGTCGTAGAAGCTGGTTTCATAACTAAAGAAATTCCCGAACCCCCATAAGCCCAACCAGCAACTTGTCCTTCAGTTATGTGATCCATGATATTTCCCGCACTTCCAGAAACTGATACATTAAATTCTGAATTGTGAAATACTGACCAAAATCTTCCCGCGACACCGTTATGTTTAGTTGAAACAGCCCAAGGATCCGAATAACTAGAAGTAAACCTTAATTTAGTAGTATCAAAAGTAGTATTAGATAAATTTAAATAAACTAAATTAGTTCCATTAAAATCTAGATCCCAGCCAGAGACATTTCGATTAGTACCTAATACAGAATTAACTAGCGTAATTCCAGAGCCGCTACCTCCCCCTCCGGATATATGGGTTCCGCAATAGTCTATATCCAGATCATCGAATATTACAAATTCGCCTACACTCTGTGAAGTAAGAGATACACCATAGGCAACACTAGTACTAATATCTACACCTCTAATAGTTATATCTTTAAATGCTGCTTCTCCATGAGAACTCAAATAAATTCCTATATTACGGCCACCAATAATAGAAATTGTTTCATAAACACCTTTAGTTGCACCAGTACTTAGAAGAAAGATAGCTGCACCGGTAGCTTGAGATATACTACTTGCTACAATTTTTGTATTAGTCAGTTTAAAATTACCTTGGACTACGCCGATAGCTTGGTAAGAGCAATTTATATGATGACATTTATCAATCCCGATATCATTAGACGAAGTAGAGGCAGGCAACCCGTGCCCCCTGTAGCCCCTTACTAAACCAAGTTTTTCAAATTTAATATAATCTTTATTATTTAAATCAATTAAATATCCAGCCCCTGTTAATGCATCAATAAATGTGTAATCAGCAGCATTTTGTACTGTACCGCTTGTAGACCAGCCTCCAGAATAAGTTATAAGATTTCCTAATGTGCCCGATTCTTGAATAGGTTGAATAACTGTTGTGGTCGCTGAAACGGGGTCTAATTGAATAGGTTTGATTACATAAGTATCTCGTGATCCAGTAGAAGCCCCATAATATCTGCCCCAATTATCCAGGGAAGAAGGAATTTCTGCATTCATACCAGCACCAAGTTTTACAGCAGTTCCAGAAATTGATCTAACACAAAAATAGTCTGAGTCATCCGGGCTAATTATCTTATTTAAATTTAATCCTGCATCAGAACATGCTTCAATATTATCTAGATATACAGTTGTACTAATATCTATATCTACATATAGAGCTACCGATTGAATAGCAGTCCCCAAACTACCGCCACCAGAGCGAGTAATAGTGAGTGGCACCCAGTAAAGAGCAGGTCCAGTAGGTATTGCAATTGGGAATGTATCTACTGCAGTATCTCCAATCGTATCACTGCATAATTTTAGGCTAAATGTATTTATTGCTACACCAGCATTAGTACACCGAAACCAAAAAGTAAGCGCATCATATGCAGAAAAATTAGTAGAGCCTATTGTAAAGTATGCTGCCTTTCCAGTAGTAAAACCAGCGGCAATTACAAATGATCTACATCCAGCCCCCTCTTGATAGCTAGTAGTATACGCAGCTTCCGTTACATCTGTGGAAGCTACCCAAGCTGATTCACAATTTGTCACTGTAGCTGTAAGAGCCGAAGCTAATGTTACTGCAGCACTATTATTAGTCCAAGTTGCTTGGGCTGATAAAGTAGATTTAGGGGTTCTATCGATTCTAATCGTATCACCAGGAGCTGTTCGTGCAGCTGTAGCCCCGGAATTGAAAGTTTTAAATCTATTAGCATAGGTAGTGCCATCATTAGCATCATTACCGTCTGTCATATTCATATAAAGAGTTGCCATTATTCAATACCTGCATTAGATTTTAAAATTAAATACTGGGTCCTAAAAGTTTTCTTTTTTAAAATATATAGAATAAAACTTTTAATTACCATATACTTCTAACTCGTTTTATCCGTACTTAAAATAACTGTAAGTTTAGTAACTGTTGTAGCTGAATCTACGTTAAATACAAAAGTATCCCCAGCTGTAACAGCCGTAGTCCATCCCGTTAAGGTAGCATCCTCTGCTTTAATAGCAGAAGATAAAGTAGGTTTAGCAGCTGCTGTAATGGTATCAGCCACTGTCGGAGGATAGTTAGCATAAGTGTCTTTCCAAATATCTATTACACAAGAGCCAGTTAGATCCGCTAATACAGTAGCTTTTGTAATGGTGGCAGCATAATCACATCGTATATAAAGTTTACTATTAGCTACTACTACCGCGCCATTTCCGTCAAATACCGCCACAATCTGACCTTTTCTTGCAGCTAATTTACTAATTGCAATAGCTGCAGCCGCTTTAATATCAGCATTTTCAATATTTGTGATTGTGTTTAAGTCAGCATCTACTGTTTTATTAGTAAGCGTATCCGTAGTCGCACGTGCTACCAAAGTATCAGTTGCTGTTGGAAGAGTGACTGTTCCAGTATTTACTATAGTAGCTATAATGGGGGCAGTTAAAGTTTTGTTCGTTAAAGTATCTGTTGAGGAAATAGTTGGTACTGTAACCCCTGCCGCCTGAACTCTGCTCGTTCCTTTTGGAATAAGATTTAACGCAATATTAGTATCATCTCCTGTTGCACTTAGCGCAGGAGCCCCAGTAGTTGCAGCATTAGTAACTGTAAGTTCATTTACAGCTGATGCAGTTTCTACAAACTTTAAAAGTTCTAAAGTTCCGTCTCCTAAAGCAAAAGTATTAACATCAAGTTGACCACCCAATTGTGGAGTTAAGTCTTCTACGATGTTATTTAATCCAGTCCCTCCAGCCCCCCAACTAAGAACTCCAGCACCATCAGTAGTTAAAACTTGATTAACTAAACCATCATCAGGTGGAAGAGTTAAAGCATAATCTGCTGCAAGAATCGCAGGGGCTTTGATTTCAACAGAATTAGTTCCGTTATCAGTATCTTCATAAATCTTTATTCGACCTGCATTCGTAGCATTACCCTTAATTGATAAAAGATTAGCAAATTCCCCAGTACCCGAAGTAACTAAGTTAGAGGAGGCAGCTGTCCAGTTAATATGCTGGTTAGCTACATAGTTTAAAAGAGCATTATGGTCTATAGCTGAAGGGGCTACATCAATATCCAGCTCATTATTAGCAACATCATCAGTAACAGTAACTTTAGAGGATCCAGCATTAATTTTTTTAAGTTCTAGATCAACGCCAGTCTTTTGTTTAAAGACCCCAACACCAGCTATACCTATATTAGAAGCGGTATTAGCTTCTCCGCCGCCTCCGCCGCCGATTAGATTTGAAAATGGTGCCATTATTTAATACCTAAACCTATTTAAATAACTAAAGTACCTTTCCAAGCTGTGCCATCATAAATCCAAAGCTTTCCTAGGTCCTTCTCTAAAAAAATAGAACCCGCTGCAGGAGTTCCACTAGGAGCGTTAGTAGCATGCATAGGAATAGCTAAACCGGCACCAGTTCCATCACCTACAACAACTAAAACTGCTGCTGATGCTGTTGTGCCCCCCAATGTTGTAGAGAGATCAATAACTATATCTGAAAAAGGACACATAATTTTTCCCTATTTCCGATCTTTGGTTAAAAGAACTTCAAAAGCTACAGCATTAGTAGCCGCAGTCCTGGCAAACCTAACTCTAAGAAATCTTGCATGGATCCTGGTAGCTCCGGAATCATACCATTTAGACGAAGCTAGCGCTGCCACAGCAAATAGATCGTTGGTAATATCTATATAATTAGTTCCATCTATACTAGCAAAAATTGTAACCGTCATAGATGTTAGTGTCCCAGTACGAATTGAAAATCCTGTGTAAGGACTAAATTTAAAGTCTGCGTCATTATTCCCAGCAGCAATATCTACCCCACTTGCCACCGTTACATAACCTATACCAGACTCTTCCGGAGCTGGGATTCTTCTTGTTATTGTTGCTTCAGCCATTTTCTATTCTCCTGCTACTTAACTTCCGCCACTCCGGGCTTTTCAAATATTCTTTTATGTATTTTAACTGTTTCAGATTCTAAATCTTGATCTAGCGCTTTACTAGTTAATAAAGATTTATCTAATTCATACTGAACTATTTGTGCTTGTAAAAAGATTTTAAAATCAGATATTTCTACAGGATCGCCTATACCAAAAGCATATTGGATTTGCTTATGAATAGGATATTTATCTACAACAAAATTATAGTATTGGTCTTTTAACTGCTTCAAGTATCGATCTTTAACACCCATATAAACTTCCTACCTATTCTGCCACATAATTAGCTTGCCCATCAAATAAATACGCATTCGTTGCTGTCCAGGCGGTATCTGTCATAGTTCCTGGGTAAAGTCCAATAGTACTGGATGAATCTAATGCTATTGTTCCAGCCGTAGTTTTATTAACAGTATTATCCATGACTCTTCCTAAAACACCTATAGCGTCAGAATATTGATCTAAAAAGTTTAATCCTAATATGGGAGCTGCGAAAGTCTTGGTTGTTGCATTTGAGTATTGTCCCACTCCAACACTTTCGACGTGAGTAAAAAAATAAACCATAGGACCATACATAGTCCATTTAAAATATTTTGTACTTGGCTGCCCAACAACCCCCGTTATTGTAATAGGAGTAGACCTAAAAATACCATCACTAGCACCGTTACCCCGGTCGTCGTTACCAGTTTGAACTGACCAAAGATTTTCTGCGGCCCCCCCGGTATCATCAAAGTTAACTTTAGTCCAAAAAGCGGGGATAGCATAACTGTCAGCCCCTACAGCAGTATTAGTTAAAATTCTAGTTGAGTCAGTAGCACTAGTTTGTGTTGTACTACACTTAGCTGAAGCAACTAATGTAACAGCAGATCCAGATTTAGAAGTTACCCCCCATCTTAAAACTGCATTATCATTAATAGCAATAATATCTAAAATCATATCTGTTAAATCGCCTTTAGTATCCCAACCCCAATGAGCCCCAGTTAATTTAATAGTTACATCAGCAGTAATTTTTAGAACATTGAATTGACCCAGAGTTAACGAAGGCATTACAACATAGCCTACATTAGTTGAGCTCAGCGCGGCTCCAGTATAATATTTAATTGCAACAGAATCATTTGCATCCGTAGTTGTAGCATTAAAAATACCTAAACCATAAATGCCGGGTCTTAAAGGTGCTCCTACGAAATCGCCCGTTGATTTTATTTCAAATTGCCCTGAAGAAAGTATAGCCCCTGTGGATTGGACTTCGAATTTTGAAACTGCTGATCCATCTACGCATTTTATCATAGAACCAGAACCAGCATTTTTAATATAAGCTATGGGAATAGTTGTTCCAGCTGAGGTGGCTTCAGTATATAAAAACGCAGTGCCTAAAGTTTGAGCAGTAGTAGAAGAAAGACTTAAAATAGATTTAGTAGCAGCTAAAGCTCCAGAATTTGAAACTGTAATTGAACCTGCGTCCCCGCTGTTGGTAACATTGTACGCTAAAACATTAGTAGTAATGGTGCTTGTTAAAGTAGTTGTAAAAGAACTCCCCGTCTCTAAACTATTAGCCCAAGCAATAATTTCACTAAAGGTAGTATCCCAAACAGTTTCAGTAAGAACTGCCCCTCCTGCAATATTTCCGTAGGTTAGTGTTAATGCCATAAATTACCTTTATATATTAATATATCAATAAAATTTTGTATACAAGTCCAGCGGGAGTATTCTTAACTGTAAGACTGTCTCTGCCTATATAATCAGCTTCAAATTTAATTGTTCCATGTCCCGATAAAACAATTGGAATAATTTTAAGAGGATCTACATCAGAAATCCCTGTTTTTAATACCTGCGTAGCTCCATCCCCAGTAGCCTCTAATAATTTATACCTAAAATTATTTAAACTTAGCTGATTAAAGGCTTCTTCTACCGCGGATAAAGCCACATTCACTTCTAAATTTGATGTTTTTGGTAAAATAACCTGCATAATACTATCTAAACCTTTTAGTTCCTGCAGATAAAGACCAATTAAACAAATCTACAGGCTGATCCGCATTAGTATTACTAAAAGTAAGTTGTCCATAAATAGCTTTATTGTGCATATTAGTAGTATAAAATATAGCGGAAGAAGTGGGAAAAACATAGGTTCCTATAATAATAAAACTAGATCCAAATGTTTCACCATTTTGATCTAAATCCATAGTAGCTAAAGAATTTTCAATTTGACTTAAATCATAAATTATACCTAAGGATAAATCATAATCCCCAGCATTTCCTCTTGCGTACACAGTGGCTGTTTTTAAAAGCTTTTTAAAAAACGGGTTATTAAAACTTCTAGGCCTATCTATTATTTTAAAATAGATCCCACTGGAATTATCGATATCACCTACATCTGCTTTATACAATTCTGTAACGCCTCCAAAATACAAGTCCATTAAAGAAGTAGAGCTATTTTCAACTAATACGTAGCTCCTAACATCCATTCCTGGATGAGTAGTGGTATTTATACCTTCAGTATCCATTGTCCACCTGACCCCAAAATCAGGACTTCCTGGGTTTAATAAAGAATAATCACCTTTTAAGATAAATGTTACTTTGGATATCGCATTAGATCCCATGCAAGAAAACATAACTTGTTTTCGTTGATCGTAAGTTATAGCGGAAACTTTAGCACTATTCGTGGCACTAAAGCCTAAGTTTTTAATTGTAGGTTTAATAGAATTTGCACAAGATGTTAATCTACTTCCATCTGTTAAATACACATTAGTTTTTCCTAAAATAAAAGCAAATTCATTGGCAGAAGCAGCCGCAAAATGCCCTATTAAATCTAAATTAGTAGCAATTTCTCTATAAATAAATCTAGAACTATCTTCAGCAGAATCTATTATAGGTCCAGCAACCTGATCTAAAACTCCTAAAGATCGTTCTTTTATAACAATAACCCTATTTTGAGCCGTCGTAAGGCCTATAATAGTATCGCCGGTCCCAGTACTGCCAATTGTTTCCACAAGCGCAGACGTAGCAAAAGATTCTGGCATCGAAAAACCTTCTGTATTTATTCTTGAAAATCTTATTTCATTTGAATCTGTGGAAAGGAATAACCTGTTAGAAACTGTAGCAGCATATCTAGGAGTACCTAAATCAGTAATTCTATTATTCTCAAAAGATATCTGAACGCCAAGTCCAGCATCAACTTGAGTTGATGTTATTGTAGTAGCCGTAATTGAAGCGGTATTATCTAAAAATAAAACATTTCCCCCATTTACTGATCTGTACAATCTAATAGTATCCGCAGTAGTTGCAGAACCTGCAACAACTGTCCAAGTAATCCCATCATTAGGATCCGCAGAAACAGTCACAGAGGTACTAACTGGGCTAGGAGAACTTTCTGCGCCTGTTATTGAATTATAGTAAGTATACGCAGCCACATATTTAGCCCCAGACGTTAAACTACCATTAACATTACTCACCCCTGTTGGAGCTGTAGATGGAAGAGTTATTCCCATTTGCCTAGTAGCAGTACCATTATAAAGCTGTATCTGGCTATTAGTACCGTTAAATGCAAATAAGAGACCATTTACTTGAACTAAGGAAGGTCTAACAGTCCCACTTAAGCTTGTAGCAATATTCGTCATCCCTGTAGTCAAGGCTTTAGCTAAAACTCCACCACTTCCAGTTCCATCAGTGCCAAATAAAACAATTTGACTAGAAGTACTGTTAATTACATACTCAATCCCAGCAGTAATAGTTTTTCCAGCCCATGTAACACCACTGTTAAAATACCTAGCGTATCCTTTACGCTTTTGTATTCCTCCTGTAGTAGTTAAATTAGCATTATAAGCAATTGTTAAATATCCTTCAGGGAGTGTGGTAGGGTCATCAGACGTATTCATCCCTAAAAAAAGGGGGGCTGATTTTTCGACAATTAAGTTTCGAGTAGTCATTAACTCTTATTCCACAAAGCCCTGTTAATATCTTCAATAGTTAGAATTTTTCCAAAAACTTCATCTGGCTGTCTAAAAGAGTAGTTTTCCTCTGCTTCTGCAGAGTCACTTTGAATATCTTTTTTAATCATTTCCGCGGCAGTAGACATAATAATAGGATATCTGTCATCATCCTCATGTTGTAATGCAAGAGCAGTTACATACATTATAAAACCTTCTTGATACTCATAAGGAATAGTAGGGTAACTAGCCATAGTTGATGTTCCAGCATTAAAAACGTTTGGTAATATTTTTCCATCAATTTTTAGAGTATTATTAGCAAAACTTGGAACATATAATTTAATTTTATTGCGCTGAATAGGAGCCCAATGCATAGGATAGTTAGTTGAAGATCCATCATTTAATTCAGGGTCTATTTCTCTAATATCAGCTAATTTAATTCTTGTTAAAACTATTTTATTAGTTGGATCATAAATCCTATGAACATCTTTAGCCAGCATTTCAAAACCAATAGCCGCCGTATTTAAAGTATACTCATGCGTTCCTGCTGTCACTGCTAAGGAAAGCGCAGTTTTTTCTAGAAATGTCCAATCATTCATTTTACAAAACCGCATTTCAGCCATAGCTAATGTATTTTCTAGATAAGTTTGTAGAGCTGAATTAGTACTGCCAATAAATTGTAATATTCGGCTTACAATTTCAGACCCGGAAAATCCGGATGTAGCATGTGGCGACATCTAAACCTTTTGCCCAATTGGGTATTTATTCTTTGATCCAAAGTCATATAATGCCAATCAGCATTAGGATCATAATTAAACATTTTTTGTGCAACCTTAGCTGTTATATAGTGCTTTTTTACTAGATAGTGTACTATATCTTGTACTCCTCGGGACATTCTTTGTTTTTTTACTGCGTCATAAATGGAATATTCAGGAATGTAACCCCCATTAATAGGAATAATAGCTTCAACTTCTTTACCTGCATTAAAATCATTAACTGCTTGAGCTATTTTATAGTTTAATCCAACAGTAGAAACTCTATCCCATTTAGCAGGCTTATTTAAGCAAAGGCCCCAAAATCCTGCATATGGACTTGCCATACAAAAGTTCTTATTACTCTTTCTAAGCCTAGATATAAAGTCTATTGAATACATATAATAAATTCTAGTGGAGACAGGAGCCGATAAGCCCCCGTCCCCTTGATGTTATCCTTAATATTGAGATCCTGCTCGAATTCTAACACCCAAATTGGGGTTAGCTCCAACAGCACCTAAATACTTAGCAACAAAGCCATGAATCTTCCAGGAAACAAACCCTACTTGACCCAATGGATCAGATAGTTGTTTTTCTGGAGGTTTAATGGCAATTTCAAAGTTCCTACCATCTAGTGCTACCATAGCAACGGCGTCTTTTCCGACTACAGGCATACTATAAACAGTGGCAGAACCTTCAGTTCCAGCAGTTGTACTAGATACAATCGAGGATTCCATAATTCGGCATCCATAGATTTGACCTATTTCATTCTTCTCGAACTTTTGTGACATACCATATTTAAACACATCATTAAAAGAACCCAAGTTTGTATCATTCATTAAATCCCCGTGTGCAGCAGGGTGAATGACAGCTTTATATGACATAGAATCAAAAAATGGAACATCATTCTTTTGTAATGTCACATATGCTTTCAAGAATTCTTTGCCCGTCAATACGTCACTTGAACCAACAGCTGCCAATGAAGCTTCTCCATTAGCAAACTGATTTGGAAGCCCCGTATCTAGAGCATCTCTAATTAATGTATCGATTGTTTTAGCTGCTTGCGCAGAGAGCCTTTCTCTTGCAGCTTCTAGCGGCGAAGATACCAAAATATCTTCAGCCCAATCACTGATTTTTACCCAAGCACCATATTGAGCAAGGTCTGCCGTCAAAGAAGTAACTGTTAAGCTACCTTCCGCAGGGGCTACACCTTCTGTTAGCGCAGTAGTGGATGCAGCAAGACGATCATAGGCATAGAATTGAATTCTTTTACCTTCTCTTTTTTCAAAAGAGACCTTCATTGCAAGCTTGTCCATTACTAGACTTTGTTCAATGGTTTCAAGGGCCTTTTTTCTAATTACCTCGGTACGTAGTTTTGCACTAAGACCTGAGGATACTAAAACGGCCATAATATTCTCCTAAATTATAGCTTATACTTCTTAATCAATTCTTCAGCTTTTTTAGGTGTAATTTTTCCAGATTCGACTAACTTTAAAAGTTCTTCTTCTGTAATGTCTGAGGAACTAGAGCTTGAAGAAGTTGATTCAGAAGCTACAGCTTTCTTTTCTTTATTAACTTCTTTTTTAATAGACTCTTGTGATCTAGAACTAGAGTCCCTTAGTTTTTCCACATTAAGTCCCCGAGCAGCATAATATAAAAAAGCAGCAACTCTAGGATCTGTAACCCTATCTGGGCTAATCAAATCTGAATTACTCTTAATTAGTTGATTCATTGTATCTGCAACTAAAGGATAGTCTTCTTGACTTCTGATATTATTAACATGTTGTTCATAAGCTAAAGTTTCTAATTTTTTATTAGCACTTTTAGTTTTATAATCAACATATTCTTTAATGGCAGAAGCCGGATTAGATGCCAACATTTCAATAAACTTGGAATCCATATCCTCTAACTTTTCCCTAGAAGGCTCAATTTCTTCACGCACAACTTGAGGACGACTGTTAATTTGAATAAGCTTAGAATTAAGCTCTTCAATTCTACTTTCATACTCACCTTGCATACGCTTTAAATCAGCCTCTTTTTTGCCAATAAGCTTTTCAGCTTCTTTATAAGCTTTAATGACTTCTTCTTTTTCTTTGCCACTAAACTTATCTACATAAGAATCTAATTCTTGCTGTTCTTCGAGTTCTTCTTTTATTGGTGTAACCTCAGGTTCTCCAACTTCTTGGGCCTGCTTCTTTCCTTGTTCTTCCATCACATAACCTCCTAGATTATCCATATGGGTCTAGTTAATGCAAGATCTATTCTCGCATCGATTTCAACGCTTCTTCCGCTTGACCACCCCTAACTTTAACATCATCAATAAAGCGTAAAATTTCATCATATGCTTTGAACTTTACTTGAGCTCTCACAATTTGATTAACTTCTACTGCTGTTTTTAATGTATCCATACAAGAAGCTTGAGCTTCTGATATATAATCAGAAACCAATCTCCAACCGTCTGACTTTGTCATTCTACGAATGGAATCAGATTCAGTTATTTGTACTGTTAGCTCCCGTGCTTGAATGTCGTACATGGATTCATGCGCAACTTCACCAGTATCGGGATCAAACTGGACTATGTTATCTTTGTTCATTTAGTAGTTTTCCTAGTTGTTGAAGCTGGTTCTCCGCTAAATTGCGGGCCATCTATTGAAAACTTATTTTTAAAACTTTTATTCAAGACTGCAAACCCCCAGAAGAAGGTTTAGCTGCAGACCCTTGATTACCAGATTGAATAAGCCCTTGCTGTAAAAGAGCCATTCTTTCTTCTGTAGACCTAACAAAGTTAGTAAGCTTATTACCAACTAAAAATCTACTGAATTCATTTAACACCGCTTCAAACTTTACTGTGCCTGGTTGAGATTGTTCTGCTATTTGTAAAATTTGAGCAAATGTTTGAAACTTCGTGTATTCTAATTCTTCATCTTTTATAGTATTTACAATAAAATCATAATTCATAAAAAAAGCATCTGCCGGCAATGTAACAAAAGGATTACCTACTTTAGCTATAGTTTGGGGATTGCTCATTCTAATTAACATATCATCCGTTACAAATTGACGAGCATATTGAAGAATAAACCAACCTAAGCGTTTAAATAGCATATTATCTAACATCTTAGATTTAAGTTCTATTCTACCACCAACTACATCTTGTAAAAATCCAACTCCCGTAGCAGTTCTAGAAAATGCTCTCCCTATGTTACCTGTTTGCTGAGAAGGGTTAAAAATTCCAGCAGCAGATTGAAGTTCAAAATCTAATTGATTAGAATCTCTATATGAAGATTGCGGTATATCACCATGCTCAAGGGGCTGAATACCGTTTATATCATTAGTTAGAACTATGCCGTGCGGTTGATAAACCAAGGATTTTAAATTAACTCCGGCGTCGCGCTGAACTTTAAACATCTTATTGAGAGACATCTTAACTTGATCTAACCTAGCATTACGAAGAGCTGTCATCTCTTTTATAATAGAAGAGATAGGTAAAATATCCCCATCACCATAAAATTCACCTGGGATAGGATTATTAGGAACAGCTAAAAAGGGTTTAAAATTGGCATCAATAGGATTGGGTTCCATCCTTATAACCGTACCGCCATTAGCAATGGTAATAATATACTCTTCAGGAAGATTAGCTCCTTTAGAAAACTTACCCCAATATTCCCATATTTCTATTTTGCCTAATTCCTTTTCTCTATCATCTAAATCAAGCTGTTTATAGCGTTCTTTAGCTTCTGCATCATCTAATCTATGCCAAGCATTAGACCCATACCCTAATACATTATCTTCTAACTTTTTTAAATTTTTATATATCCCAACTTTTTGTCCGTCGGGCGCCGTCCTCTCCTCATTTCTCTTTAGTTCTTCTAGAGAACGGAATGTGCGATGAACTATGCCTCGCATCGATTGGATATCCCCAGGAGTTTTTATACTCCAATCCGGAAATATATCTGAAAAGGGAACAACCTCAAAATCAGGGCCATCAAAAACAGTTTCAAGTTTTTCTTCTTTATCCCGAAATGAAATCGGAAAAGACTCCCCAGTAGTGGGATCAAATTCCATGGTAGTTCTAGTAACTGTTCTTTTTACTAAACGTTCAACAAACTTATAAGGGATTTTAGCGAAAGCCGTTCCAGCAACGAGCATTTCAATACAAAAAGATAAAAACTTTACTTCAAAGTCCATTTGGTCCAATTGCTGATCAAAAAAATCTGTTAGCAATTCTCCGTAGACTTCATCTTCAGGCCCTCGGCCTCTAGCCCTAATATATGGGCGAGATGACGTAAATCTAGAAACTAACTGGGGTACAATATTCTGAATCACTTCGTGTGCTTTTGGAAGCTTAAGATTAGCACGTTGAGTATTAGAATAACGTATTTGACTGTGGTTGCGATAAAGATCATATGCTTGGTTAGCATTTTCTAAAAATGGACGACGATATTCAATAGATGCATCCATAAAAGAACGCACGGTCGAAGCTGCACGATCTTCTTCAGATTTAAACATCTGTTTTTCATCTTTAGCCTCCCTATCAAAAGGAAAAGCTGGTCCATCGTGTTCCATTCATACCCCGTTAAACTGGAAATCCTGTATCAGGATCAAATTTAGTATCGTCTTGTTTTTCTATTAAACTTTGGTTATCACTCATATCAGGGAGTTGTTTATGCATCTCCCAAGTTAAGCACGCAGCTATAACTCTGTCATCATTAGTTCCAGGCAATGCTTCCCTTCTAACGCTATGACCAGTTTTACTGGACAGCTGAACAAATGTTGACATTTCATTTATAAGCTCAGGATCAGTTATAATAAGATCGCCTCTTTTACAAGCATACTTAAAATTATCGGTTATCCTGAGTTTACTATCAGATTTAGTTAAAAATCCTATTTTACGCTCTATTTTATTAGTTAAATTATCAAACTCTTTTCTTTTATAAAATTTATAATATTGTAAATTTTTTAACTCTTCAACTGTTGCTAAACCATGGTTATTGACTTCAGGACACAAATAAGCACCATTGTACCATTTAGCAAGTTTAAATAACTCATGCGCCATAGTTACTGGATTAATTTGGCCATATAAACAGCCTACAAACCTACCAGAGGTCCTATCGAGAACATAGGCACAACTAGCATCCCGCCCTATACCAGCACCAATGTCCGCCCCAATAACATATTGATGACTTACATTAGGCTCTTCCCACACAAAAGTAACTGGAGTATTATTTTCTTCTAAAATAACTTTAGACTCATCCCGCATCAAGATTCCAGCTTTTTTATACTTAGAAGCTTTTTTATCAAGTACTGTAGTTAAAGATGCTGGAAAAAATGAATTATGTCCTGCTAAAAAGCAGCTTATGTCATCTGAAGGATATTGTTCAAAAAAATTATCAGAGTCCCCGTTACAGTTCTGCTGTATACATTGCCGGCGCCAATTTAAATGTGACTCTTTAATAGGAAGAAGTTCAAGCAATTCCTTTTCTTCTTTTTCCCAGTCAACCCTAACCTCGAGCTCATACTGCTCAGCCACTGCTTGCTCCGGGTAATATCTCCACCAAGGGAGAAAAACACCTAAATAAGCCGCTGTTTCTTGATGTATCCTAAAATTTTGCCAAGTTTCGTAAAACCAACCTCCTCTACCATTTGGGGTAGACTCAGCTATAATACGCCCATTGTCCGGGACTGATTTTAAAGAGTTAATCAAATCATCTTGTTTCTGAATTAGCGCTGCTTCAGATATATGAAGAAAAGAAAGTGTTGAGCCAACGAAAGATGTCGCAACGCTTACTGAAGTATTAAGTGACCTGCCTAATCCATCGTCGGCAAACCGAAGTTCATTCTTATTATCAAATTTTGCAACTGGGCTATAATAATGTCCCCAGTCCTTTAAAAAATAGTTATACGGGGTACGGATCTTCGTTTGGAATATTTTCCCCACCAAATCCCGGTGATGCGCCATAATCCCGCATTCACGACCAGACTCCCAAAGAGCAAGATCTAAACTTATCAATCCTGCTAAGGTAGTAATACCTAACTGTCTGGACTTTAAAATGATTACTCGATTAGAGCCCTTAGTTGCCTGAATAACAGCTTGTTGAGCTATATTTAAACTAAATTTTCGCCAACCTGGATCATGTTTATCTGATACCCGGTACAAGTTCAATAAACGTTCATGATGACCTAAGGCAAGCATTTCATCTCGAAAAGCTAATTTAGCCTTTTCAGGGCCATCATCAGCAAGAACAGCTTTTATGCGATTAAAAGCTTTTTTAAACTCTGGTGTATAACTCATAAGTTGTAATAAATCAATATCTCATTAAAAATGTTAGCCCCTGGTAAGCACTAGGTCAATTAGGCAGTTGCTTATTAAGCTAACTAACACTAAACTGTATCAAGACAGACCTTGTGCCTACCCAGTTAGTAAATTAGTTTTTATAAATTCTATTCTAGCAGGTGGTTTATTTTAGGGGCTGGGGGCTATATATGTGTTTCGGGTTCCCAGTATGTCTATTTAGCTTGTGTGTAGCTGTACTTCCCTACCTAACTTACTATGTTCATAGTATATCATACTTTTTATTCCGTGTCAACTCACTTTTAGCCTCAAGGTGGCCTAAGTATGCGAAGTTTATCTCAAACAAATCTTAAAATTATTTTCAGCCTATAAAATCAGCTAGTTATGAAGGGGCTAAGTACCTGATTATACTGATCTTTTTAAAAAATAAGTTAAAAACTTGTATTTTATATTGGGCTACAATTTATAGGTGAGCTAGTTTTGGCAATTTTATGGCGTTTTATGGATATGTTAATGGTTATTTTATGACAGATTTTACAGGTTTTTGTAATTAAGTTTACTGGCTGTATTTAAGTATGCGGAATTGTTATGCTATTGGGGCCCCTCGAGCAACATTATACTATACTATAGACTAAACATAGATAGGGTCCCCTGGTCCAACCCCCCCCCCCCCCCCCCCCCCCCCCCCCCCCCCCCCCCCCCCCCCCCCCCCCCCCCTCTTTCT
>Ga0247727_10002439_pt1 | contig 42536 bp, 39 predicted proteins | sample WisWelCaveWW1625_FD_202498 | JGI IMG/M metagenome (GOLD analysis project Ga0247727, IMG submission 202498) | Biofilm microbial communities from Wishing Well Cave, Virginia, United States - WW16-25 | ecosystem: Environmental > Aquatic > Deep subsurface > Groundwater > Cave microbial mat | place...
GTTGCGGCCTGAGATCTACCTCAGCGCGCTGATGATCCCCGCCAGCTCCGCCTCGGGGATGGCGGTTTCGTGCGTGCCGAGGCGGGTGACGTCCTTCCCCTGGTAGCGGACGGTGATCACGGGGATGCTCTGGATCCCCTTCCCCTCCCAGGGCCCTTTCTCCAGCCCGAAGTTCTTCGGCACGCCGATGAGCGTCAGCTTGATGTTCGGGTTGGAGGCGTCCTTCATGACGCGCAGGAATCTCGGCATGTAGATCTTGCAGTGCTGGCACCAGGTCGCGAAGAAGGCCTCGACCTCGAGCGTCTTCTTGGACTGCCGGATGGAGTCGATGGCGGTCTTTTCCGGGTTGTAGAGGCGGGCGGCTTCGCGGTATTCGGCGCGATCGGAGAACAGGGCGTCCAGCGTGATCGGCCCGACCACCGGCGGGCGGTCCAGGACCTTGAGGACGCGCACCTTGGAAGTGTCGGTCTGAAACCTCAAAACCGGCCCTTCGATCGACAGCGCATAGGAAGCGGCGCCCGCCGGGATGGGGTTCTTCACCTTCATGATGCCGGGCGCCTGGTCCCGCGCGATCAAATCGCTCGTCAGGGCCACCGCCTTGCGCGCCGGGAGATCGATCAGCAGCCCGCTGCCGTTGGAGGGGATGTCGACCAGGAACTTGCCGCGCACATCGGCGGTGAAGAAAGTCGCGTCCGGCGGGTACTTGCCATCCACCTCGACGCAGAAGTCGTAATTGGCCCGGCAGACCATATCGCTGGCATCGGCCGGGGCGGCCAGCAGGAGCGCGGCCAGTAGGGCGGGAATGATGACGTAGGCCGGGAGTCTGGCCGGGCCATCGCGATGGCCGCAGTCGCTGCGCCGCGGGGTCGGCTTGTTCATGAGGCCTCCGATGATAGCAGGTCGGCCGCGGTCGGGCGAGCCAGCCGGAAGATGCGGGCCACTCGGCCGTTGCTGACCAGGAAGTATAGCGGCAGTCGCCTGTAAAGGCGCTTCAGCGTCGCCCGGTCGACGGGGTGGATCTCGAAGGCGGGGTAGGACTCCCACATGAAAGCGGCCTCCTCCTGCTCCGTTGAGGGCGTCAGGGCGATGACGGCCGGCGCTCCCGGGGTCTCGTGCAGGACATTCAGGGCCTCCGACGCCGCTTTCGCGTCCGGGCTGGTCAGGTCGAGGAGCGCCACGAGCGCCCTGCCCTGTCCGCGATCGGGAAGGTACCTGGCGATCTCCAGCTCCTCGGCCGTTCGACCGACCCTGAGACGGGTCACCAGGGTATCGATCGGGAGATGCGGGGAGGCGAGCGCGAACCCGAGCGAGAAGATCGCCGCCCCCGCCATGCATCCCGCCGCCAGCCGCCGGCGGCGCGCCGCCCACGGCCCGAGACCGGCCCATGCCAGGACCGCCAGAGCGAGGAAGACGGTGTCTTCCAGGATCACCTGCGCCGGCGTGCGTTGCACGTAGGCCCCGAAGCAGCCACACGACTCGGTCCGGCCCTGCGCCATGCCCCAGGCCTCGAGGGCGATGAACAGGACCAGGAGCCCGCCGATGGCGACCGCCGCGGCGCGCGGCCGCCAGCCGACGATGAGGGCCACGGCCAGGGTGCCCTCGAGGCCGATGAGCAGCGGCGCGGCCAGTGCCGCCAGGCCCGGTCCGATCAGACCGTACCCCGCGGTCTGATGGGCGAACTCGGCCACGTCGAGCGATTTCAGGACACCGGCCGCCAGGAAGATGAATCCGAGAGCCAGGCGCGCCGCGTGCGCGGCGTAGCTCAGGACCTTCACCATCAGGGGCCGTAGTCGATGAAGCCGGGGTTCAGGATGCCGTCCGGGTCGTAGGTCTTCCTGAGGCGGCAGACCTCATCCCACCGGGCGCCGAAGTGCTGCTTCCAGCGCGGGCGATCGAACTCGATCAGGCCGGAGAGGTAGCGCTTGGCGCCCGCCGTCATGCTCAGATCGGACGCCATGTTGAGGCGCGGTTTGGCCTGCGGGACGATGTCGGGCGGCAGACCCGGCAGGATGCCGAACCCCATGACGAGGGGAGTCCCGGGTGTCATGAACAGCGGGACGTGCGAGGTCGTGCCGCGGCTCGGCCAGAGCAGCACGTGTCCGCCTCCCAGCGCCGTCGGCGGCAGGCCGGCCAGCACCTGCTGGATGTAAGGCGCCGCGGCGGGCCAGGGGAGGATGGTCTCCATCCAGGGATGCGCCGCCGCCCAGTAGCCGCTGCGCTTCCAGACCGCGAACAGCGGCTCGAGACGCGCCGCGAAATGGATGAGGTCCTGATCCTCGACGTGCATGCGGCGGTAGGGGACGAGACCCTGGAGCCTGGCGGCATCGTCGGGCGGAGCCCCGGGCTCGAACTCGACCGTCATGTGCAGCGGGTAGAACCAGGCGGCGAAGGCCTCCTTCGTCTGCCCGACCCACCGGAATCCCTGCGGGCAGGGCACGCACCAGGACTCCATGTCGTCGGCCCGGTCCTCTTCCATGATCGTCCGGGCGTCGCGCATGAGGGCCGTGAGGTCGTCGTACAGCAGGTAGTAGGTCCGGACCCTGGGCTTGCAGCGGCGCAGCCTGAGGCGGGCGCGGGTGATCACCCCGAACTGCCCCAGCCCCGAGCGCACGGCGTTGAACACCTCCGGGTTCAGCGTCGCGCTGCAGGTCACGACGTCGCCCTGGCCCGTGACCGCCTCGATCTCGGTGACGTTGTCCCCCTGGGTGCCGTGGCGGAACGACGCCACGCCCAGCCCGGCGACCGACAGGGTGCCGCCGATCGTGACGCCCAGGTTGTTGGTCAGGACGGGCGGCACGAGGCCCTGCGGCACGACCTGCCGGACCAGGGTCTCCCACTTGACCCCTGCTTCGCAATCGGCGGAGAGCGCCGCCGTGTCGACCGACAGGATGCGGTCGAGCGAGGTGAGATCGAGAAGGACGCCGCCGTCGGTGAGCGCCTGCCCGGACTGCGTGTGGGCCTCGCCACGCGTCGCCACCGGCACCGATTGCGTGCGGGCGTAGCGGATGACCGCCGCGACATCCGCGGCCGACTGGGGACGCACCACGACCCCGGGCACGCGGCGGATCATCCGCCCGAAGTCGCCGCTGCGCTCGTCACGGGCGGCCGCGTCGTCCAGGACCGCCCCGGCCACCAGCGCTCCGAGATCCTGCGCCAGCTTCGATGTCATGCTTGCTCCGTCTTGATGCCCGCACCGCGGGCGTTCGGCTGGGGAAGCGCGGAATGATACGGGATCGGAAGGACCGGTTCAAGCGCGCGGGACTGCGGCGTCCTTCCGTCGGTGGGCCGGTCGCGGGCGTTGATCTTTCCCGGAGAGGCTCCTACACTGGGCGCCCCGTGCGCAGAAGACCACCCGCTCGTTCGATGATCTCGCTGCCGGCCGCCGCGCTTTTCGCCGGCATCCTCGGCCTGGTCGCGGGCATCCGGCCGGGCGCCGCCCAGGAGCGCCCGTCCGAGGAGGCTCTGCGGGCCATCGAGGCGGCAGGCCGGCGCATCGCGGGCTATCACGAAGCGGTCGCCCGGGCCCGGGAGCGCTTTCAGAAGCAGGCTCCCGATATGGCCCCGTCCACAAGGTTCGTCGTGGTCGACCGGCACGGCGCCTGGAGAGTGATCGTCATGAGGCCTGTCGAGGGCGAGGCGGGAGCCAAAGGCTGGCAGATGCAGGCGGAGATCGGTTTCAACCCCAAGGCCGGTGAGGTGACGACAATCGAGAGATTCAATCCGCCGAGGCAGGCGCCGAGCGATGCTCTCGGCGTCCAGCACGCCATCGAAGCGGCGAGCGCCATCATCTCCTTGCACGTCGCGGAGGCGAAAGCGCCGTTCCAGGAGGCGGCGTTCAAGGAGCCGGACAAGACCTTTGTGGTCTACCTGCAGCCGGCGACGGAGAGGAGCACCGCGGCGCGCTTCGGGTCGGACCTCCTGGCCAATGTCAGCGGCGACGGGATGAAGGTTTTGAAAGCCAGGGCGATGCACCGCGCGGCGGCATGGGTGCCGGTGCCGTCGAGCGCCACGGGGGAGCCGACGCTGCACTCGCACATCGAGGGCGAAATGCCGACGGAAACCGACCTGGCGGTGGTGATCGAGCACCCGGGGCTGGCCCCCCACCTCGTCCTGACGCCGCGCCACATGTTCCGGATCGACGAGGCCGGCGTGATCACCTATCTCGGACCGAACCAGGTCCCTCCGGCGTCGCCGGGCGGGGCGCGCTAGCGCGCCATGCGCCGGCCGCGCGTCGCCGACACCGCCGCGCCGGTCGTGGCTCTGGCCGCGCTGCTGGCCGCCTGCGGGCCGGCGCCGTCGGATCCCGTCCTCGATCGAGTCCGGCTGGTCACCGACTCTCCGGCGGCAAGATCGGCGGTTCAGGCCATGCTCCAGGCCTACGGAGGTTTTCCCGACTGGGATCGGCGCCAGAACGTCGAGTACCGGTACACGCTCACGTTCTACGGCGGCCAGCCAGCGCCGCTGCGCGTGTCCCGCCAGCTGCAGCGCCTCGGCCTCGGTGACGAGGTGCAGGTCTACATCGAGGACCTCGAGACACCCTTCCCCCAGGTGGCGCGCCTCGACGGCGAGCTCTTTAGCCTGACAGAGGGCGGCTTGCCGGTGGGCGACCTGTCACAGATGGAGTTCCGGCAGACCTACGCCCGGATCGTCCGCTGGAACTTCCTGACTCCGTGGAACCTGATCGACCTGGTATCGCGTCTCGAGTCGCGCGGCGTGCGCACGCCGCAGCCGTCCGGTCCCGTGCCGCCCGGCCCGTGCGACGTCGTGCGGTTGCGTTTCGAGCGAACGACGGACGGTGGCGGCACCGACGACTGGCACGACATCTACATCAGCCGGTTGAGCCGCCTGATCGAGCAGGTCCATTCCTACCGGGCGCAGCACAACGATTACCGCCTGTCGGTCTGGTCCGATCACCGGAACTTCGGTGGCATCCGGGTCGCGACCCGCCGCGCCACGTACGCCTCGGATGCCGGCGGCGCCGTCGGCAGGCTGGAGGCGGTGGCGGAGTATGCCGACGTCCGGTTCGACGCGCCATTCGACCCGGCGATCTTCCACGGCCCGGAGCCCGCCGGGGAGAGGTGAGCCGGGACCCCGGGGCCCGAATACGACGGCCCTCTTCAGGCCCCGCTCAGCTCGCCGGCTTCGAGAAGCGTTTTGAAGCGCTCCATGTCCGCCCGCATGCGCTTCGAGATGGGAGAGCGCATGAACGGCGCCATCAACTTGAAGAAGCCCCGAAAGCAGAACTCGGACTCCATGGTCCACTTCGTGCTGCCGGGCGACAGCACGGCGAAGGTGTTGTGGATGCTGTTGACGGCGGGGCCGGATTCGTAGGTCCCGGCGAACGCGTCCGGGTGCCGGCGCAGGGTGATCGTCTCGGTGAGGACCATCGCGCGGCCGCGCTCGTCATAGGTCAGCCTGGACACGGCGCCGACCTGGCCGGGAGTGCCGCTCACCGGCTCGAACGACCGGAGGGTCGGCTGCCACTTCTTCATGTTGGAGGTGCTGTCGAACGCCTTCCACACCTCGTCCCGGCCCTTCTGGAGAACGACCTCGAATGACACCCGCATGACTCCCTCCCAGCGCGTTCACCGCGGAGCCTGGTGGCGGATCCTATCGCGAACCGGGCCCTGGAGGGCCAGCGCCACGCCCCCCAGGATGAGCAACGCCGCCATCACGAGCCTCGGCGTGACGGGCTCCCCGAGAAGCAGGACCCCGCCGAGGGCCGCCAGGGCCGGCACCGCGAGCTGCGCGGTCGCCGCCCGGGTTGTGGTGAGCCCGCGCAGAGCCGCGTACCAGATCACGTAGCCGAGCCCGGAGGTCACCGCGCCGGAGAACATCGCCAGGAGCACTCCGCGCAAGGAGAGGTGGGCCGCGCTCAGGCACGCCAGGCTCACCAGCAATGCGAAGGGGACCGCGCGGAGGAAGTTCCCGGCTGTTGCGGCCACGGGGCTCCCGGAGCTGCGGCCGCGCAGGGAGTAGGCGCCCCAGGCCACGCCGGCGACGACCATGAGAGCGGAGCCGATGTGCGCCGGTGCCCTCAGGCCGGGAGACACCAGGTAGACGAGGCCGGAGACGGCGAGCAGGAGTCCGCACCACTCCCACCGGTGCGGGCGCTCGCCCTCCCGCAGCCCGGCCGCGATCATGATCGCCTGGACGGTGCCGAACAGGATCAGCGCCCCCGTGCCCGTGCTCAGGCGGAGGTAGGCAAAGGAGAACGGGACGGCATAGAGGAACAGGGCCAGCCCCGCGGTCCAGCTGCCGGTGGGACGCTCGCCTCTGAGCCGCAGGGCGACCAGCAGGACCAGCGCACCCGAGAACAGTCGAAGGGCGGCGAAGCTCGCGGCGTCGATGCTCTGCTCGCCCAGCGCCAGCCGGCAGAGGATCGAGTTGCCGGCGAAGGCCACTAGGGCGAGAAGCGTGAGCAGGAGGATTCGCGCCGGTGCCGCGGGGGAGACGGCGCCCACGGCTCCTCGGATCACCGCCGCCGGGACGCTTCGTAGCGCGCGATGTGCTGCTCCACCGGCGTGCTCGCGATCACCCGGCCGATGGCTTCCAGGGGAAGGTCCTCGAGCCGCCGGAACCGGACGCAGGACTTGCCCATGTCGAGCTTCTTGCCGGCCTTGCGGAACTGGTCGCGAAACCACGCCGCCTGCGCCGAATCCTCATAGATGCTCATGAGATACAGGGCGTAGTTGTTCTTCTGAGCCGCCAGGCCGGCGTAGCAGAGGGGCTGTCCGTTGTAGGTCTTGGGATAATGGCGCAGTGGGATCTCGTAGTTGATCATGCCCCAGTTCATGGTCTCACGGTAGCCGGAAGGCAGATTGGCCCGGATGACCTTGCGGACGGCGGCGACGACCCGTCGCCTTTCGGCGGGCAGGGAGGCGAGGTACTGAGCAACGGTCTTCGCGGCGCTGCGAACCATGGTTGTCCTCCAGGAAACCTGGCCTCACGCCCGGATGCGAGGTCAGGGGGATCCGCGGGGCAAGTGTCGAACGAGCCAGTCCCGCAACACGACAAAGAACTCGTCCCGGGCCGTCTTCTCGAGCCACGGGTAGTGCCCGCACCGGTCCAACTCATGGTACTCGAGCCGGGGCAGGTAGGGCTCGAGGCTCGCCCGGATGAGCCGCCCGGGATGAGGGTCGGCGGCGCCGTGCAGCATAATGACGGGCTCCGCGATCGTCGCGAATGCGGCCGGGTAAACTCCATCCGCCTGCAAGCGCAGCATGTCGCTCCAGGTCTCCTGGTGCGCCCGCGCGTCGCATGCCTCGGCATCGGGCTCGATCGGGGCGGGATCGCACGAGTACAGGGGCCGCATCAGTTTTTCGAGAGCGCCCAGCCGCGTGTCGGGATCAGGGAACTCCTCCGGCAGCGTCTCCAAGCGATGTCGCAGAGCATCGTCCATTCGCTCTTCGCAGGTGACCCGCATCCGCTCGCGCCCTACGGAATCAAACGTGCCGCAGCCAATGAGAGCGAGCGAAGCCGCATGGCCAGGGTGCGCCGCGGCGTACGCGAGCGCGAGCATCGCGCCCCAGGAGTGCCCCACGATGGCCGGCCGCGCGCCGCTGCAGCCGGACACCAGGGCGTGCAGGTCCGCGACATGACGGGAGACCGTGAGCGGCTCATCTCCGCTGCCGCGCTGCATCGGTTCGAGCACCCGGAACGAATCCGCCAATCCGCGGGCGACGGGCGACACGGACCCCGGCGCTCCAGGCCCGCCGTGCAGGACGATCACCAGCGGCCCCGAATTCCCGTAGGCGCGGATCCGCACGGCCGTCACGCGGCGCCGACCGTTCTCTCACGCAGGCGCCGCCATGCACGCACGGTGAAACCATGGAACCCGCCGAGCAGGAGCCCCGCCGCGACGGTCTGCGTCACGACCAATTGAAGCATCGGGTCGACACGCGCGAGGCCGCTCACGAGTCCCGCACCCGATCCCGCCAGGACGAACAGCAAGAGCGGGGCGGGTTTCAGCGGCGAGACTGCACGGAGCCGGGTCCTGCTGCCCCCGACCAGGATCGCAAGGTGGGCGACCGCCGACAGCCCGACGCGGATCGCCTTCGGCCCGTTCCCTTCCAGCAGAAGGGCTGCCAGAACCAGGACCATCAGGCCCGCCAGCAGGTACAGGCTGACGACGAATTCGGCCGGCCCGAGTGTGCCGACCCCGGGCCACCGGAAACGACGGCCCGCGACCGGTTCCGCCGTCACTGACGTTCGGCCGGGTCCGTCAGGGTTGAGAGGAACTCCCGGGTCCCCTCGGGACCGGTCACTTCGAGCCAGACCGGGCCCCCGGCCGGCTCCACGACAAGAAGGAAGCGAAGGAACGGGCAGCATCGGCGTTCGGCATCGATGATGCTGGCGGCTTCCCGCAAAAGGTCATCGTCGGGGTCGAAGCGCCAGCGGATGCCTCCTGCGACCATCTCCCTCACTCCGGCTTTGGCGAGCAACCCCGGCAGCAGCCCGTTGCGCCGCGCCGCCAGATCGGCCGCGGTCAGAGTGCAGGCGACAGGAGGGCCTACGTGCTTGTCGCGATCCTGGCTCATCTGATTTGGCCTCCGGCTGTGCCGCTCTGTCGCGGGCGGCCCCCCTCTGCCGCAGCGACTGTCAACCTGATTCGAAGTGCCGGCATGCTCAGATTCTCCTTCGTGAAGGCGCTGCAGTGCAACGCTCTCCTCGACAATACCTTGTGCGCGCGGTCCGCGGCGGATGACGTACACTTCCCGCCCCTGCGTCTCGAGTCATCATGGAGGGCGGTGTCATGCCTGGGAAGCGCTACGACGCCGTCGTGATCGGCGGCGGTCACAACGGGCTGGTCGCCGCCGGCTACCTCGCCAAGTACGGCAAGAAGGTCGTTGTCCTCGAAGCGCGCCACAAGACCGGCGGCGCCGCCGAGACGTCTCAACCATGGCCCGAGGCGCCCGAGTTCAAGGTCACGACGCTGTCCTACACCATGAGCCTGATGCCGCCGTACATCGTCAACGACCTCGGGCTGAGAAAACACGGTTACAAGATCAACCCGCTCGGGATGGGGTACCTGCCGCACTCCGACGGCCGCTCGATCATCGACAGCGGCACCAATCCGGCCACCTCCGCCTCGTACGGCCAGTACTCGAAGAAGGACGGCGAGCGCGTCGGCGCCTACTACGAGTGGATCGGCAGGATCGCGGCGATCATGCATCCGATGCTCGACCACACGCCCCCCCGGCTCGGCTCGCTGAAGATCAGGGACATCAAGGATGTCGCGCACCTGGCCTGGACGCTCAAGAAGCGCGGCGCCGCCAGCGAGCGCATGGTCGGCGACATCACGCGCCTGTTCACCATGAGCTGCGCCGACCTGCTCGACCGCTGGTTCGAAAGCGGCGTGGTCAAGGGGATGCTGTCGATCAACGGGATCATCGGCACCTGGGCGGGGCCGTTCGCGCCGGGCACCGCCTACGTGCTGATGCATCACTCCACGGGCCAGGAGACCGAGGGGCAGGTCGCCTCGTGGGGGATGCCCGAAGGCGGGATGGGCGCGGTCGCGGACGCCATCCGCAAGGCGGCCGAGGGGTTCGGCGCCGAGGTCAGGGTGAGCGCGCCGGTCGAGAAGGTGCTGATCAAGGACGGCCGCGCCACCGGCGTGGTGATCAAGGGAGGCGAGGAGGTCGCGGCGCCGCTCGTGATCACCACCTGTCATCCGCAGATCACATTCCTTCGACAGATCGACCGCCGGGACCTGCCGCCGGAGTTCGTGACGGACATCGAGAGCTGGCGGTCGCGTTCGGGGACGGTGAAGATCAACCTGGCGCTCGCGGAGCTTCCCGAGTTCAAGGCGAATCCCGGGTTCAATCCGGACGTGCACGGCGGCGCCATCTCGATCCTCGACGACATCGAGTACCTCGAGCGCGCCTTCCAGGAGGCCCGCGCCGGCCGGCCGGCCACGCTGCCGTTCTCGGACTGTGAGATCCCGACGGTGTTCGACAGGACGCTGGCGCCTCCGGGGCGGCACATCATGTCGATGTTCACGCAGTGGGTGCCGGAAACCTGGAGCCGGGCGCCGCACCGCGCCGAGCTCGAGGCTTATGCCGACCGGCTGATCGACCGATTCAACCTGGTCGCACCCAACTTCAAGATGTCGATCCTGCACCGCCAGATCATCGGCCCCTACGACATGGAGCACGACTACCACCTGATCGGCGGCAATATCTTTCATGGGGAGCTGACCGTCGACCAGCTGTTTCACATGCGGCCGGCCGTCGGCTACGCCGACTACCGGTCGCCCATCCGCGGCCTGTACCAGGCGTCCTCGGCCACCCACGCAGGCGGCGGCGTCAATGGCCTGCCCGCCCACCACGCTGTGCGCGAGATGCGCCGGGACGGCGTGGTGTGACGGTGGGCCGGGCTGCCGGGCCGGGTGACGGGACCCGGGTCCCCGCGCGGGATTTACGGAATCAGCTGCGCTCATTTCTGAACGTCCCCCCGATGGCATCTCTCCCCATGCGCCACGTCAGCCGCAGCGGTGCCGTGCCGCGCACCGACATCAGCCCGCCGTGCTCGCCACGCTGATGATGGAAGCGGCAGAGACAGATCCTGTTGGCGAGGTGGTCGCTGCCGCCGCGGGCGCGATAGACCACGTGATGGTCCTCGAGATTGCGGCGCGACGTGCAGCCCGGCGCCAGGCAGCGCCAGCCGTCGCGGACGAGGACGCGGTCGTCGCGGCCGGACGGTGGCGCGTGGTCGACATCCCAGGTGAAGACGTAGTCCTCGAGGAGGGCCAGGAGCCCGACCCAGGCTGGCACCCGGCGGCCTCGGACGAACGCGATGCGGGCCGCGACGCGCGACGGCGGCAGCGGTGCGTCCGCACGCGATGCTGACAGCGGCAAGTCCGCATCCGCCTGCCACGGTTCGTCCCAGGGCGTGCGCCCGGCCTCCTCGGCCGCCGCACACCGGCTCGATTCCACAGCGAGGAGGAACGCCCTGGCCAGACTCTCTGGGAGGCGCAGCCGCAGGAAGGCGTCGGGCTCGGGGAGCGCGACTGTATTCGGGAGGGCGCCGGCGGACTTCGTGGCGCGGAAAACGTCGGGATCGGCGCCGGCGGCGAGGCATCCCAGGGCGACCACCCGGCGGCGAGCGGTGCCGACCTCACGGCGGAGGGAGCGCTGCCAGTCGGCATCGTCAAGCGGGCGGCGCGGGTCGCGCCTGGATTCAAGCGCACGGTCGCGGCCGGCTTCCGGCGCGCGGTCGCGGCCAGCTCCCAGGGCGCGGTAGCGGCCGAGAGCCCGGGTCTCGTCGCGCATCCTCTTGATGGTGCAGGCCGCGCCGCGCTCGATCCAGGCGGCCTCGGTGTCGGGATCGACCGGCCCACCCGCAAGGAGGCGCGCGATGAGGGCGGCGGCCTCGGCACCGACGCGCCCCGCCTCGCGCGCCGCCCGTAGACGCGGGAGCCGCCTGAGGACCCTGGCCAGGTGCGCGGCCGCCTCGGCGCGGCTGCGCGACAGACCGAGACGCTCCTCAGCGTAGTGGCCGGCGTCCGCGAACCGCAGCCGCGACCAGGCCCCGCGCTCTCCCATTTCCGCCAGCAGGGCGCCGAGGCGCGACTCCATCTCGTTATCCAGACGGAGGAGCGAGCGGAGCTGGCGGTCGAGTGCTGCCGCGTCGCCGGTCCCGGCGGCCGCGTCCAGCACCTGGAATCGCTCCAGACTCTGGCCCGCAAACACCGCGGCCTGCGTCGAACCATCCGGCTCTGGGAGGTCAGCCCATGCATCCGTCGAGGCCCGGTGCGCCTCCTCGACCACTGCATCCGGGGCGCGTTGCAGCCGGACAGCGGCGGTCGAGCTCCACTCAGCCGCGCCGATGGAAGCCGACCCGGCTGTGCCGAGCAACCCGCGGTCCGTTGCATCGGGAGGGCCCGATTCGGCGACCAGCGCTTCGACAAAGGAGGTGACTGTCGCCTCACGGCCCTCGACGGCGCGATGCAGGTCGACCGCCTCGTCGAAGGCGGCGACGAGGGGCGCCGACACCTGAATCCGGACGAGCGCCCGGTCCTCTTTTGCCTCCGGTGTCTGGTCGGCCAGAGCGCCGGCGCGGAAAACGTCGGGATCGGCCGGCTCCCCATCCAGGACAACGTCCGGATCAAGGGACTGGGTCGCCTGGAAAACGTCGGGATCGGCCGGCGTGCTGGACCCGGTGGGCGCCATAGGCGCGGTTGGGGAGTCAGCGCGCCGCACGACGTCGCCAAGCGCCCGGACGGAGAGTCGCCGCGCGGCACCGATCCAGGATTCGATTGCAAGATCGCCGGGGCCGTCTCCATTGGCCTCGAGCGCCCTGGAAATGAGGAGCGCGGCGACGCAGCCTATCGGGCGTCCGCCGTCGTCCCCCGTGAGGGCAGCAACTAGGCGCGGTGTGACGGCCAGGGCCCGACCAAGTCGCGCCAAGGCGCGGAGCCACCGCCCCGACCTGTCGAGACGCTCTCGGGCGTAGTCGTCCAAGCGTGCGAACCCGAAGAGAGTCCACCCCTTGGCGTCAATGAATGGAACTGCGGCCCAGGCCAGCGGCACGACGATCCCCTCGCGGGCGGCTCGGAGTGAGAGCGCCAGGGCGTCGTGCTCCGCGAAGGCGAGGTCGAGCCGGGCAGAGTCGAGCCTGGTGGAATCAATCCGGCGCGCGATCGGCTTCGGGTCCCAAGGGGCGGAGTCGGCCCAGGGGCGCGGGCCGATCTGCTCGGCGGGCGTGCCGGCTGGCAAAGCGGCGAGCGGAGCTGTGAGCGACGGTGGTGAAGGCGCCACACTTCCCAGCCTGGGGGCGGCCAGAGCGTGCGGTGGCAGTTGCTGAACTTACACACGAAATATACACCCAAAACTCGCCGCGTCAAGCAGGGTTTTTAGAAAAGAATTCCCCATGAAAACTTCATCGGGGACGGCCCTGCCAACCGCGGCTCGATGTGCTTCGATGCCCGTCGCGGGCGCCGCCACCGTCAGGTGCCCGGACGAATCGCCGCCGACTTCACTTCGGCCGCCCCCGCAGCGCGACCAGGGCCGCGAGGGCGGCGTCCTTCTGGTCCTTGCCCCAGGGAGGGCCGACGGACTTGCCGAGCGCCGCGATCTTCTTCGCGAGGCCGCTCGCCGGAATCCCGAGGGCCCTTGAAGTCCCGAGCGCCCGCTCGGCGTGCTTCGAGAGCAGATTCTCCGGGATCGCGACCAGCCGCAGACCGCACACCTCGGCGGCGCGGGCCAGCGCGTCCCGGAACAGGACGCCCTCGGCCTTGTGCATGCGGAAGTGAACGGCGAGGATCTCGTCGGTGTTCCAGCCGGGCATGGGTTCGCCGACCAGCACGGCGCAGGCCGCCACTTCGTTGTCCCGCTCCCGCTCCCGCTTCACCACCGCTCGCATCTCCTGAATTGCGATGCGGTGCGCCGCAGCAATGCCGCGCTCGACCAGATCGCGTGCCGCAGCCGGCTTCAAGTCCTCCGCTGCGTGATACGGCTGCTTCGCCCACTCGTCTTCGACCAGATCGATGCGGCGCCTGTCCACGACCACGAGGCCGCCGTCATGGTCGCCAAGGACGACCAGGGCCGTCCAGCCCGAATGCGCTTTCATCCCGAAGGCGACCTTCATTGCTCAGACCGTGCTCGGCAGGCCCTCCACGATCCACATCAGAAAACCGGCGACCGCCCCGCCCAGGAGCCACCTCCTGACGTTGATGCCGCTCATCGCTTCCTCCGCAACTTCACGGACTTCGGTCGCGCGTGCCGCGGCTGATAGACGCCCAGCTTGCCGCCGCCCGGCAGAGTCACTTGCGTCATCACTCCGTAGCCCTGGTCCTGCGCCGGGGCGCACTTGATCCCCCGTTTCCGCATGACCCGCGACATCAGCCGCCGGTCTGAAGCGCCCGCACCAGCGCGAGGGCGGCTTCGGGCAGGGTCGTCTTGCCGTCGATGTACGGGGGCCACGTCGCCTCGATGGCCCGCCGGAAGACGCCGCGGTCATAAAGGCCCAGCGCATACATCGCCGGCGCGTAGTCGATACCCGCCGCCTCCTGCAATCTGCGCCGGACGATCTCACCGGTCATGTAGAAGTGCACCGCATGGACCAGGTCGCCGCGGAACGGATCACCGAGCTCGCGGATGGCATCATCGAGAGCCCTGCGGAGCGGCGTGTCGCGCCCGGTGAGGAAGTGCGAGGCCTCGTGAAACACCATTTCGAGCGCGGCGATCCCCTGGTAGCCCGGGTTGCTGCTCGAGATCAGGACGTGAGCGCCGGGAGGACGGAGGTGTATCGTGTGGGCACCGGACCACTCGACGGTCTCGACGACGTCGACGCGCATCGGGAGACCGGCCCACCGCGTCTGAAACGCCTCGGCCAGCCGGCCGGCGAGCGCCAATTCATGCTCGGCCAGCGACGGTGCCAGGGTTTCGATCCAGCGACGGTTCGCAGCATCTCGCTCGGTCCAGCGACACGCCTCGTACGCGGGCGCGGCGGCAGCGCGCATCCCCCGCGCGATCCGGATGAACCGCCGCTCTTCCGCGTCCTCCCACTCGTCGTCCTTCACGACGCCGGCGAGCTCCAGACGGATCCGGGTCCGCCCCCGGTCGCCCACCGATTCGGACGACACCACGTCCGCGTAGTAGTCGACCGCGCGATTCCATCCCGCCCGCTCCGCGGCCGGCAAGGCGTCGAGACACGCCGCCTCAGGCGACGCCTCGCCCTTGTCCGTGCTGCCGCGCTTTCTCGCCAGACCGGCGGCGATCAACGCGTCGTTGAGGTTCGTCTCGAAGTCGCTGAAGAAGGCGAAATGCGCCGTCGTCCTGACCGCCTGGGTTGAGGCGTTTTGTGCCGCGGCGGCCACGGGGACCCAGGTGAGGATGGCCGCGACGATCGCGGCCAGCGCCAGAGAATGCCGGAGAGACTGACACCGCCCGATCACGCCTTCACACCGCTCGACGGAGATACAGGGCCGCTGCTGCGAAGACGAGCCCGGTGTAGACGATCGGTTGAAACACTCGCACGGCGTGAGCGCCGCCGGGCCCGCTCAGGCGCAGCATGACAACCGCCACCATCGCGCAGATGGCCCAGACCATGAACATCAGGAACGCGTGCGTCCGGAGACCCCACAGCGCGTGGGCCGTGACGAATGCCAGCAGGGCGAGCAGGACCGACACGATCAAGAAACCGCGGCCCTTGTCGGCGCCGGGCTGGGCCAGAGCCCGGTAGAGCGTCAGGAGCGAGAAACCGAGGAGGAGTACTGCGATCACGGAGACTCCGAGTGGCCGGCTCATCCGCAAGCACCGACCGCGGCAGGTGAGTCCCCCATAACGACGAGACGTGGAGTGACGCGATGCCAACCTGGGGGCGCTTCGTTGGTCATCGGCGTCTCAGGATGAATGTCACCCTCGTGACCTCCTTGTGGATGCTGCACTCAGGTGAGCGCCACGCGATCACCTCGTTGCACGGTTCCGGGCTCCTCGACGACGGCGTACACACCCGCGCAGGGGAACTGACCGGCATCTCCGACGTGAATGCGGTTGTGCCGAACCAGCGTCCGGAGGACGTCCGTGTCGCCGGGAAGCTCGTCCTGCGCGAGCGTCGTCATGACGCATCGCGCATCGGGCCGCGCGACTCGGAGCCGCACGGTATCGCCGATCGTCAGCTCCCGGCCGATCCAGTCGTTCTCGACGAATCCAGCCTCGTCGGTGGCGACGATCACGTTCATGCGGAACCGGCGCTGGTCGAACCGGCTCTGCGGCCGGAGCTCGCTCAATCGCGCCAGGGTCGACGTCGTCAGCGCGGAGACCGGAAACAGATCGAAGAACGCACCGACGGGCACGGGGGAGGGGAGGCCCGCCTGAGCAAAGTACGCCGAGCCCAACCTCTGTTCAACGAATGTGTTTCGGTGGCCCGCGGGGTCGGCGTCCTCGACGTCCGGGTGATACTGGTCGATGGTGAAGTCCTCCGGTGCGGCCCGGGCGAGCGTGACGTCACGACGGAAGTAGGCCGAGAGCACGCGATCGGCCTCGCCGGAGCCGCTGGTCACCGAGCGGCCGTCCGGCAGCTCGATCCGAACGGGCGGCAGGTTGTGGACCGACTGTGGCGCGTCCACGCACGCTGCCCCGCAGCCCAACAGGTCGGGAAACAGTCTCAGGCTCTTCGCGCTCACGACCTTGCCTGTCTCCTTGTCGATGAGCGCAAAGGACCGATCGCCCACGAGACCGTGCTTCGTCAGCTCCGCGTGCTCGAGCGGCTCGCCCCTCATGGACTTGACCGGGAACCTCCACAGCGCGGCCACCGAGCCGACTACTCCTTCGGTCGCCATTCGGTCCTCCTCCTCGTGCGTTCCCGGCTCACGTGTCCCTCGCGGGTCGCGACGCGAGCCCCTTGTCCATGAGAATCGGGCCTCCCTGCTCCGCGATCGACGCGAACACGGCGCGTCCGGCGAAGCGATGGTCCAGGTAGGACCGCCGCACGCGCTCGGCAAACCCCGCCTTACGGAAGACGTGCTGTGACACCTTGTTCGTGGCTTCCGTGACCGCGAGCCGAAAGCCCTGGCGTGCGCCGTGGTCGAGGCACGTCGAGATGAGTTGCTGCGCCACACCGCGGCCCGCGGCGGACTGAGCGACGCCGAGAAGGAACAAGTGAAGAGACTCGCCAGGGCGCACGCCTCGGTCACCCCGGTACTCCCTGTCCAGCTGACCCAGGATGTCGAAGATCGGCTCGAACTTCGGGCTCAGTCGATCCATCCCGTTGGGCGGCTCCGACGCGCTGTCTTCCGTGAGCAGCGCACCGACCAGCTCCCGCGTGCCGGCACGTCGCGCGACGATGCTCAGGCCCTCGATGGCCGCCTTGGGGCAGAGGAGACGGATGAACGCCTCGAATTCGGATGGGGTCAGGCCGACCGCGACCGCCGGGGGATCCTGCCGACTGAACGCTTCGCCCAGCAGCCGTGTGATCTCATCCGCGTCCCCGGCGGCGTAAACGCCGTACATGATGGGCTCCCGTTCAGCCGAAGCGGGCATCGGTCGCCTCCTTGGGTGCGCGACTACCTTACCAGAAAGTGCTTTCTTGGTCCGGTCCTCCGCCAGCGCGCGCAGCGACTTCACATCCTGCGGCGACACCGTCACGAGCCGGCGCGAGCGAGGCGTTGAACGAGCCGGGCGATCCCGACGCCGAGCAGGCCTGCGGCCAGGCCGAAGCCCCCGGCGATGATGACCTCGAAAGGCCAGAGGTTGTGAGAGGTGGGATCACGGGTCGTCTCGACCGCGACACGGATCAGGACGGCCAGGACGAAACCCGCCGCGACCGAGAGCGTGGGCCATCGCAGGCCCGGCCTGAGGAGGAATCCCGCCAGGAACCCCGCGGCGCCTCCGGCGAGCAGCCACACCATACCGCTGGGATTACCCGGCATACTGACCTGATTGTAGGGAATGGGCCACAGCGGCAAGCCGCAGCTCAGGAGCCCGGCGAGAACAACCATCCCGATTCGCCAGCGTCTCGAGGAGCGACGCACGGCTTCCACACGCGGATGGTAACCCAGGTGGGGCCGCATTCTCTCGTCCAAGTTGTCACACCCGCTGGGTCCGGCGGTCGTGCTCCTTACTTCGAGCGCCGGTCGCGAGCCGCGCCCGGTCTCCACCAGAGCACCACGGCGCCGGCGAGCGCAACTGCGGCGACGATCCACGCCACCAGCGCGAGCGGATCCCCGGCGAACGCGTTGGCGATGGCGAGGTGTCGTGCGATGGGGAAGCGCGCATGGCCGAGGTTCGCCAGCACCGCGAGACTTACCTGCTGGTCGGGGAAGATCGCGAGCACCGCCGTGCCTCCGGACCCCGCGCCGAAATGGAGCCGGACACGGCGCAATCGGGGATCGAAACCCACGACCCAGCCAAGCCCTTGCCCGACCGGACTGGGGGAACGGGACCGAGGCGTGAACAGCAGGTCGATCGTCTCGTCCCGGAGGAAGCCCTCGTTGTAGGGCTTGATGTGTGCGTTGCCGAAGATCACCAGGTCCTCCGCCGTCGACAGCAGACCGCCGGCGGCCCATTTGCTGCTGAAATCGATCTCGGGCGACGGATGCACCTGCCCGTCCATCGAGTACGGCGTCACGTGGTCATAGGAGGACGCGCGCCCGGCCGTTGTCACCCCGGCCCGTGCCGCTTCGGTTCGTTCCATGCCGAGGGGCTGGAGAACCTCCCGGCGCAGCAGCGCCGGGAAGTCCAGCCCCGTCGCGCGTTCCATGGCGGCGCCGAGCAGGACGAACCCATAGCTCGAATAGGAAGTCCTGCTGTCCGGCGTGAACAGGAGCGGATCGTTCCGGAACCGCTCGAGGCTCGCGTACGCGGACTCGTACGTAGTCGTGGTGAGCGTCTCCATGTCGTCGCGGTAGTGACGCACACCGGCGCTGTGACTCGCGAGCTGCCGCGCCGTGACGGCTCCGAGCGCGGGCGGGAGGTCGGGAATCCAGGTCCGGACCGGTGCGTCCAGATCGAACACCTCGCTTTCCACGAGGCGCGCCATGGCCGCGGCGGTGATCGGCTTGGAGACGCTCTGAATTCTGAACTGCGTGTCGGCGCATGCGGGAACGCCGCGCTCGCGATCGGCATACCCGACGCCCTCCGACCAGACGATCCGGCCGGCGCCACCGACAGCCACTGCCATCCCTGGAATGTCGCGCTCGCCGAGCATCGCCACGACGCTCGCCCGCGCCCGCTCGGCACGCCGCGCGTACTCCAAGTCCAGCGTGCCGGCGCATGTCGCCGCGGCCGAGGCGTCGCCTCGCGGCTCGTGCTCGATGACCATGATGGCGACGCGCCACGCGACGAGCCCGAGGCCGACGAGCGCGAGCGCTGCCGCGCCGAGGCGGCGTCGCCATGTCATCGTCATCGCGATAAGGCTAATCTGTGGCGTTCTTCAGCACGTAACTTCTCAGTGCATAAGGCCAAGGTACCACGACGAGATCCACAGCAACTGCGATGACGAATATGGTTGCGAGCCCGCCGGCTGGAGAGCCTCTCAATTGACTCGTAGACCACAGGGGGTATGCGACGACGACCAGCCACACCAGCTTGTAGAAGCATTGCAGCAGCAACAGAGGCACGAGCTTCAGGGGGTAGCGCAACCCGAGGATCATCAGGGTTGAATAGGCGGCCCAGAAACTGAAGGCCACGCCATGCAGTGGATCCCATGGGCCACTGTGTGTGAAGATTTCCTTCCACGCATTCGTCCCTACGAACAGGAAGGTCCCGAAAAAGACCAGCCGCAGGAGAGAGAGGCGAAACGTCGATACTCCACCAGGATTTGCAGGATCAGCCCTGAAGACCTTCGACAGATTGTCCCTCATCAGTCCTCCCAATCACCCGCAAAGTAGCGTTTCGTGGCTTCCTCTCACCTGCGCGGTGGTCGAGGACCCATTTCAAGCCCTCCCGCCTGCCGCCCGGTTCATGCAGTTGGGCCGGGCGAAGCTGAGCACAATGGTCATGAGGCTAGGAATGACCGGTGGCAACTTCATGATCACGGTGCTCCAGGTTCGCTGTTTGGCCATCCGCCGAACGCGAGCGTTCGGCTGCCTGTGCGCCTCAGCAAGCGTCACGGACGTGTGTTTCCGTTGTCCATGTCGGACATGATGAGCCACCGACCGTCGGAACCCTTGCGTAGCGTGAGCGTGAACTTCCCGGTATCTGGCTGGCCCTTCCGCGGCGCAAACCCACCAATGATGTAGCCGAGCGAACCCTCTGTCGCGAAGGCTACGGCACGCAGCGCCAGCGGCCCACCCGCCCCTGAGTAGTGTTTCTCGATCTGCGCGCGGCCTCGTACCAGAGGAGTCCCGTTTGAAAGGACGAACCCATCCTCCGCGAAGAGGGCGGCGAGTGCGGAGGCGTCCGCGTTCTGCCACGCTGATTCGTAGTCCGTGAGCACACGCGCCAGCGGTGCCGGTAGCGTGACCGATGGTTGTTGCGGCTGCTCTGCTGGCGACGCGGGAAAATCTGCCATCCCGAGCAGCAGCGCGGCCAGAAACATGCTTGAATTACGCATCTGCCTCCTTCCCAAAGTCGCCCCCTTCCTTCATGTCTGCCGAACGATCCAGCCAAGCTGCAGCGCGCTTGCGCCGCAGCGACTCCGCCACCGACCTCCCGCGCCAGTTTCAGTCGGTCGTTAGGCCACACACTGCTGCGCTACTTCGCCTGAGCGCCGTTCGGAAGGCGCGCTAGCACACCACTTGCCGCAAGGGCAACAAGAAACGCTGGTAGAGCTGTCATGATGGGCCATATCACGAGCGCGAGGAGCAGGAACCGCCGGTGCTGGTTGGTGGATGCAACCGACAGTGAATGGATGTTTGCCGCAACCGCAAGCCCGAACGCTCCGAGGCCGACGGCCAACGCTACGTGCAGTGCTCCCGAACGAGGCGAGTTCCGCAGCCTAAAATGCTCGTAGGCAACGTGAGCCGCCTACGCAACGGCGCTAACGACCCACGCTGCCAGCCGCCAGACGCGCGCGTGACTCGTCGGCGCGGCAAACACGATGCCCACGAGGCAGTACACGAGGCCGAGGAAAATCATTTCACGTACCCACAGTCGACTGCGTGATTCTTCCATGTGTGTGCACAAGCGCTCCGCATCAGCGGCGCGCCGCGTGGCGCGGCCCGTGCGCTCCTCTAGCACGGGACGTGACACGCGAGTGCGTCCGCTGCATGCGCTTGTTGGGCGGCCAGCCATCGTCAGGATGCTTCGGATCCCTCGATGCGATCGTGATGGCGGCTGCCGTCGCCCCGCTGCGCGGCATCGCTGGCCGGTCGAACCAACCGAAAGACGAAGGCCTACGAACACATGTGAGGAGCGGACCGGGCATCCAAGTACTGGGTGTCATGCCCGGTTGGAAACCCGCAGCACGCGCCAGGACCAAAGACATAGGGCCATGGTGGCGAGGGTGAAGGAAACGAACCAAGGGTCCTTCCCGAGGTGCGACCCTTCCTCGAATAGGCGCCAAATATGAAGAACCGTAAGCAAGCCGAAGAGAATGCCGGTGGTCACGACGTAGCCCTTCATCCAAGGATCCCCCGAATGAGACGGGGCTTCACAGCAAGGTTGCCCGCCCAGCGCTCTGCCGCTGCGCTGCGGCGCGAAGCGCCGTCAGCTCCAGCGGCGTGTTCGGCCGCCACGCTCACTTCTGTGTTCCCTTCCGACGGTCTATCGTGCCGGAGCACTTGCCTCCGCGATCTGGGTCACCTCCGGGAGGTCGGGGTCAGCGTCGCGCCAGAAGCGTTTCGCGGCCTCGAGTTCCCGCGCCACCCCCGCCGCATCGCCCTTGTGCCGGAGGACGAGCGCCATGGCGAGATGACTCCCTCCGTAAGCCGCATCGTGATCGAGCATCTGCGCCGCGGTGTACTCCGCCAGATCCCAGTCTCCCGCTTCGATCGCGCTCCGCGCCATCGACTCGAGGAGGAACAACGTCTGCGTCCACGCGTCTGGACCCGGGATCGCGCGGAGCGCACGCTGCACTTCAATGAGCACGGCGCGGCCCTCCTCGGCCTTGCCGGTCCTGAGAAGAAGCTCGCCGCGGAGTGACTCAACCCAGGGCTCCACTTGCGAACGGCGCGGCACGACCCCGGGCGTCACGCGGGGGACCGCCTCGAGCTCCCGCCGCGCGGCCTCGAGCTCTTCGCCAGCGGCCTCGATGCGCCCCAGCCCGATCAACGACTGCCCCGCGAGAGAGTGACCCACCGTCCGTGATTGCGGGTACTTCGTGTGTGTCATGGCGCGCGCCGCCTCGAGCGCTTCCGAATACCGGGCGCGATGGATGAGGAAGTTCGGGAGCTCCCGCAGGCTGAAGGCGCGATAGGCGTCCACGGGCGCAAGGGCCGCCGCCTCGAGCATCGTCTTCTCCGCGAGCCTCATCTGCCCCTTGTGCTGGTAGCACGTCGCGAGCAGGTCGAGGTTGTGCCCGTGATGCCAGTCGAAGCTGGGATCGATCTTCTCGGCCTCGTAATAGGCGCGCTCGAGGGCGTCGGTTTTGAGGAACTGGACGATCGCCTCGTCGATTCGACCGACGCGCCTCAGGTTGTGCCCCCACATGTGGACCGCGTGGGGAATGGACGGCGCCAGGCGCGCGAAGGCCTCGCCGTGCTCGAGGGCCTTGTCGATGCGTCCGATGGTCTCATAGGAGTGCACGAGGTAGTGATGGGCCGACGCGTGGTCCGGGGCGAGCCGCAGGATTCTCTCATAGAAGGCGACCGACGAAGCGGTGCCGCGCTGGCCCCTGCCCGATGCGTTCGATTCCTCAGCGTTGCCGCGCAGGAGCCAGAGCTGCGGACTCTCGAGGTCGCCGGCCAGGGCATCCTCGATCGCGTCCTTGTAGGCGAGAAACGTCGCCGCATCCTCGAGGTCTTCCACCGCGGCGAGCTGCTTTTCGCGGATCTCGATGCGGCGGCGCTCGCGGTCGCTGACGCCCGACGCGAGCGTCTTCGCCTTGTCGAAGAACTGCTTCGCGGCTCCGGGAGTGTCGAGTCCCGAATGAGCGTAGCTCAGGCCGAGATACGCCATGGCCAATCCGGAGTCAAGACGGAGCGACTGCCGGAACGATCTCGCCGCTTCGATCCAGACATAGGCCTGGAGGTAGTTGAGCCCCTGATCGTAAAGAGCCTGAGCTTCCACCGAGGCCGTCGTCACCGCCTCGTGCGAGTTGCCGACCCCGTCACGGAGAGGGACAGGGCGATCCAGAAGCTCGGCCGGGACGTTGCCCGGCGGCGCCGCGCAAGCGGCGTGAGGATCGTCCTGCGCACGGGCCGCGGCGCCCCCGACCTCAACGAGGGCAAGGACGACGATTGTATGAGAAATGGAGCAGATTCGGGTCATGGTTACTCCCCTCAGTCGGCCGAACGCTTGCCGTCAGCCGTCGGCGGGCGCAACGCCCACGGTGGCGTTCACCCTTTACCCGACGGCGCACGCCGTCGGCTGCACGGCGTAGTTATGCCACGCGGCGACTCACTGCGGACACGTCTCTTGCAATACCCACGGCAACGATACCTCGAACTCGAACTGAAGGACTGGATGGTCCGCAAAGGGCTTCGGCACCAGCTGAGCTGTCGCAATGACGAAATAGCGGAGCCCACCCTCGGCTTCTGCTACTGTCTCTCGGTCACCGGTAAGCGCTCGGCCAACAAAATGGAAGAAGCCGCCGCACAAGACTCGCCCGGCTTCGCTTGGCCCGACCTGGTAGATCTCAGCGGGCTGACCCGAGTCGATGCCCAGGTCAAGCAGCATTGCGCGGGCACCAGGAGCAAAGGCCTCACGGCCGAGCGCGCGAAAGTTTCTGCAGACCGAGCACGTGCAGACCTCGCGAGGCTCTGCACTCAACGTCGCGTAGAGGGCGCGCGTTGCCCCGGGATCGTGCTCAATCTGCCAACGTCCGAGGTTCTTCGCGTCCATCATCTTGTGATGGCATGACGCAAAATGGACAGATCTGCGTTCAAAGGCGTCGCTTCCTTGCAGCGTTTCTGCGTGATCTGAAAACTATCACCGCGTCGAGGCGCCTTGGAATCATCAATTTGAGCTCATTCCGGCGCTGCGGGCGCTTCGGACATGGTCCGCCAGGCCCGGTCGACCCATGTCGGTCGCGCGCTGCGAGGGCGTCGGCTGACCGATCATCCGCGCCTTGCGGAGGATCTGTCAACGGGCTGGCGCCGTCTGTTATTGCGCGTAGGGATCGGCGCGGCTTGCCGGGCGAAGAGCCGCCGCGACCTTCCGGCCTGCCGGGCGGCTCTGGTACACTCCGAGCCGACTCGCGGCATCCGGGAGGAGAGGCCATGTCCCACTACGAATCGATTGTCAGCCGGTACATCGAGAGGACGCGCAAGAGCCGCGAGGCGCACGAGGAGGCCAAGGCGTACCTGCCGCGAGGCGTGTCGTCCAACTTCCGGGCGGTCGATCCGAATCCGATCTTCATCGAGTCGGCGATTGGCACGACGATTACCGACCTGGACGGCAATAAGTACACCGATTTCGCCATGGCGTTCGGGGCGATGATGGTGGGGCACGCGCACCCCAAGGTCGTGGCGGCGATCGAGTCGCAGGCGAAGCGGGGGACGCTGCACGCCATGCCGCACCTCCTGGAGATGAAGGTTGCGAAGGAGTTGCGTGCCCGGTTCGGCCAGGAGCAGTGGCGCTTTTCCAACTCGGGCACGGAGGCGACGATGCACGCCATCCGGCTGGCGCGCGGCTACACCGGCAGGCCGGGCGTCATCAAGTTCGAGGGCGGCTACCACGGGGCGCACGACACGGTGCTGGTGTCGGGCAAGCCGCCGCTGCACAAGACCGGCCTGCGCGACAGCCCGGCGGTCGTGCCGGCGAGCGAAGGCATCCCCGCCGAGTCGATGGCCCACACGTATATCGCCCAGTTCAACAGCCTGGAGTCGGTGCGCCGGCGGTTCGAGGAAAACCCCAACAGGATCGCCTGCCTCATCGTCGAGCCGATCATGCTCAACATGGGAGTCACCGAGCCGGATCCGGGCTTCCTCGATTGGCTGCGGGCGCAGTGCGACGAGTTCAACGCGCTGCTCATCTTCGACGAGGTGAAGACCGGCGTGAAGATCGCCCCCGGCGGCGCCACCGAGCACTACAAGGTCCAGCCCGACATCGTCGTCCTGGCGAAGGCGATCGGCGGCGGCCTGCCGCTCGCCGCCTTCGGCGCCTCGGCCGAGATCATGGAGGAGATCAACTCGTTCCGGGTGATGCACGTCGGCACCTACGCCAGCAACCCGATCACCCTGGCGGCGGCCGACGTGACGCTGCGCGAGATCCTCACCGCCGAGGCGTACAAGCGCGTCTTCGCCCTCAACCAGAAGCTCGTGGACGGCTATGCCGCCCTCATCCGCGAGCATGGCCTGCCGGCCTACGCCAACGGTGTCGGCTGCATGGGGACCATCAACTTCAAGAGCGCGCGCATCCGCGACTACCGCGACTGGGTGACGCTCGACCGCCGGGCATCGCATGCCTGGTATCTGGCGATGCTCAACGAAGGGGTCATCCCGCAACCGCCAGGACCGGACGAGCAGTGGACCATCTGCGTCCAGCACACCGAGGCCGACATCGACGCGCACCTCAAGGCGTTTGCAAAGGTGGCGCCGATGCTGAAGGGGCTCTGAGCCGGCCGGCCGGACGCCGGCACGCGGGCCGGTCGCGGCCGCACGGTCCGCTTCCGCTCAGGCCTCCCGCCGGATGACCATCAGCGACAGGTCGTCGTGGCAGGGGGCGCCGCCCAGGAAGCCCCGCAGCTCCCGGAGGCAGGCGTCGGCCAGGGCGCGCGGCGCCAGATCGCGATGCCTCCCCAGCACCTCGGTCAGTCGCGCCTGGCCGAACTCGTCGTCGCCCCCGTTCCTGGCCTCGATCAGCCCGTCGGTGTAGAGGAGCAGGGTGTCGCCCGGGCCGAGCTGCTCGACCAGCACGGCGTAGGATCGGTCGTCGATCATCCCGATCGGGTAGCCGGTCGTGCCGAGCGCCTCGACGCCGCCCCGACGCGCGACGAGCGGCGGGCAGTGGCCGGCGTTGCAGATCTCCAGCCGCCCCGATTCCTCCGCCCGCCCGCAGACGAGCGTCGCATAGTGCGACGGCAGGTTGGTCTCGAGCAGCAGCCGGTTCTGGCGCGCCACGATCTCCTGGAGCGGCAGCCCGACCTGGATCAGGCTGCGGAACGAGGCGTTGAGATGCGCCATGAGCAGGGCGGCGGCGACGCCCTTCCCCGACACGTCGCCCATGGCGAAGTAGAGAGCTCCTCGATCGTCGCGCGCGCTGAGGATGTCGCAGTAGTCGCCGCTGACGGGCCCCGCCGGCTCGTAGCGATAGTGGGCCGCCCAGCCGCAGCAGCGGAAGTCCTGGCGGGGCAGAAGCCCGGTCTGGATCTGCCTGGCCAGATCCAGATCATGCTGCAGCGAGTCGAGCTGCTTCTCGTCCAGTCGGCAGAGGCAGTACTGCACGAGCGGGTTGGCGAGGAGGTCTGCCTCGTTGACGGATTCGCCGCAGACGGCGCAGCCGCCGAATGTGCCTGTGTCCATGCGGTTGAGGGCGGCGTCGACCTGCTGCAGCAGCCGGACGAGATCGTCAAGCTGTCCCGCGCCGGCGATCGCATCCTCGAGCCGGTGCCGGCGGTCGTTGAGCTGGCCGCGCAGGGTGGTGGAAAGGGTGGTGTCCATGGGGAGCCTCCGTGGGGCTCCGATTGTAGGTGAAAGCGGGACGAATGAAAAGAGGGAGGCCGAGGGCCCGTGCCGGGGCCGCGTCTAGCCGGCGAGGCCGGAGAGGCCGAGAAGTCCGATGGCGCCGATGACCAGCGCGACGACCGGGATGGCGAAGATGATGCAGGCGATGAAAGAGGCCCCGAGGGAGTGCCAGGCGGAGAAGCGGTGCGCCTCGCCCAGGCACTTCAGGAGGACAACGATCCACCAGACGCCGACGGCGAGCGCCATCAGCCCGAGCGGGATCAGGAGGAGCAGGCCGGCCGGATCCTCCAGCATCGTCTGCGGATCGAGGTTGAACGCCTCCATCCCGAGGTAGGCGACGAGCGGCAGCCACAGCATCGCGCTCCAGATCAGGAGCACGTTCGACCAGGCGACCGCGGCGCGGATGCCGACGAACGTGCCCCGCCCGCCGAGCCATCGACCGGTCATCCAGATGAGGAGGCTCCACAGGTAGAGGGCGAAGAGGCCGCCCAGGGCGCCGACGATCGCCTTGACCCAGATCATCGTGCCCAGCTCGAGATCGAACGGCGGGTTAGGCAGGTTGGACCGCATGACCTCCACGATGCCGCCGAGCATCGCCAGAATGTGCACGAAGCGGCTCGGGTTCGTGTCGAGGATCTGCCGCATGGTGGCGCGCGGCATGACCCAAATCGAGAACCACGGGTTGAGCGGCTGCTGCGGGGCGCCGGGCGCGGTCGGGGTGGCGGCCGGCGGAGGGGGAAGCTCGTAACCATACCCGACGACCGGCGGTGCGGCCGGCTCGGGAGCCGGAGGCGTCCCGTAGGAGGGCGGGGCCGGGTCGCCGGTGTCGCTGCTCATCGAACTGGGAACCGGGCCGCGCGGCGGGACCACGCCTCCCGCCCGTGACGACATGGCCTTCGGGCGGGAGGAGGATCTCGGACGTCGCTGCCAGCCGCTGCTATCCCTTCAGGTGCTTGCTGACCAGCTTGGTCATCTCGAACATGCTGACCTGCTTCTTGCCGCCGAAGACCTTCTTCAACTTGTCGTCGGCGTTGATCATCGTGCGCTTCTTGCTGTCCTGCAGCCGGTTCTTCTTGATGTACTCCCAGAGCTTCTTCGTGACCTGGGTCCGAGGCATGGCTTTCGAGCCGATGACGTCCGCCAGCATGTCGCTGGGCGTCATCGGCTTCATGAACGCGGCACTCGGCTTGCGACCTTTCTTTGCGGCCATCTGCTCCTCCAAAATCGGGTTGTTGAGAGGACTGCCGTCCAAAGACCCGGCAGACTCTACCACGGGAGGGCTCTGCGCGTGCCTCTTTCCCCTCGGCGCCCGGCTACCCGGGGAGGAGGGTCGTACTGACCCCATTCGGTGCGATACTCGGACGCGAGACGGAATTCGAGGTCGAGCCTGCGGCGTAGCGAGGTCGCAATCCTGGTCGTGGTCCTGTGCGCGGCGGCGGCGCTGCGTGCGGCGGCCGCGGCGGCGGCGTTCGATCCGGGCCTCGCCTTCGACAAGTTCCCGGTCCTCGCCCGGCGGCTTGTCGCCGATGGCTGGCTGGCGCGCGAGCCGTTCGCCTACTCGCCGGCGTACATCTACTTTCTGGCGGCGCTCATGCGCCTGGGAGCGTCGCCAGGGTGGATCTGCGCCGTCCAGGTGGCGCTTGGTGTCGGCGCCTGCGCCCTCGTCGGTGCGCTCGGCCGCCGGCTGTTCGGGCCCACGGCGGGGTTGGTTGCCGCCGCCGGGGCGGCCGTGTTTGGTCCCTTCCTTCTTTATGCGATCGAGCTGGAGTCGGACGGGCTGGGCCTGTTTCTCTACTGCGCCGCGGCGCTGGCGCTACTGCGGGCTCTCGATCGGCCATCGTTGCGGCGGTTCGCCATCGCCGGCCTGCTCCTGGGGCTGCGGGCGGTGCAGCGCCCCGACGCGCTGCTGATCCTGGCGCTGGTCGCGGGCCTTCTCGCGCTGGGAGCGGCGCAGCGCGGCACGGCAAGGCGCGTGGCTCTCGGTTCCGCCGCCGTGTTCGTCGCCGCAGCGCTTGTTCCGCTGTTGCCGATCGCGTGGCAGAACGCCCGGGCCTCGGGAGAATTCATCCCGGTGACCTCCTCGGGCGGCTGGGTCTTCTACACCAGCCATAACGGCGCGGCCACGGGACTGAGCTACTTCCCGCCGCCGCTCGCGAGGCTCCTCATGGACGCACCGGCGGGCGGGGCAGACGTGGCGCTCGATCGCCTCGACGACCGGGTCTCCCGCCGGGTGGCCTCGCTCGCGGCCGACCGCGACTTGACGCCGGGGGAGGCGTCGCGCTACTGGCGGCGGGAGGGGCTGCTCAGCGTCGAGCGACGTGGCTTCGCCCGTCAGAGCTTTTTGCAGGTGCGCAAGCTGTTCTACATGCTGCACGCCTACGAGGCCCAGGACAACCTTTCGCTCCTGGTCAAGGAAGCGCGCCTCGGGCGGCTCACTTTTCTCGGGATGGGGATCCTGGCACCCCTCGCTTTCGTCGGTCTCGTGCTGGCCTTCGCGCCGGGGGCCGGGCCGCTGCGCCAGCATCTGCCGCTGCTCGCTTTCCTTCTAGCGCCGGCCCTGTCGATGAGCGTGTTCTACGTCGGATCGCGCTTCCGCCTGGAGCTCGCGGCGATGCTGCTGCCGCTCGCCGGCCTGGCGCTTGTCCGGTTCGCCGCTCTTATCCGGGCCGGACGCTGGCCCGCCCTGCTCGCGGCGGGCGCGGCGGCGGTCATCTTGTCCGTCGTTCTACACCTGCCCGACCGGGAGATCGTCCGGCAGGAACGGATGCGCTTCATCCAGCTCCACACATTCCTGGCTGAACGCGCCCAGGATCAGCACACGGCGCTCGCGGAATTCCGCCGCGCCACCTCCTTCGCCGCTTGTCCGGCCGAGGCCGAGGCTGCGTGGCGCGGCCTGGCGCAGGTCGAGAGCGAGCGGGGAAACGCCGAAGCCGCCGAAAGCGCACTGAGAACCTCCTCGGGGTTCCTGGACGACGCGACGCTGCGGCGTCTCGCCGCGATGGGCGACGATCCCGACGCGCAATGGGCGGTCGGCCGCCATCTAATGCTGCGGGGCGAGATGGCCCGGGCCGCCGAGGTGCTGGGGGATGCAGCGCGCCTGGCGCCCGACGATCCCGACATCCTGCTCGCCCGGGCGCTGGCGGCCTTCGAGGCGGAAACCGCGCCACCCGATCGCGTCGCGGCGTGGGCGGAGGAGGCTCTCGACGCCGGTTTGCGCTTCTCGCCCAACGCCGCGACCGGGTATCTCCTCGCCGCCCGCTGCTACCAGCGCCTCGGCCTGCGGGAACAGACCGAGGCGGCGGCGCGCGCCGCCCGGCGTTACCAGGCCTTCATCGAGAGCAAGATGCCCCACGACCGTGCTGGTGAGTAATCGGCCGTGAGGTGAGGCGGCGGGGGATCGTTCGCGCGGCACGTCAAGGGCTGCCGCGCTGCCGTCCGGCGAATGGGATCTGGTCACTTCTTCCGGGCCCGAGCCGGTCGCGTTGCCCGGAGCGCCCCGGTGCCGGCGCCGGGCGAGCCGAGAGGGCCTGCCCGGCCGCGGCCCGGGCCGACGCCACCGACGGCCCCGGCGGGGTCGCCGGGCGTGGGATCCTGAAGGGGGGCGGCGACCGTGAGGCTGGCCCGGTCGCTACCGCAGCCTGGCGTATTCGTCCCGGGCTGCTTTCAATAGCGGGAGATCGGGATCGGCCTCGTTCCACAGAGCGAGGAAGTCCTGGTAGGACTTGCGGCTTGCGGAGGTGTCGCCGCTGAGGGCATAGGCTCGCGCCAGGTCGAGGTGCAGGAGGGAAAAGATTGGAGAGGTCGGATCGAGCGCCCGCAGATCCAAGGCAGCCCGAAGCTCCTGAACCGCTTCCTGCCCGCGGCGTGCGAGCAGGTAGGCCAGGCCCCGCACGCGGCGAATGCCGGTGTTGGCGCGATCGTAGGGCGTGGCGGCGTCCATCAGCTCAATCGCCTTCTCGCCCCTGCCATGGTTCATCTCGATAACAGCCCGCAAGGTCGGCAGCCACACGGAGTGGACGAATGTATCGCTCGGAGCCCGCTTCGTCACCTCGCTGACCAGGCTCTGGACCTCTCCATCTTCTCCCGCGTACGCCAGGACGCGTGCGGCTCTTTGCATGATATCCCCGCTGCGCGATCGGGCCAGCGCCGCTACAGCGCCCTCGGCGGCCCGCTCCATGTTGCCGACCCCGGCTTCCGTGACCGCCTCGGCGATCCTGATGTGCGCCGAGGCTTCATTGAGCTTCAGCCCTTCCGCCATGCCACGCGCCCGGGCGAAATGTGCTCGACTCTTGCGCAGGTGGCCCCGGGCCGCCGCCCCTTTCGCCTCCTCGACGGCTAAACCCATCTCGGCCTCGCTGTTGCCCTTGGCCCACTCGGCCTCCCGCTGCAGCGCGGCGGCATCCCCCTCCAGAAAGGCGATTTGGTAAAGATACGCGTGAATGGGCGGGCCGTCGAGCTTCTTCTCCCGGGCCGCATCGAGGACGGCTTTGGCTTCGTCCACGCGTTTGAGCCCGAGGTAGGCCTGGACGATGACCAGGTACCCGTGGTAGTCGCTTGGCGAAAGCCTCAGCGCTTCCCGGCCGTTCTCCAGCGCTTTTTCGAACTGGCCGAGTATGTTGTACTCGCCGGCGAGATTGTTGTAGGGAATATCGTCCCGGGGGTAGGTCTCCTTCCACAGCTCGTAGCTCTGGATCCCTTTGTCCAGCTCGCCGGTCACTGACCTGTAGTAGTGCGAGGCGATGTAAAACCTCTCCCTTTCGCTCACGCGCTCCCGCAGCTCGAACGCCTTCTTCCTGTGCGGCTCCGACTGTTCCCCCTCCCCGATGTTCCCGTAGACCGTGCCCAGCCTGGCGTAGGCGAGGGCGAAGTTGGGGTCCAGCTCGACGGCCCGCTTGTAGAAGGCCACAGACTCAGTCTCGAGCCCGGCGGCGCGCCGGGCTTCTCCCAGGCTGAAGGCCTTGAGCGCTTCCAGGGAGGAGGTGGTGGCTTGCTGCAGCGGGACATCGAACCTCTGGATGGAGCCGAGCGATTCCCCCAGTTTTTCGCGCAGGCTGGTGGCCCCTTTCCCCAGCGCGATCAGGACGCGTTCCTTGCTTTCCGCCTCCGCCTGTTCCCGGGCGAGCGTTTCACCCGTCGCGCAGTTCAGCGCGTCCAGATGGATCACGTAATGGCGCCCCAGGCTGGCGATCGAACCAGCGAGCATGGCCTTGATGCCGTCGCGCTGGCAGACCTCCCGCGCCAGGGCACTCGCGACCCGCTCATCGGGGGACCGGCCCATGTAGCCCAGTGTCTCCCTTACGCGCTCGTCCGGGACCACGTTCAGGAACGGCGACTGATCGAGGTGTACCGCCAGCGCCTTCTTGAGCGTTTCATCGAACACCGACTCACCGGTGGTGTTCACGAAATCCGCCAGCAGGATGGAGTCGCGCTCGGTCAACGCGGGGGACGATCGGGTGAAGAGAAACGTCGCGACCGCTCCCGCGAGGACCAGGACCGCGACGCCGAGAGCCGTGGCCTTCCAGCGATTCACCCGCCCGACCGCGGCGACGGCCGCGGAGCGCTCGGAACGGTCCGCTGCTGGCGCGACCGCTGATGTGGCCGTGGCCCCCTCGCCGGCGCCTGTCGCGGCAGTGACGGCGGCCGATTTCCCCGATTCGGTGTCCCGCTTCAGACGCTTCAGGTCGCCCCGGAAGTCCGCCGCGCTCTGGTAGCGCAGGTGGCGGTCCTTCTCCAGGGCCTTGTTGATGATCCGCTCCAGCTCGGCCGTCACGTCCGGATTCAGCCGGACCGGTGAGGCGGGTGTTTTGTGCAGGATGGCGTCGAACACGACGGCCGGGGTATTCCCCGTGAAGGCCGGATGACCGGTGGCGATCTCGTAGAGCACGACCCCGAATGAGAACAGATCGGTCCGGGCGTCGAGCTCCTCGGCGCGCGCCTGCTCGGGCGACATGTAGGCGATCGTGCCGATCGCCGTGCCGGGGCTGGTCAGGTTGGCCTCGGAGATCACCTCGGTCGGCGCGGCCGACACGCCCTCCGTTCCGGCCATGCCTCGATGCGCGAACGACAGTTTCGCCAGGCCGAAATCGAGGATCTTCGCGTGGCCCCTCTTGGTCAGGAAGATGTTGGCGGGCTTGATGTCGCGATGGATGATCCCTTCCGCGTGCGCCGCCTCCAGGGCGTCCGCGATCTGGATCGCCACCTCCAGGAGCCGGTCCAGATCGAGCGGTCCTCGCACGAGGGCGTGCCTCAGCGTCTGTCCCTCCAGGAGCTCCATGGCGATGAAGTGCCGACCCTGGTACTGGTCGATGTCGTAGATGGTGCAGATGTGGGGGTGATTCAGGGCGGAGGCAGTGCGCGCCTCGCGCTGGAAGCGTTCCAGGGCCAGGGGGTCCTGCGCCAGAGCTTCAGGCAGGAACTTCAGGGCGACGCCCCGGCCCAGCCTGGTGTCCTCGGCCCGGTAGACGACGCCCATGCCTCCACCGCCCAGCTTTTCCAGGACACGGTAGTGGGAGATCGTCTCGTGCATCATGACCCAGGGGATCGTCCCGAAGAAGAGAGGGGGATTCTATCACCCAGGCGGCCGAGGTCGCAGCCCCTGGACCGTCAGCGATACCAGCCGATCGGCTTCTCGTCAAGGTTGATGTAGACCTGCTTGACTTCGAGGTATTCGTCGAGCCCCCACGGCCCCAGCTCGCGCCCGAAACCCGACTGCTTGAAGCCGCCCCAGGGCGCCTCGACCGGCGCCGGCTGCATGTGGTTCACCCAGACGATGCCGGCCCGGAGCGCGCGCACCGTCCGCAGCGCCCTGAAGATGTCGCGCGTCCACACCGCCGCCGCCAGGCCGTAGTGCGTGTCGTTGGCGATGCGCAGCGCGTCCTCCTCGCGGTCGAACGGGATGACCGACATGACCGGGCCGAAAATCTCCTCGCGCGCGATGGTGGCGGCGTTTTCGACGTCGTAGAAGATGGTCGGCGCCACGAAGAAGCCGCGCGCCGCCTCCTCGGGGAGGTCTTCGGGCCGGCCGCCCCCGATCGCCAGGCGGGCTTCCTTCTTTCCGGTCTCGATGTAGGCCAGCACCCTCTTGAGCTGCTCGTCGCTGACGAGCGGTCCCATCCGCGTGGCCGGGTCGAGGCCGGGGCCGAGCCGGATCGTCCGGGCGCGCTCGACCACGGCATCGAGCAGCTTCCTGTAGATCGGGCGCTGCACCAGGACGCGGCTGCCCGCCGAGCAAACCTCCCCCTGGTTCACGAACACGCCGAACAGCGCCCCCTCCACCGCCGCCTCGAAATCGGCGTCGGCGAAGAAGATGTTCGGCGACTTGCCGCCCAGCTCGAGCGAGACGCGCTTCAGCGTCGACGCGGCCTCGCGCATGATCTGCCGGCCGACCGGGCCGCTGCCGGTGAAGGCGATCTTGTCCACGCCGGGGTGGGCGACGATCGGCGCCCCCGCGGTCTCGCCGAAGCCGTTGACGATGTTGACGACTCCCGGCGGCACGCCGCAGGCGGGGAAGGCCTGCGACAGCTCCATGATCGACACCGGCGTCTGCTCGGCCGGCTTGAGGACCACCGTGCAGCCGGCCGCGAGGGCCGGCGCGACCTTCTGCACCGCCATCATGAGCGGGTAGTTCCAGGGCACGATCTGGCCGGCGACGCCGACGGGCTCTTTGAGCGCCAGGGCCATGGCGTTGTCCGGCACGGTCAGCACGTCGCCGCGGATCTTGGTGGCCAGCCCGCCGTAGTACTCGAAGCAGTAGGCGGCGTCGGCCACGTCCCCCTCCGCCTCGGCGATCGGCTTGCCGTTGTTGGTTGTCTCGATCTCGGCGAACCGCCGGGCGTTGGCGCGCAGATAGTCCGCCAGCCGGAACAGGATCCGGCCGCGCTCGCGCGCCGATGTGGCGGGCCAGCCGTCGTCGTCGAAGGCGCGCCGCGCCGCGCGCACCGCGCCATTGACGTCGTCGGACGCCGAGTCGGGAGCGCGGGCGATCACCTCGCCGGTGGCCGGGTTGAGGACCTCGAAGGTCTTTCCCGACGCCGCGTCGACCCATCGGCCGTCGATGTAGTTCTTGAGGAACTGCACGCTCACCTCGTCCAGACCAGGCCGAGCGTCTCGTACCGGTTCCCCGGGTGGCGGCGCTGCGCCTCGGCGGGGTCGAGCGGCACGGCGTACTCCGGGTCGCCCTGGAGCCGCAGCGGGCAGGACTCGACGAGGCGGCGGTAGAGTCGCGCGTTCGCTTCGTCGGTTTCCATGTCCATGGTCATGACCAGACGGCCCCCCGGTTTGAGGACGCGCGCGAACTCGCTCATGCACGCCGGCCAGGTTGCGCGCGGGATGTGCTCGATGACGCTCAGGCAGAAGACGCGGTCGAAACTGGCTGCGGGGAAATCCAGGCGATGGGCGGCATAGGGCCAGTAGCGCAGGCGGGCAGAAGCGGCCTCCCCGGTCCGGCCGATCCCGCCGTCCCCCGCGCCGTTCCGGGGCAGCCCCCAGAGCGTCCGGATGCCGGCCAGGCGGAACGCGGTCTGCTTCGCCAGCGTGCGGGCGTTGCGCCAGGCGCCGCGCGCCGGGTCCCATGCGAAAAAGCGTCCCTGGTCGAGGGACGGATCGACGACGTGCGCCTCGTGTCCCTGCGCCGCGAGCCAGGGGGCGAATGGGCTGCCGCCGCCGCCAACGTCGAGAACGCGCAGCGATCCCGTGCCCAGAGAGGCCGCGAGCACCGCCCACGGGTACTCCCAGGCGCGCGACCAGTGGTCGTAGCCGGTCATCACCCTGAGACGCCGGCTGCGCAGCAGCCACGGCCGGAACCAGGCGGGCTGCTGCCGGAGCGCGAGGGCGAGCATGTCGTCGTACACCGACCGCCACGGCGCGGCGGCGGCTTCGCGTATGTCGAGGAGTCGCGACGACATGCCGGCATCTTAGTCCATTGACCCGCCCGGCGGCTGCCCATAGACTCTCCGCTCGAGACCCGGGAGGGTGGTCCGTGATCGACTTCAGCCTCAGCGAGGAGCAGCAGCAGCTTCAGGCCCTGGCGCGCGAGTTCGCCCAGAAGGAGATCGTCCCGCAGGCGGCGCACCACGACCAGACCGGCGAGTTCCCGCGCGACATCTGCAGGAAGGCCTGGGAGCTCGGGTTGATGAACACCCACATTCCGGCCGAGTACGGGGGCGCGGGACTGGGGGTTCTCGACGGCTGCCTCCTGGCGGAGGAGATCGCCTGGGGCTGCACCGGGATCGGCACGGCGATGGAGGCGAACACGCTGGCCGAGGGGCCGATCATCGTCGGCGCCTCCGACGAGCAGAAGAAGCGCATCCTGACGCCGATGACGAAGGAGTTCCGGCTCGCCGCCTACTGCGTCACCGAGCCGCAGGCCGGCTCCGACGTCGCCGGCATGCGCACGACGGCCCGCAAGGTGGGCGACGACTACGTCCTCAAGGGATCCAAAATGTGGATCACCAACGGCAGCGTGGCCGACTGGTACTTCGTGGTCGCCTACACCGACCCGTCGCAGAAGCACCGCGGCATGAGCACCTTCTACGTGCCGCGCGACGCGCCCGGTATCGAGGTCGGCAAGAAGGAGCAAAACCTGGGGCAGCGCGCCTCCGACACGCGCGCCGTCACCTTCAACGACGTTGCCGTCCCGAAGCAGAACCTGATCGGAACGGAGGGCAAGGGATGGCTCCTGGCGATGGCGGCGTTCGACTACAGCCGCCCGATCGTGTCGGCCGCCGCCGTCGGCCTGGCGCGCGCGGCCTACGACCACGCCGTGCGCTACGGCAAGGAGCGCACCGCTTTTGGCGTGCCGATCCACAAGCACCAATCGGTCGCCTTCATGGTCGCCGACATGGCGATGAAGATCGAGGCGGCGCGCCTCCTCGTCTGGCAGTCGGCCTGGAAGATCGATCACGGCGAGCGCAACACCAGGGAAGCCGCCATGGCCAAGGCGTTCGCCGCCGACTCCGCCATGCAGATCGCCATCGACGCCGTCCAGGTCTTCGGCGGCTACGGTTTTTCGAAGGAGTACCCGGTCGAGAAGCTGATGCGCGACGCCAAGGTGTTCCAGATCTACGAAGGGACGTCGCAAATCCAGCGCGTCATCATCGCCCGGGAGATCTTCGAGCGCGGTTGAGGAGAACAGCCTCATGGGGAGCGTGAACGTCGCGACACAGCCGCGTGGCTTCGGCAGGACCACGCGGCGGGATCTCTGGTGGACGCAGCCGCTGCTGGTCTTCCTTGCGCTCTCCGCCTTCATCGTCTATTCCACCTGGGCGGCGCTTCAGGGCCGGCACTACCACTGGGGACCTTATCTCTCGCCGTTGTATTCGCCGGAGCTCTTCGGTGATTCACCCTGGAGCTGGTTCGGGCCGAAACCTGGCTGGTGGGCTTCGTGGGTGCCGTGGTCGCCGGCCCTGCTGATCCTCTGGGCGCCGGGCGGGTTCCGGCTGACCTGCTATTACTATCGCGGCACGTATTACAAAGCGTTCTGGGCCGATCCACCCTCCTGCACCGTCGGGGAGTCACGGGCGATTTATCGCGGCGAGGGGTCGTTTCCGCTCGTGCTCCAGAACGCGCACCGCTACTTCCTCTACCTTGCTCTCATCTTCCTGGTTTTTCTGTCACATGACGTCTGGCAGGCGCTCTGGTTCACCGATTCCGTCACGGGCGAGGTCACGTTCGGCGTCGGAGTCGGGACGCTCGTGCTGGCCCTGAATGTCCTCCTGCTGGGCGGTTACACGCTCAGCTGTCACAGCCTGAGACATCTGGTCGGAGGGTGCGTCGATTGTCTGTCAGCGTCCCCCGTGCGGTCGACGGCCTACCGGTGCGCCAGCGGTCTCAATTCGAAGCACATGCTGTTCGCCTGGCTGAGCCTCTTCTGGGTGGGATTCGCCGATCTCTACGTGCGGATGTGCTCCATGGGAATATGGACGGATTACCGGATTCCGTGAGCGGCCCGAACTCCCACGGTCACGCCGTCGCCGCGTCCCGGCGGGCTGAATGACGTACCAGACGCACGAGCACGATGTTCTGGTGATCGGCGCCGGCGGTGCCGGGTTGCGTGCGGCCATCGAGGCCTCGGCGGCCGGCGTGTCGGTGGGCCTCATCTGCAAGTCGCTGCTCGGGAAGGCCCACACCGTCATGGCGGAGGGCGGCATCGCCGCCGCTCTGGCGAACGTCGACGAGCGGGACAGCTGGAAGATCCACTTCGCCGACACGATGCGGGGCGGGCAGTACGTGAACAACTGGCGCATGGCCGAGCTGCACGCCAAGGAGGCGCCCGATCGGGTCCGTGAGCTCGAGGCCTGGGGCGCGGTCTTCGACCGCACTCCGGACGGCCGCATTCTGCAGCGCAACTTTGGTGGTCACAAGTATCCCCGCCTGGCCCACGTCGGCGATCGCACCGGGCTCGAGCTGATCCGGACGCTTCAAGATCACGGCATCCACCGTGGCATCGACGTCCACATGGAGTGCACCATCGTGGCGTTGCTGAAGGACGGCGCGCGGGTCGTCGGAGCGTTTGGCTACGAGCGCGAGCGCGGCCGATTCAAGCTGTTTCGGGCGCGAGCCGTGGTGTTGGCCACGGGCGGGATCGGCCGCGCGTACAGGATATCGAGCAACAGCTGGGAATCCACGGGCGACGGCCACGCGCTGGCGTACCATGCGGGCGCCGAGCTGATGGACATGGAGTTCGTGCAGTTCCATCCGACCGGCATGGTCTGGCCACCCGGCGTGCAGGGCATTCTGGTGACCGAGGGGGTGCGCGGCGAGGGCGGCGTCCTCGTCAACAGTGCAGGGCGCCGTTTCATGTTCGATGACATCCCCGAGCTGTACCGGACGCAGACCGCCGACAATGAGGAAGAGGGCTGGCGGTACACGCAGGGGGACAGGAGCGCGCGGCGACCCCCCGAGCTGCTCACGCGCGACCACGTCGCCCGTTGCATCGTGCGCGAGATCAAGGAAGGCCGCGGGAGCCCGCACGGTGGCGTCTTCCTCGACATCTCAGGGATCGGGAAGAGAATGGCGAACGCCGCCGAGCACATCAAGCGAAAACTGCCCAGCATGTATCACCAGTTCAAGGAGCTCGCGGACATCGACATCACGCGCGAGCCGATGGAGGTCGGGCCGACCACGCACTACGTCATGGGCGGCGTGCGGGTCGACGCGGAGACGCAGATGTCGAGCGTTCTGGGGCTCTTCGCCGCGGGCGAGTGCGCGGCCGGAATCAACGGGGCGAACCGGCTTGGCGGCAACTCCCTGTCGGATCTTCTCGTGCTGGGGAAACGGGCGGGTGAGTTCGCCGCCGGGTTCGTGAGGAACGAACGTCATCACCCCGGTCCGATCGACGCGGGGCAGGTCGAGGCCGCGGCGCGGAGGACGCTCGAGCCGTTCGAGCGCGATCGATCCGAGGGAGAGGGACCGTACCGGATCCAGCACGATCTCCAGGAGATGATGCAGGACCTGGTCGGCATCGTGCGGACCGAGCGGGAGCTGCTCCGGGCGGTCGGGTCCATCGAGCAGTTGTCGGCGCGCGCCCGACGGGTCAAGGCCAGCGGCCACCGCGAGTACAACCCGGGCTGGCACGCCGCGCTCGATCTGTCGAATCTGCTGACCGTTTCCGAGGCCATCACGCGGTCTGCGCTCGAGCGGAAGGAAAGCCGCGGCGCTCACTTCCGGGGCGATTACCCCTCGAAGGACGCACAATTCGGCAGGATCAACATCATCGTTCGCAAGGACAAGGACGGGAGCATGCAGGTGTCGCGGCAGCCGATTCCCGAAATGCCGGCCGAGCTGAAGCAGATCATCCAGGAGAACGAGTGAGGAGCGATGGCCTCTGCAACATTTCGCATCTGGCGGGGTAACGCTGAAGGCGGCGGGGTTCAGGACTTCCGGACCGAGGCGGGAGAGGGCATGGTGGTGCTCGACGCCGTCCTCGAAATCCAGGCGCGCCAGGCGAATGATCTTGCGGTGCGATGGAACTGCAAGGCGGGGAAATGCGGATCATGCTCCGCGGAGATCAATGGCAGCCCGCGGCTGATGTGTATGACCCGTCTGAGCAGCCTGCCGCTTCAGGATCCGATCACCGTCGAGCCGATGCGGGCGTTTCCGGCAATCAAGGACCTCGTGACGGACGTGTCCTGGAACTTCCGGGCCAAACAGACGATCAGCCCCTTCAAGCCTCGGCCGCCCGACGCTCCGGACGGAACGTGGCGCATGACGCAGTCCGATGCGGACCGCGTGCAGGAATTCAGGAAGTGCATCGAATGCTTCCTGTGCCAGGACGTCTGCCATGTGTTGCGCGAGCATCGGTTGCATGAACAGTTCATCGGACCGCGCCTTCTCGTTTATGCGGCCGCTCTGGAGATGCATCCACTCGACACCGAGGATCGCGTGCCGGCTCTCCGGGCCGCCGGCGGGATCGGATACTGCAACATCACCAAGTGCTGCACGAAAGTCTGTCCGGAGGGCATTACGATCACCGACAACGCGATCATCCCGCTCAAGGAACGCGTCGTCGATCGATTCTACGACCCGCTCGGTCGACTGCGGCGGTTCTTCGGGCGATGGGCGGGATAGGGGAGGCCCACATGTTCGACCTGAAGCCGCTGTCGCAGGAGGCCATCCCGGGCGCTCTCGGGAAGGCCGAACGCTATCGGCTGCTGAACGAGGCGAGTGAGGCCGAGAGCATCTGCCTGGACGTGCTGCGGATCGATCCTGACAATCAGCAGGCCCTGGTGATCCTGCTCCTGGCATTGACCGACCAGTTCGATCAGGGCTCATCCTCCACGGTCCAGCAGGCCCGCGAAGTCCTGCCGCGGCTTCGCGACGCCTACGAGGGGGCTTACTACGCCGGCATCATCTGCGAGCGTCGCGCGAGGGCGCGTCTCCGACACGGCGGCCCGGGCTCCGGCGCGATCGCGTATGAAGGATTCCGGGAGGCGATGAGTTGCTATGAGAAGGCCGAGTTGCTGCGGCCGCCGCGCAACGAAGATGCCGTGCTTCGCTGGAACACATGCGCCCGCTTCATCCTGGCGAATCCACACCTGGCCGTCGCCCCGGAGGAAAGGTTCGAGCCCGACCTGGAATGAGCTGTGAGGTCTTCGCGATGGTCGGCCCGGACTAATCGAGACGCTTCAGCAGCGCCTTGAAGCGGGGCAGGGAGCGCAGCGGCGCGAGGTCGCCGTCGTTCTCGATCCAGGCTTTTTGCGAGATGCCGGCGTCGATCGCCTTTTCGAGGTAGTCCAGCGCTTCGCCGGAGCGTCCGGCCACGGCATAGGTGCAGGCCACATTGTAGTTCACGCTGGGGTCGCCCGGGTCGAACGCCGCGGCCTTGGCGGCCCACTGCAGGCCGCGCTCGATCTCGCCCAACGAGACGAGACTGTTGGCTCCGAAGTAGAGCGCCCGGACGTCGTCAGGGTTGGTCTCGAGATGGCGCTCGATGATCCCGAGCGTCCGTCGTGTCATCGCCTCCTGCTCCGCTTTCCGGCCCAGCGCCCCGTAGACGGTCGACAGCAGGCCGGGGGCCTGGTAGTCCTCCGGGCGGACCTCGATCGCCTTCTGGAACAGCGGCACGGCCTCCTCCAGCCGCCCCTGCACCCAGCGCTGGCGGGCGAAGAAGTAATAGGCCTCGAACAGCTTCGCATCGAGCCGGATGGCGGTTTCGAATTCCCCGCTGGCCGCGTCGTGCTGCCGGCGCAGCGACAGCGCCAGGCCGCGCGCCACGTGCGCTTCCGCCAGGCCGGGGGCAAGGGAGAGCGCCTTCAGGCTGGCGCCGTCGGCCTGCTTCAGATCTTCGGGGTTGCTGCCGGCGTACAGGTACAGGAACGACGAGGAATCGGCGATCCCGGTGTAGGCGAGGGCGTAGTCCTGATCGATCTCGGCGGCGCGCTGGAACAATTCGCGAGCGGCCTGCCAGTTCCTGCGGGTCCCCCGGTGAAACAGCGCCCGGCCGCGCAGGTAGTGGTCGTAGGCCTGCACGTCGGCGGTCTTGACCTTGGGGACGATGTCGGCCGCGGAGGCCTGGAGGGTGGGCCGGAGGGCGCGGACGATGCTCTCGGCGATCTCGTCCTGGATGGCGAACACGTCCTGCATCTTGCGGTCGTAACGCTCCGACCAGAGATGGAAGCCGTCGGCGACGCCGATGAGCTGCGCCGTGATCCGCAACGTATCGCCCGAGCGGCGGACGCTGCCTTCCAGGACCGTCTCGACCCCCAGTTGCCGGCCGATCTCCTGGACGCCGAGGTTTTTCCCCTTCAAGGCGAAGACCGAGGTGCGCGCTGGCACCTTGAGGTCCGGCACCTTAGCCATGGCGTTGATCAGCTCCTCCGTGACGCCGTCGCTGAAGTACTCGTTTTCCGGATCGCCGCTCATGTTGGTGAACGGCAGAATGGCGATCGACGAGAAGCCGCCGGTCGCCGATGCGGGTAACGTCGCCCGCGTCGGGGCGCCGGCCGGCGGGCGGGCCGCCCCGAGCCGCCAGAGCGCCCAGCCTCCTGCCCCGAGCAGGAGCGCGACTGCAACGCCGCCGCCGATCCAGGCCGCACGCTTCGCCGCCGCCGGGCGCCGGTCGCGGGCCGCGGCGCGGGACCCCACGCCCCCGTGAACACCCGCCGCCTCGGCGCGGCCCGCCGCCATCCCACGTGATGCCACCTCGGCGCGCAGGTCTTCGAGCTCGTTGCGCAGATCGAGGGCGCTCTGGTAGCGGCGCCGCGGGTCCTTCTCCAGGCAGCGGCGCAGGATCCGCCCGAGATGATCCGGCAGGTCACGACGGAGGGCGTCGAGCGGGGCCGGCGTGTCGCGCAGGATCGAGGATGTCGTCTCGGCCCAGGATCCCCCTTTGAACGGATGGTCCCCGGTCGCCATCTGGTAAAGGATGACGCCGAGGGCGAACAGGTCGGACCGCGGGTCGGCTGGGAGTCCCTGGAGCTGCTCGGGGGACATGTAGGGGATGGTGCCGACCACCCGTCCCTCCTGCGTCACCGTGCGGGTCGGGAATGCGCCCGACAGTGTCCCCTCCGGCGGCTGCGAGCCGGTTTCGGGATGAAGCTGCTTCGCCAATCCGAAATCGAGCACCTTCACGCGGCCGTCGTCCGTCACCATCACGTTCGCGGGCTTCAGGTCCCGGTGCACGATGCCGCGCTCGTGGGCGGCCGCCATCGCCTCGGCGAGGGGGATGGCAAGGCCGAAGAAGGTGTCGAGCGGCAGACCGCCGGGCTTCAGGCGCTCCTCCAGAGTCTGCCCCTCGACCAGTTCCATGGTCAGGAAACGGACTCCGTCCGCCTCCTGCACCGTGTGGATCGTCACGATGTTGGGATGATTGAGGGCCGCGATCGCCCGCGCCTCGCGCTGGAAGCGCTCCAGGCGGGCCGGATCGCCG